>ERZ1026850.719-NODE-719-length-19593-cov-10.393234_pt1 | contig 19593 bp, 16 predicted proteins | sample MGYA00380155_ERZ1026850 | MGnify/ENA primary metagenome ERZ1026850 (study PRJEB33269, sample SAMEA4719791) | human gut metagenome | biome: human-associated habitat; feature: organic feature; material: feces | place: Cameroon | collected 2013-10 ... | reverse complement strand
GAACCCTATTGACATTTTTGAAAAAGTTGCTAAAATATATATTAGCACTCGGAGATAAAGAGTGCTAACACATAAATGGTAAATTTTTAATGAGGTGATATATTATGACTATTAAGCCACTTGCAGACAGAGTTCTGCTCAAACAAGTAAAGGCTGAGGAAACAACTGCATCAGGTCTTATTCTTGCTGCTTCTGCACAGGAAAAGCCGGAGGTTAGCGAGGTTGTTGCAGTAGGTCCGGGCACAGAAAAAAATCCTATGACCGTTAAAGTCGGCGATAAGGTTATTATCAGCAAGTATTCAGGCACTCAAGTTAAGGTTGACGGTGAGGAATACATCATCACAGAGGTTAAAGAAGTACTTGCAGTAGTTGAGTAATATAAGGAGGAATTTAGCTATGGCAAAAGATATAATTTATGGCGAAGAAGCCCGCAAGGCTCTTCAAGCAGGTATTGATAAACTTGCAAACACAGTAAAGATTACACTTGGTCCAAAGGGCAGAAATGTAGTTCTTGATAAAAAATACGGTTCACCGCTCATCACAAATGACGGTGTTACAATCGCAAAGGAAATCGAGCTTGAAAATCCTTTTGAAAATATGGGTGCACAGCTCGTAAAGGAAGTTTCATCAAAGACAAATGATGATGCAGGTGACGGCACAACAACAGCAACACTTCTTGCACAGGCTCTTGTCAGAGAAGGTATGAAGAATGTTGCCGCAGGTGCAAACCCAATGACTGTTAAAAACGGTATTAAGGGTGCTGTTGACGCAGTTGTTGATTCTGTAAAGGCTCAAAGCCGTGCAGTAAAGGACAATGCGGACATAGCAAGAGTTGCAACTGTTTCAGCTGCCGATGAATATGTAGGCTCTCTTATCGCAGAGGCTATGGAAAAGGTAACTGCTGACGGCGTTATCACAATTGAGGAGTCAAAAACAGCAGAAACAACTTGTGAAGTTGTAGACGGTATGCAGTTTGACCGTGGTTACATTTCACCTTATATGGTAACAGATACCGATAAGATGGAAGCTGTAATTGATGATGCAATGCTCCTCATCACAGACAAAAAGATTTCAACAGTTCAGGATATTCTTCCTCTTCTTGAGAGTGTTCTCAAGGCTGGCAAGAAACTTGTTATCATTGCAGAGGATGTTGAGGGCGAGGCTCTTCAAACAATCCTTCTTAACAAGCTCCGTGGCACATTCACTTGCGTATGTGTAAAGGCTCCGGGCTTTGGCGACAGAAGAAAGGATATGCTTCAGGATATCGCAATCCTTACAGGCGGTCAGGTAATCACTTCCGACCTCGGTCTTGAACTTAAGGATACAACAATGGCTATGCTTGGTCAGGCTCGTCAGGTTAAGGTTACAAAGGAAAATACAATTATCGTTGACGGCGCAGGCAACAGCGATGATATTAAGGCAAGAACATCTCAAATCAAAACAGCTATTGAAAATTCAACTTCTGATTTTGACAGAGAAAAACTTCAGGAAAGACTTGCAAAGATGGCAGGCGGTGTAGCAGTTATCAAGGTTGGTGCAGCTACCGAAACAGAAATGAAAGAAAAGAAGCTCCGTATTGAAGATGCTCTTGCAGCTACAAAGGCAGCTGTTGAAGAGGGTATCGTACCGGGCGGTGGTGTTGCTCTCATCAATGCAATTCCGGCAGCACAGGCACTTCTTGACACAGATGATGCAGACTACAAGACAGGCGTAAATATCGTTATAAAAGCACTTGAAGAGCCGGTTCGTCAAATCGCCGCAAATGCAGGCGAGGAGGGTTCTGTAATCGTTGATAAGATTAAGAACAGCAAAGCAGGCACAGGTTGCAACTTTGCAACAGGCGAATATGTTGATATGATTGAAAACGGTATCGTTGACCCTGCAAAGGTAACTCGTTCTGCACTTCAAAATGCCGCTTCTGTTGCAGCAATGGTTCTTACAACCGAATCACTTGTAACAGACATCAAAGACCCACAGGCAGATGCAGCACAGGCAGCAGCTATGGCAGCAGCATCACAGGGTGGTATGTATTAATCCGATTTTTCAGATTTACTCCAATATATTTCAAAGACTCTCTTGGGTTCGCCCAAGGGAGTTTTTTTGTTGACGAATTGTTAAAATAATGGTATAGTAAAAGAGTATAAATTCAATTATGGTGGTATATTGCTATGAATATGAAACTTGACAGAAACTGGACAACCGATAATAACGGCGCACCTCTCAATGACGAAGAAGTGCAGAGATATATTTCAGTTGTTCCGACTCCAAGCCAACAAAGACTTCAGGACAAGCCGTTTTATGCGTTCTTCCACTTTGGTATGAACACTGCAAACGACAGAGAATGGGGTTGCGGAAGCGAGGTTGCTTCTGATTTCGATATTACAAAAATCAAGCCGGAACAGTGGGTAAAGACCGTTAAAGCGGCAGGTATGACAGGTGTCATCCTCACTTGTAAGCACCACGATGGCTTCTGCCTTTGGAATACAGGCACAACAGATTTCAATGTTATGAACAGTCCTATGGGTAAGGATATTGTAAAGGCTGTGTCGGATGAATGTCACAAGCAGGGCATTGAGTTCGGCGTTTATCTTTCACCGTGGGATATGCACGAGCCGACTTACGGAACAGAGCAGTATAATGATTATTTTATTCGTCAGCTTACAGAACTTTGCGGTAATTACGGCGAACTTTTTGAGGTTTGGTTTGACGGTGCAAAGGGCGCAAATGCAAAGGCGTTTACATATGATTGGCAGAGATATTACAAACTCATCCGTACAATGCAACCAAATGCAAATATTGCAATCTGCGGTGAGGATATTCGTTGGGTAGGCAATGAGGCAGGCAAGGCAAGAAAGAATGAATATTCTGTTGTTCCTGCTTCTCTCAAGCAGTGCGAGGCTATCGAAAAAAACAGCCAAAACGCTGAAGGCGACGCCGCAAGACTTCAAAAGGTAGACACTATGGATGAGGATTTGGGCTCAAGAAATATCCTCAAGAATAACGCAAATCTCTCTTGGTATCCTGCCGAGGTTGATGTTTCAATCCGTAAAGGTTGGTTCTATCACAAAAAAGATGACAGAACCGTAAAGAGTGCAAGACGACTTTTCAAGATTTATCTCACATCTGTCGGCAACAACTGCACACTTCTTCTCAATATTCCGCCAACCGATAAGGGCGTAATTTGTGCAAAGGATGTTCACAACCTTAAAGCTCTTGGCCAAAAAATCAATGACATCACTGCTTATCCTGTTTTGGAGCAGAATATCGGTGAACTCAAAGCGGATCAAGGTTATCTTGAATTCAATTTTGATTCTGAAAAGAAACTTAAGTATTTTGTTATCAGTGAAGATTTGGCTTATTCACAGAGAATTGAGAAGTTTGACCTTTATATCAAAAAAACAAACGGAAGCTACAAGCGTGCTTATCAGGGCACAATCGTTGGCGCAAAGAAGATTGTCAAACTCAACAAAAAGGCAACCGGCGCTGTCCTTGTTATCCGTCAAAGCCGTTCAACTCCGCACATCAAGCAAATCGGATTTTATGAATAAAGCATTCGTTATCGACGGCTTCCTTATGTAAAGGGAGCCGTCTGTACTTTGTGCGGAAATAATATTTTGTAGGTTATCAAAGGAGTTATATCAATGCAGCTTCAACAAATAATTAACGAAAGCAATAATATAGTCTTTTTCGGCGGTGCAGGTGTGTCTACCGAAAGCGGTATACCTGATTTTCGTTCCGTAGACGGTTTGTATAATCAAAAATATGATTATCCGCCTGAAGAAATTTTGAGCCATACTTTTTTTAATGCTCACACCGAATATTTTTATGATTTTTACAGAGATAAAATGCTTGCACTTGATGCTGAGCCGAATGCCGCTCATTTAAAACTTGCCGAGCTTGAACAGGCAGGTAAGTTAACGGCTGTTGTAACACAGAATATTGACGGACTTCATCAAAAGGCAGGCTGTAAAAATGTATTTGAACTTCATGGAAGCGTGCACAGAAATTACTGTACAAGCTGTCATAAGTTTTATAATACCGAATATATTAAAAGCAGTAAGGGTGTTCCGAGATGTAATTGCGGTGGAATTATTAAACCCGATGTTGTGCTTTATGAGGAAGGTCTTGATGATAATACCGTCAGCGGAGCAATTAATGCTATCAAAAATGCTGATTGCTTGATTGTTGCCGGCACTTCTCTGAATGTTTATCCGGCTGCAGGATTTATCAGATATTTTTGCGGCAAATATTTTGTTCTCATCAATCGTGACCCGACTCCTGCCGATTCAATGGCTGATTTGGTTATTCACGATAAGGTTGGCAAGGTTTTATCTGCAATTAATGTTTAGCTGATCATAGAACCGTAGGGGAAGATATTATCTTCCCGCAGACGAATACGGTTTTCCATAATTTTATGTTTTGATTACACATCTTAATTATCCCTTAAATTTTAATTTTTTACATAAAATGATCAACTTATATAATTTTTTTTCTTTTTAATTAATTTTCTTGTATTTAATCACAAGATGTGTTATCATATTGGAAGTATTTGTAAAGGAGTAATTTTTATGGCTGAAAAAACACAGCAGTCCAGCAAAGTAAAGACCTTGATTGATCAAGTGAAGTACTACTGGAAAAAGCCTGCAAAGGGCAGATATATGTCCTTTAAGGAAATCGCCTCATACGCTTTCGGAGGTATAGGCGCATACTTAATCGTTTGTATGAGCTACCCTTGTATCTTGGGTGCAACAAACGTATTCTTGTCCGGTACAATCGGTATCGGTCTTACAGATATGTACATCATGTACGTTATCGCAATTTTATCAGGTATTCCGCTTACGGGTCTTCGTGCCAATATTGTAGATAATACCCGTAACAAAGCAGGTAAATATCGACCGTATCTTTTAAGAATGGGTATCCCTTGTGCAATCATCTTTGTTGCAATGGTTTGGTTCCCATACGATAAACTTCACCTCATCGTCGGTGACGGTCAAGCTTTTGGTAAGAGCAGCGAATATATCGCAAAGTGTGCGGTTATTCTTGCATTTAACATTGCACTTCAATTTTTCTACAACTTCTTCTATGATGCTTATGAAAACCTTATTCACGTACTTTCTCCAAACTCACAGGAGCGTGCCGATGTAGCATCAATTAAGAGTGTAATTTATTCGTTCGGTCCAACCGTATATAACCTTATCATTCCTCTTATTGCAGCAATGCTTAAGACAAACCAAACAGATATTAAAGTTTACAGAATTGCTTTCCCTGTTATCGGTGTTATCGGTACTCTTCTTGTATTTATTGTTTATGCAAATACTCAGGAAAAGATTATTCAGGCTAAAACTCACGTTATTCAGATTAAATTTACAGACGCACTTCGTGAAGTTGCAAAGAACAAGTATTTCTGGATTATTTCGCTTGCTACATGGATCGGCTTCCTTGAAACAGCGTATTCCAACATCCTTTATTGGCTCTGTAACTACGGTGGTGCCTGCTCGCAGGGTACATATGCAATCATAACCACCGTCTACGGCAACGCTTCCCTTTGGGGTATGCTCCTTGCTCCGCTTTGTATCAGAAAATGGGGTAAGAAAAAGGTTCAGATTGTTACAAATCTTTTCAACATTATGTTCATTCTTTGTATGTATCCGTTCTTCCACAGTTCTGCCGGTCCGGACGGTAACATAAGAAACTATGTAATTTGGGCAGTCCTTGTATGCCTTTACCTCAACGGTATTGTCGGTGCGTTTGCTCATATTCTTAACCCATCAATTCAAGCCGATATTCGTGACTATCAGCAGTACAAGACAGGTGAGCGTATTGACGGTATGTTCGCAGCCGTTGCCGCTATCGGCAGTGTTATCACTCTTATTACTGCCGGTGTTCTTCCTGCACTTCAGGAAAAATACGGCATGACTGCTGCTATGGCTCAAAAGGTAACAAGTGATGCATCTCTTATGTCAAGAGTTCTTCCTGGCACACAACAGCCAATCAGCCAAATGCTTTCAGACCAACTTGCAAGCGGTCAAAACAATTTCATAAATCCATCATCGGCTCTTTATAATGTAGACGGTATTTTGTTGCCGCTTCTTCGTGTTTTGGTTCTTGTTGCCGCTGTAGGTGCAACACTCAATGTTATTCCGTTCTTCTTCTACGATTTAACAGAAAAGAAGCAAAAATCATATGTTCGCGTTCTTAAGGTTCGTGCCGTATTCGAGGACTATGGCAACAATGCTATGAAGGATAAGGACATTGTTGAAATGATTGACCTTGTCAACAATGCCAAGGAAATGGCAGTTGCAACACCAAAGGTTGTTGATAAGTCATCATATAAAGGCATATCTGACAAGGCAGAGCGTAAAGCAGCTAAAAAAGCATACAGAGAAGCTCTTGAATTTAACGAAGAAATCGAAGTTTCAAAGTTCGTTGTAGATGAGCTCAACAAGTTTAATTCCGAACTCGGCAAGCATAAGCTTGAAGCATACAACAAGATTTTCGAAGCAGGTCTTGACGGTATCAAAAACACTTCTCTTGAAGAAGCAAAGTCAAATCTTGCACAGGCAAAGGCTATGCCAAAGAACACCGAAGAAGAAAAGGAAATCAGAAAGTTCTATATTGAGCTTGCAAAGAGTCAAATTTCTGCTGTTAAGGCTTATAACAAGTACTTTGGTTCTGTTAACGAATTCAAGGAACTCGGCTTTGAAACTATTGAACAGTATTTCAATAAAGAAGACGAGCTTGATGAAAAGATTGAAGAACTTGCAAAACTCAGCCATATTGCAAAGAAAGATAAGGATTCCTCTGAAGTTAAGAGACTTAAGGCTGAAATTAAGAAACTTTCTGAAGAACGCAAGGAAGTTCGTAAACTTTCAAAGGCAGAAATGGATAAGCACGCACAGTTCAACCGTGCCGCAAAGCCGTATGTTGATGCAAAGAAACTCTTGGCTCAACAAGAAAACTTCTCACACTTCGATGAAATTGCCGCACAGTATGAAACTGCAAAGGCGAATGTAGCACTCGCTGAAAAGCAAGAGGCTGAAGAAGAAGCAAAGCGTCTCGCTGAAGAGAAGGAAGAGCTTGAACGCCGTAAGGCTGAAAAGGCTGCTAAAAAGGCTTCAAAGAAATAATTAAAATTTCATTAATTGCAACAAAAGAGGTAGACCTGTCTACCTCTTTTGTTGTATAATAAACCCGACAAAAACCTTTTTGGTGGGTCGAATCGTATAAATGCAATGTGTTTGCAGTAGGAGGACAATTATGGACATCAATCAAAAATATAATTTGTGGCTGACATTTGATGATGAAACCAAAAAAGAACTTGAATCTGTCACCGATAAAAAGGAAATTGAGGATAGATTTTATAAGGATTTGGAATTTGGCACGGGCGGACTTCGTGGCATTATGGGTGCAGGAACAAACCGTATGAATTCGTACACTGTGGGCAAGGCTTCTCTCGGCTTTGCAAAGTATCTCAAAGATAAGTATGACGGCGAAATCAGCGTTGCAATTGCTTGTGATTCTCGCCTTAATTCTCGTGCGTTTGAGTGGGATAGTGCAAGAGTTTTTGCATCCCAGGGCATAAAGGTGTATGCTTATACTCAAATTGTGCCTGTTCCTATGCTTTCTTTTGCAACAAGATATTTGCATTGCAACGCAGGCGTTATGATTACCGCTTCCCACAATCCAAAGGAATATAACGGATATAAGGCTTATGACAATACCGGTTGTCAACTTTGCACCGACGATGCAAAAGAAGTGCTCTCGTATATCAACGCTATTGACGATTATTCATCCGTGTATAGCGATGTAAAAACTGTTGACGAATATATTTCCGATGGTATGATTGTCGGCGTTTATGACGAACTTTTTGCCGAATTTATCAAGGCTGTTAAAACACAGTCGCTTTATAATGAACATAGCGAGTTGAAGATTGTGTACACTTCGCTTCACGGCACGGGCAATGTCCCTGTTCGCAAAGTTCTTGAGGATAAAACTGTCTATGTTGTCAAGGAACAGGAAGAACCTAACGGCAATTTCCCAACGGTTGTTTCTCCAAATCCCGAGGATAGAAAAGCTCTCACTTTAGGCATTGAACTTGCCAAAGAGAAAGATGCCGATATAGTTCTCGGCACAGATCCGGATTGCGACAGAGTAGGCGTTGCCGTAAAGCATAACGGCGAGTATGTTCTTTTAACAGGCAACCAAACAGGAGCACTTTTAGTCAATTTCGTGTTGACTATGAAAAAAGATAGCCTCAATTCAAAATCAACCCTCGTAAAAACTATTGTAACCTCCGAGCTTGGTGCAAATATCGGCAGAAGTTTCGGCTTGCAGGTCGAGGAAACTCTCACAGGTTTCAAGTATATTGGCGACAAAATTAATAAGTTTGAGACATCGGGTGATCAGGAATTTGTTATCGGCTACGAGGAATCGTACGGCTATTTGGTCGGCACTCACGCAAGAGATAAGGACGGCGTTGTGTCATCAATGCTTGTTTGCGAAATGGCTGCTTGGTACAAAAATCAAGGCAAAACCCTTGTAGACGGACTTAATGAGATTTACGATAAATACGGCTATTATCTCGATTTTCTCGACAGTTTTGTCTTAAAGGGCAAAGATGGTGCCGAAAAAATCCAAAACCTTATGGTTGAATTCAGAAATAAAGGCAAGGAACTTTTGCCTGATATTAAGGAGATTGTTGATTTCAAGGACGGTATCCGTGATTTGCCAAAGGAAAATGTGCTCAAGTATATTTTTAATGACGGCTCGTGGATGGCAGTTCGCCCAAGCGGAACAGAACCGAAAATCAAGGTCTATTATTCAATCGTAGACCCTGATAAGAGCAATGCAAAGGCTCGACTTGAGAACATCAGACAAACAATTTCTTCAATTATCAATGCGTGAGGTGGCTATGGAAAAGATTGAAAAATATATAGAAACCGTCCTTCAACCAAAAATCCAGGGTGACGGCGGTTGGATAGAATTTGATTCGCTAAACGGTGATGAATTGACCGTTGTCTTTCGTGGTGAATGTTCAAAGTGCCTCATCCTTGACAGATGCGTTGCTTGGATAAAAGACGAAATAAAAAGAGATTGCAAGAAAAATGTGAATATCACGGCAATAAGAAAAAAGCCGTATTTTCAGGATGTTTAAGGAGGGTGAACTATGGCACATATAAAGGTTGTCAGACGCTCTATGCGTCCTGAAGAATGGACAGATTTACGCTTCGGTTGGCTAAAAAGACATATTTATTCCTCAAAGTGGGAAATAACTAATTTGATGATCAGAGATGCCCGTCAGGTGTCCGAAATGGAGTTTGAATATTATTCAGATGATTACAGACCACTCCAAAAAGGTGATATGTATTTTACCCCTGACGGCACAGCATTTATCAAGGCTGATGTTGACATTCCAAAAGAACTTCAAGGCAAAGAATTGTGGTTTTCTCTGAAAACTGCTGCCGAAATTTGCGTCAAGGTCAACGGCAAATATGTTGGCGGTGTTGACCCAAACAGAGAGAGAATGCTCCTTTCTCCTTATGTTGACGATACAAAAACGCTTCATTTTGATATGATGGGCTATAACCGTTCAAAGCCGGATGATGAACGAAATCCCGAAAGTCTTTCTGTTCGTGGTTGCCGTCAAATCTTTGAGGGCGCATATATCTGCACCGTCAATCACGAGGTGCAGGATTTGGTGTGGGATTTTGAACTTCTGCTTGATATTGCAAAATCCGATTTGTTCAATGAGGATTATCGAGATTTCCTTAATCGTGAACTTAACAACGCAATGAACTTCATTGATTTTGACAGTGATGAGCTTACAGGTGTTGCGGAAGCTAAGAAATATGTAGACGAGGTTATCTACGCAAACGACACATATAAGGGTACGGGTGATGTAGCGCTTATCGCACATTCTCACCTTGACATTGCGTATTATTGGCGCAGAATTCACGCTGTTCAAAAGAATTTGCGTACTGTGCTTATTCAGCTTCGCCTTATGGATAAGTATCCCGATTTCAAGTACACTCACACTCAACCGTATGTGTACGAAACACTTGAAAAGTATTATCCCGATGTGTTTAAGGAACTTCAGCAAAAGGTTAAAAACGGTCAGTTTGAGCCTGTCGGCGCAATGTATGTTGAGCCTGATTGCAATATTCCGTGTGCCGAAAGTCTTATCCGTCAGTGCCTTTACGGTCAAAAAACATATAAGCGAATGTTCGGCAAATATGTCAATAATGCTTGGTTGCCCGATGTGTTTGGCAACAGCTGGATTATGCCTCAAATCCTCAAAAAAAGCGGTGTTGATTACTTTGTTTCAAACAAAATGTCAACTTGGAATGATACAAACCGTTTTCCGCACAATAATTTCATTTGGAAGGGAATTGACGGAAGCAGTGTTTATGCTTGTGTTCCACCTACTCATTTCATCACTTGGAATGCGCCTTCTCAAATTCAGGAAAATTGGGAGGCTTATATAGATAAGGACCAAGGCGGTCAAACTATGAATATGTTCGGTTACGGTGACGGCGGTTCGGGCTGTACCGAAGAAATGATTGAACTTATGCACCGCTTTGATAAATTGTCAGTTATGCCAAAATGTGAGCATATGGGCGGTGCGGAATTTCTCGAAAAGAACCTTAAAGATAATAAAAATCTCCAAACTTGGGACGGCGAACTGTATCTTGAAATGCACCGTGGCACTTTCACCACAAAAAGTAACTTGAAGCAAAAAAACAGACAGCTTGAATTCAAATTCAGAACTGCCGAGATGCTTTCTGTTTTGCGTGGGGATGATAATTGTGACACCCTCACCGCATTGTATAAAAAATTTCTCGTCAATCAGTTCCACGACATTCTCCCGGGTTCTCATATTCACCCTGTTTATGAGGATGCAATGGCTGATTATGCCGAAATTGAAACTGCACTTGATGAAATTATAGGCACAGGTTCAAAGTATTTTAACACCCTCAATTTTGAGAGAAATGCACTTGCTTTTGTGCCAAATAAAAACGGCTCTGCAACCCGTCACGGAGTAAAGGGAAATTGGCTCGTTCCGTCAATTCCTGCACTTTCGTCAAAGACTTTGCGTGCCACAAAGCACAACAATGATTGGTTTACTTATAAAAACGGCACAATTATCACACCGTTTTATACTGCAAGCCTCAATTTTGACGGCTCGTTCTCGTCACTTTATGATAATGAACTTTGCAGAGAGTGGACAGACGGCGACTTCAACAAGTTGAAGATTTATACCGACAATCCGGGCAACTACGACGCTTGGGATATTCTCCCTAACTATAAGGATAAGCAAATAGAAATTAAGGTTGACGAACCGCTTGCAATTTGTGAGCAGGACGACGAAAGCGTAACTTTCAAGGCTGTTTTGTCAACAGAAAAATCTTCGTGGACAATGTTTGTTCGCTTCTTCCGTCAAAGCAGGGGAATAGAGGTTGAAAATCAGGTTTCTTGGCACGAAAAGCACAGACTTGCAAAGGTTGAATTCGCTTCAAATATCCTCACTCGAAAAGCTCTTTGCGACACTTCGGCAGGCTTTATCGAACGAGAAACAAACAAAAACACCACTTGGCAGCAGGCGAGATTTGAGGTTTGCCACCATAAGTGGTGTGATATGTCGGAAACAGGCGGAGGTATTTCTCTCATCAATGAGGGCAAGTACGGTGTCGGATTTGATGAAAACAAAATGAGTCTTTCTCTCCTTCGTGCAACAATCCGCCCTGATGTCACTTCCGATATGGGCAATCACGATTTTTGCTATATGATTATGCCACATAGCGGTGACGCTGTTTCTGCCGATATAAACAAACTTGCACTTCAGTATAATGTGCCGCTTGTAAAGGCTGATGTTGAGTGGTTGCTTCCGACATTTGAACCGCTTTATCTTCAGGCAGTTAAGAAGGCGGAGGACAGCGAAATGACAGTTGTCAGATTGTCCGAGCAAAACGGCTCAAGAGGCGAAATTAAACTCGACAGAACCGTTAAACTTCTCAATATGCTTGAAGAAGAAATCGGCGAAACCGATACAATCAAGTATTCACCATTTGAAATTATAACATTGGGAGTTTGATTATGCCGACTTCGTTAATAGTGGGCATTGTTGTTGCCGTGATTATTGTCCTCGGAGTAGTAGTATTCCCGATTGTCAATAAGCACCAACTTAAAAATATGCCTTATGACCAGCAGATCAGAATAATTATGAAAAGTGCCGATAAACTGCACTATTTTAAAAATATTTCAAACGGCACAAAAGGTACGCTGATTTATGTAAAAAACAAGCGCAAAATCCTAGCGTATCCGTGGGTGCTTATAGACGGCAAAATGCTTTGCACAAAGGCAAATCCGTTTGACAAATGGGATTATCCCGAAGAGCAACCGCCTTTTACCGATGAAGAAGTGAAAATAGCACTCCGAGAACTTGAAAAATACAATAAGCACTCCGCAGTAAAACTATATTTACAGGAAATAAAATGATATGAATTTGCCAAATGATGCAAAAATGTTAATATCTCTGTTTGAGCAAAATGGTCACACTGCCTACGCTGTGGGCGGTTGTGTCCGTGATGCTCTTATGGGCGTTGCCGAAAAAGATATTGACATAACCACATCTGCCACTCCGGAACAGACGGAGCAGGTTTTGGCAAACAACGGCATAAAGTTTATAGAAACAGGCATAAAGCATGGCACGATTACGGCACTTGTCAATCATATTCCGTATGAGATAACCACATTTCGTACAGAGGGCAAGTATGCCGATAATCGTCATCCCGACAGCGTTGATTTTGTAACGGATGTAAGGCTTGACCTTGCACGCCGTGACTTCACTATGAACGCAATTGCGTATAACGACACGGTCGGTTTTGTTGATTGCTTCGGCGGTGTCGATGATATAAAAAGTAAAATTATCCGTGCCGTAGGTGACCCGGATAAAAGATTTGCAGAAGATGCACTTCGCATTATGCGTTGTATTCGCTTTGCTTCTGTTCTCGGTTTTGATGTTGAAAAAAACACTTCAAGAGCCGTGCACGACAATAAAGAACTGCTGAAGAATATTGCTGTTGAACGAATTTATGTTGAACTTGTAAAACTTCTGATGGGCAAAAACTGTGAGCGGGTTTTGCTTGAATATAAGGATGTAATCGGCGTGATTATTCCCGAACTTGTACCGACTTTCAATTGTCGACAGGTCAGCAAATGGCATATTTATGATGTTTACACCCACATTGCAAAATCAGTTGCGGTTGCACCGAATAAGGACTATATCCGTCTTGCACTTCTTTTTCACGATATAGCAAAGCCACAAACCAAAACAACGGACGAAAACGGCAACGACCATTTCAAATTCCACGGTTTTGAGGGTGAAAAAATAACCGCAATTGTTCTCAAAAGGTTAAAGGTCAGCAACGATGTTTTCAACAAGGTCACTATGCTTGTAAAATATCACGATGACCACATCACGACCAAACATAAGAATATTAAAAAATGGCTTCGTGTTTTCGGTGAGGATATGATTTTTGATTATATTGATTTGAAAATTGCCGACCTTTCAACGCATAATCTCACCTATGCACAAGAGGAAATTGATACCCTTTATAAAATCAGAGAGATTACCGCACAGGTCATTGCATCGGGCGAGCCGTATAGGGTGAGCGACCTTGCAATTACGGGCAAGGATTTGATTGCACTCGGTTATCAAGGTCACGAAATCGCAGAAGAACTTGATTTTCTTGTCAAAATCGTTTCGGGCAACCCAAATTGCAATACAAAAGAAAAACTCATTCATAAGGCTGTTTCGGATATGAAAAACAATGCTTGATGTCCATAGGCGAACACACTTCGCCCCTACGCACAAACACAAAGAAAAACTCTACGATACCGAAATATCGTAGAGTCATTTTTATTTTGTATAGAACAATGTTTCCCTCGGTGCTCGTGAAAATCTGTACACCGAATACTCAATTCCGAGTGCCAAATAAATACACAGCGAACTTGAACCGCCTGCCGAGAACAACGGGAGCGTGATACCGATACACGGCAAAAGCGATAGCTCCATGCCGACATTGACAAGTATCTGTGCAAACAGCATAACTGCAATGCCGCCGCACATCAAGTATCCAACATTATCTCTTGCGTTCATTGCGATTTTGATTACTCTCAAAACAAGGAAAAACAAAATCAGCAAGGCTGCCATTGTGCCGATAAATCCGAACTCTTCACCTGCAACGGTAAGCACCATATCACTTTCGTTAACAGGAACCGCACCACTCTGCGTCATATTTCCGTGCAAAAAGCCTTGTCCGAAAAGTCCGCCCGAACCCATTGCGATTTTGCCGTTCGTTTGCTGATACATAGCGTCTGCATATTGTTCAGGGTAGAACAAAGCAACAATTCTCTGCCTTTGAATACCGTCAATTATGCCTGCTTTCCAAGCTACTGCAAATCCAACGAATATTGCACAAAAGCCTGCAATAAAGTAGCCGATGTTAACTCTTGATAAGAACAGCATACCGATGAACATAACGAGGAAAATAAGTGCCGAGCCTGCGTCACCCGTAAGCAGTACAAGACCGACAGGGATTGCACCGTGGATAACAAGCGGAATAATCGTTTTCAGCTTGTTGATTTTATCTCTGACCAAATCAAGATGGTAGGAAAACGAAATGATGAATCCAACTTTTAATAGTTCTGACGGTTGGAAATAAAAGACTTTGAGGTCAATCCAACATTTTGAATCGGGTCGTGATTCGGGTGCAACACCAAAGAAGAATGTAAATATCATCAGCCCGACACAACCGGCGGCAATAATTGGCCATAGCTTTGAAATAACATCATAGTCGATGTTTGAAACTGCAATAGAAATAACAAAACCGATTATAATCGAAACAAGCATTGACCTGACATCACTTGATATAACTCTTCCGCCTGAAAGCGAAGAATACGATGCACTGTACACAAGCATAAGTCCGTAGATTGATGCCGAAAGTGCCGTGAGCATTGTAACAAAGTCAGTGCCTTTAATCAGCGTCCATATTGAGTTTTTTCGTTTTAGTTTGTTTGAATCAACTGCCAGGGTTGCCATCGCACTCCTCCTTTCACAGTAATATATTTATTATATTATGTATTCTCCTATTTTTCAATACAAATAATAAATTTTTATGTTGGAATGTTTTGCAATATGTGTTATAATATATTGCACTAATAAATATGGAGAGATAATCTATGCTCACAGATATTGAAATTGCTCAAAACGCAAAAATGATGGATATTAACGAAATTGCCGCTTCTCTCGGCATTTCGTCTGATGAAATAGACCCTTACGGTCACTATAAAGCAAAAATATCCGATTCTGTTATGGAACGATTAAAAGATAAAAAAGATGGCAAGCTCATTCTTGTAACAGCTGTAAACCCGACACCGGCAGGTGAGGGCAAAACAACGGTTTCTATCGGTCTCGGTGAAGCTATGAGCCAAATCGGCAAAAAAGCGATTATCGCACTTCGTGAGCCGTCACTCGGTCCTGTCTTTGGCATCAAAGGCGGTGCAGCAGGCGGAGGATATTCACAGGTTGTGCCTATGGAGGACATTAATCTTCACTTCACAGGCGATATGCACGCAATCACATCTGCAAATAATTTGATGTGTGCAATGCTCGACAACTCTATTCAGCAGGGTAATGAACTCAATATTGACCCGAGAAGAATTCAGGTTAAGCGTTGCCTTGATATGAACGACCGTGCTCTTCGTAATATTATCAATTCGCTTGGCGGCAAACTCAACGGTATTCCTCGTGAGGACCATTTTTGCATCACCGTTGCAAGCGAGGTTATGGCTATTCTTTGCCTTGCCTCCGATTTGTTTGATTTAAGGGAAAGACTCGGCAATATTCTTGTTGCTTACACATTTGACGGTCAGCCTGTTTATTGCAAAGACATCAAGGCAAACGGCGCTATGACCGTGCTTCTCAAAGAAGCTATTAAACCGAACCTTGTACAAACTCTTGAAAATACTCCGGCAATTATGCACGGCGGTCCTTTTGCAAATATTGCACACGGCTGTAACTCTGTTCGTGCAACAAAGACTGCACTTAAACTTGCGGATTATACAATTACCGAAGCGGGCTTCGGTTCTGATCTCGGTGCTGAAAAGTTTATGGATATTAAGTGCCGTTTCGCCGGTTTAGCTCCGTCTTGCGTTGTTTTGGTTTCAACCGTTCGTTCAATGAAATATAACGGCGGCGTTGCAAAGGAAGACCTTAAGGAAGAAAATCTTGAAGCACTCAAAAAGGGTAGCGTAAATCTCGGTGCTCATATTGATAATCTTAAAAAATTCGGCGTTCCCGTTGTTGTTGCAATCAACCATTTCTATGCCGATACCCAAGCAGAAATTGATTATATCGAGCAGTATTGCAAGGAAAAGGGCGCTGATTTTGCCGTTACCAAATGTTTTGCCGAGGGTGGCAAAGGTGGAACCCAACTTGCTCAAAAGGTTGTTGAGGCTTGCGAAAAGGAAAATAATTTCCACTGCCTTTATGATCTTGATATGCCTGTTTATGAAAAGATTGAAACCATAGCAAAAGAAATCTACGGTGCAGACGGTGTTGATTTTACAAAAGAAGCAAGAAATGCTATTGACGGATTTATAAAATTGGGTGCAGACAAAATGCCTGTTTGTATGGCAAAAACACAGTATAGCCTTTCTGATAATCCAAAGCTTCTCGGTAAGCCGGAAAACTTCAGAATTACTGTTTCTTCGGCTTCTCTTTCAAACGGCGCAGGCTTCATTGTTTGTCAAACAGGCTCAATTATGACTATGCCGGGACTTTCAAAATCTCCTGCCGCATACAGAATTGATATTGACGAAAACGGCAATACGGTGGGTCTTTTCTGATGAAAGAAGTTATTACTCATAGCTATGAAGAAACGCTTGCTATGGCGAGCAATTATGCCAAAACTTTGCCAAAGGGCAGTGTGATTGGCTTTGTCGGCGGACTCGGTATGGGCAAAACAGCTTTTACAACCGGCTTTGTAAAAGGACTTGGCATTAATGCCGATGTGTCCTCTCCGACTTTTGCCATATGTAATGATTATATCGGCGAAAACGCAAGGGTTTATCATTTTGATATGTATAGGGTTGAAAGTTGGGACGACCTTTATTCCACAGGCTTTTTCGATTATCTCGAAACAGATGCTTACATTCTTGCCGAATGGAGCGAAAATGTTTTCGGTGCTCTGCCCGACGATGCCGTTATTATTGAAATAGAAAAAATTGATGAAAATACTCGCATGTTTATTTTCAAATCAAAATCAGATTATATCGAGGATTGATATGCTTTTATCAATGGATTCAAGTGCCGTCACAGCTTCCGTTGCTTTGACTGACGGTGATGAAATTATAAAAAGTGAATTTGTAAATTCGGGGCTCACTCATAGCGAAACATTGCTTCCTATGATTACAAGAGTTATGGACGGTCACAAATACAGCGAACTTGACGGAATTGCAATCACAGCAGGTCCGGGTTCGTTCACAGGTGTTCGCATCGGCGTTGCAACGGTCAAAGGACTTGCATTTAATGATGACATCCCATGTTATTCCGTTTCAACATTGGAGGCAATAGCGTATAACTTTGCTGACGAAAACGCTGTTGTTTGTGCTGTTATGGACGCAAGAAGGATGCAGTTCTATAATGCTTTGTTCAGAGTTCAAAACGGTAAGGTTGAGCGTCTTTGTGATGATATGGCAATTTCTATCGAAGATTTACGAAACGACCTTAAACGGTACGACAAGGTGATTATAGCCGGTGACGGAGCAAAACTCTGTTTTCAGAATATCGAACTTGAAAATTGCACTCTTGCCGATGATGAACGAATTTATCAAAATGCCGTAGGCGTTGCCAAAGCGGCACAAAATAAAAATGCAATCTCTCCAAAGGCGCTTATGCCTGTTTATTTAAGACAGAGCCAAGCCGAAAGAGAATTGAAATTAAAATTAAAAAGACAAGGAGAATAATTATGACAATAGTTTTAGGTTCGGACCACGCAGGATTTCCGCTTAAAGAGGCTATTCGTGCTCATTTTGAAGAAAAGGGGATTGACTATATCGATGTAGGTTGTTATTCTCCCGAAAGATTTGATTATGCCGTTTCGGCTCAAATCGCTTGTGATAAAGTGTCTGCGGGTGAAGCCGATATGGCAATTCTTTGTTGCGGCACAGGTGTCGGTATTTCTATGGCTGCCAATAAGGTTAAGGGTATCAGAGCTTGCTGTTGCAGCGATTATTTCAGTGCAAAGTATACCCGACTTCACAACGATGCAAACTGCCTTTGCATGGGTGCTCGTGTAATCGGTGAGGGCACAGCACTTGAACTTGTTGATGTATTTATCAACACAAAATTTGAGGGCGGCAGACATCAAACAAGAATAGACCAAATTATGGCTATCGAAAACGGCGAAAAATTATATTAATCTAAACCTTTTAAGGCTCCTCTTGTTGCAAGGGGAGCCTTTGTTATTTTAAACCATTAATTATAAAAATAAACCCTGTAGATTTTACTCTACAGGGTTGTTTGTTTAGTTTATGACCATCTCATAGCTTTGATACTAAAACCTAATTTGTTATCAAGTTTGTTCTTCTGAACAACTGCAACAACCTTTGTTTTGCCTCCGCCTGAAACGGATGCGGTAACCTTGTAATAGTTGTTGTTGTTCTTTTGAGCATATTCCTCAACCTTTTCAACAGTAACTGTTTGTACAGTGCTTTCGGCATTTGGAATTGTAAAAGTATCGTTGTCTGCGTTGTATTTAATCTCTTTAGTTGAACCGCAATTGTTTTTGAAGTTAACTACAGTTTGACCAAAGAACTTAAAGAGTCCGAGAACAATAGTTCCCGATGCGTATGTTTTTGTGTTGAGTTCTTCTTGTTGAGCCATCCAAACAGCAGCGTGTCTTGCCGCATCAAGCGGAACGCCGTCAGAATTTTCGTAGTTTGAATTGCAAAGATTTGGAACGCTGAGCATTGATTCAACTACTTCTTTTTCGGAATTGTTAAATTCAGCAGGCTTTGTTTTGTTGTCGATTTTCGGAACAACATCTTCGTCAACTGGAACGGTTGTAACTTCACTTGTCGGCTCGCCTGATGTAGTTTGAGCAGTTGGTTTTATTGAAGAGTTGCCCTTTGTTGTATGAACAGTTACAGGCTTCTTATTTTTGTCGGTAACAACTTCGCCGTTATCATCAATCTTTACTGCTATTTTGTTACCCTTTTTGTCGGTCGTTTCCTTGTACATAACTTGAGTTGTAACAGCGTTTCCGTTCTTGTCTGTAACCGTTTCGCCTTTTTCGTCAGTCACTTCTTCGTCAACAATCTCGTATGTATCTTCGTTGCCGATAAGTCCGTCAATTGTTGTTGATGTGCTGTCTTCCTTTTTTCCGTTTTTGGAGCAACCTATCATTGCCACGGATACAGCTATTGCGGTTGCAAGAACCACAGCTATTGCTTTTCTCATATAAACACCTCTTGTTTGTTCATTATCTAAATTATAATAACTTTTTTATCTTTTGTAAATACCCCTAATAT
>ERZ1026850.718-NODE-718-length-19608-cov-4.696466_pt1 | contig 19608 bp, 17 predicted proteins | sample MGYA00380155_ERZ1026850 | MGnify/ENA primary metagenome ERZ1026850 (study PRJEB33269, sample SAMEA4719791) | human gut metagenome | biome: human-associated habitat; feature: organic feature; material: feces | place: Cameroon | collected 2013-10 ... | reverse complement strand
TATTCAATAAAATAGATAAAAATACAAATTTATAAATAGCAACAAGGTCACAATTCCTTACTGTAAGGGACATTAACCATAAATATATTATAGTAGAAAGGAAGTATATCATGGCTCAGAAAGAACCTAAGACATTACAGGAGAAGAAAGAAATGGACTACCAGCAGCATGTAGAACAGGTTACCCCGAAGTACAGTCTGTTCTGGCGTATGCTGAAAGCCTTTTTGGTAGGTGGAACCATCTGTCTGATTGGACAATGCATCTTAAATTATGCTGCCAACAACCTTGGAATGGATAAGGAAACCGCCGGTTCCTGGTGTTCCATGCTGCTGGTGCTTGTCAGTGTCCTGCTGACTGGCTGTAACCTCTATCCGAAGCTAGTCGAATGGGGCGGTGCCGGTGCCCTCGTTCCGATTACCGGCTTTGCCAATTCCATTGCCTCGGCTGCCATTGAATACCAGAAGGAAGGACAGGTTTTCGGTATCGGCTGTAAAATCTTTACCATCGCCGGTCCGGTTATCCTCTACGGCATTGTCACAAGCTGGGGACTTGGACTTATCTACTATCTGTGGCAGTTTATACGGTAAGTATCTCCGTGCAGTACCACTCTTCACTGGTCTGCTCTATCCGCTTATCCTGCTCTATAACCGGGTGTTCGGCATCATTGACTGGAATGTAACGAATCTTACCCACCCGGCCATCAGACATGATTACCTTTTTATTCTGATACTGCCTGCGCATATTTTTAAGAAAAGTCATTATCAGCTTGCGGTCAAGCCCTTTGAATTCCTCTTCATAGAACATATCAAAAACGTGGAACGGCAGATTCGCTTCCTTGTAACTACGCTTGGAAACCATGGCATCGTAAATATCTGACACAGCGGTAATCCTGGTAAAAAGAGAAAGTTCATCTCCTTTTAAACCATCCGGGTAACCATCACCGGTCAGCTTCTCATGATGGTGTCTTGCGGCATCACGCACTGCCTCGCCAAACTGATTGCCTAACATCTTATCCGAATAAACCGGATGCCGTTTCATAATCTTAAATTCCTCTGGAGTCAGCCGTCTGGGGGCATTGAGGATTTCTTCCGGTATCTGGGTTTTACCGATATCATGCAGCAGCCCTGCCATTACCAGGGTCTCAATATCATCCCTGGACAGACCAAGCCACTCCCCTATCATGCCGTTCATCATTGCCACGTTTAGGGAATGTCTCTGTAAGCCCTCGTCCATCGGACGTGGAAAACTGATACAGGAAAAGATAACTACCGGGTCAATCTCCACCAGCTTCTGGGAAATTTCCTGTACCAGTAACTCAATTTCATCATTTTCCAACCAGGCATCTACATAGTGAAATAACGCACCGACACTCTGCTGCAGTCTCCCATAACCGGAGCTGCTTTCCGTCAGCTCCTGACGCTTCTCCGGTGGAATATGTTCGTCTGCCAGAATCTCATAAAAGGTATCCTCATAGACCATAATATTCTTATCGCCCTGATCAAAATTTACCAGCCTTTGAATATTCTCTGCCGTAATGACTTCTCCCTTGGGCAACAGCAATACGGAACCACTGTGATCGTATAGGTCTTCTTTTAAGACAAGTCCTTCCCACAAATATTCGATTGGTAATTTTCGCAACTTTCTTTTGTCCATTCCCCTGTATCTGCTTCCCTTATTTTTGTTTTATGCATGGCTCTGTATCGTTACTCATACTGTAAATTGGCGATTCGGCAGCCATACTCCTCCGTCAGCCGGTTATCATTCTGTGTCCTTACGATTTCACAGATAAATTCCAGCTTTCTTCCCTCAACAGGAATCACTCCCTTAAACCGGTTTCCCCTTTCAAAGCTGCCACTGTCCATTCGCAAAAGCACACCGCCAGAACTCATATTTATCGTTTTAAAAAACATGGGCTTATGCAGCCTGATGCCATGTTTTTCAAAGTATATCTCTGTTACCAGACCGCTTGCCGAAAGCCGGTATCTTGGTCTTTTCCGGTCTTCCTTCTTTCTGCGCTTTCCTAAGGAAATCTCCACTTCGTTCTCAATTACAGTACCCTTAATGCTTCCTTCAAATTCATACAAATCGTCTTCTCCAAAGACCATTGCTGTCACTTGATAATAACTTTTTTCTGTCAGACTGTCCGCACTGATAACGAAAGAATTGGTTACCGGTTCATATCTTTTGATTCTGGTATCTGCCACAACCTTTCCGTCGGTTATCCTTTTTACCAGAATCCTGTGATTCTTAAACGTATTCTCATTCATCTGCCCGTATTCCTTTGCACTGTCTAATCCGGTCTTATTCTATGATTTCATACTGCATCATTTCATATAAAAGTCTGGTACCTTCCCTGATTTCCGGTGGCAGAAGCGCTCTGGCTACCAGTTTCAATTCATCATTTTCTATATCAATCCTTTTCAGGTTGGCATAATCTCCGTCAATACTGACAACTTCATACTGAAATGTATTCATACTTTCCTCATTTCCTGCTCTCAGGCAGCTTCGTATTTATGCTATATAATATTTTACCACTGATTTTCCTTCTTACGATTACTTACCATAATGCTTCGGAAGGACTATCTATCCTCTACCATATTACAACACTTGTGCCCGTAAACGCAACAGAATCCTTTTTTCCATACGGCTGACCTGTACCTGGCTGATGCCTAGATACCTTGCAACCTCCACCTGCGTCTTATTCTGGAAATAGCGCATGAAAATCAGTTCCTTTTCTTTTTCCTCCAGATTATCAAGAAGCTGCTCCAGCAGCATGTGGTTTAACAGTTCTTCCTTCTCCACATCCTCGCAGGCACCCAAGCCGCCTGTACCACCATGCTGCATGGCTGACCTGCCTACACTGCCGCTTCTTCCTACAATCTGGTCTACCAGATAAATTTCGTTACCATCCGACTGGTAGACGGACTTATAGATGGACTCCACCTCCACGTTGGCATCCAGTGCCATCACAATATCATCCATGCTAAGCCCGGTGGCTTCAGAAAGCTCCTGCATGGTTGGTTCCCTGCCCTGTTCATAGGACAGCTTCTGGGCTGCCTGCTTGATTTTCCAGCCATTTTCTTTCAGGGTCCTGCTTACCTTGACCATCCCGTCATCCCGCAGGAACCGTTTGATTTCCCCCTGTATCATGGGCACTGCGTAGGTGGAGAAACGCACGTCGAAATCCAGATTAAATTTATCAATGGCTTTCATCAGTCCGATGCAGCCGGTCTGGAATAAATCCTCTGCATCATACCCTCTGGATACGAAACGTTTCACGATATGCCTTACCAGTCCCAGATTTTCCTCTATCAGTTTCTCTCTAGCCTCTTTATCTCCTGCCTGTGATTTCTCAATTAATACGGCAGTTTCTTCCATGGCTATTCCTCACTGTCAATCCAGGATGTAATTCCTATTTTCTTGCGCATCTGTATCTTCGTGCCGCTGCCCGGTTCGGAAAACACCTCCAAATCATCCATAAAGGCTTCCATAAATGCAAATCCCATACCGGAGCGGTCTAATTCCGGTTTCGTAGTATACAAAGGCTCCATTGCCTTCTTGATATTCTGAATACCGACTCCCTTATCCTCTATCTCCACTTCCAGCACATCCTTTTGCAGTCTGCAATTCATCAATACCCTGTCCCCGGCACAGTTGCGGTTTTCATAGCCGTGAATAATGGCATTGGTTACTGCCTCGGACACCGCAGTCTTAACATCTGCCAGTTCTTCCATCGTCGGGTCCAAAGGCGCGATAAAAGCTGCTACCGCCATTCTGGCAAAGGCTTCATTTCTGGATAACGCTGCAAATTCTATCCGTACTTCATTTACCATCTGTTTCTGTTCCATCTTCTCCATGACTTCAATCATTTTTCATTCCCCTTTTATCTGTTTCCTTAAACTTGACAGGTCCGGCTTACACTAGCTCTTCCTGCCTGTTCCATTTCTCCTATTCCATAATCTCTACGATATTCTGTAAGCCGGACAATAACAGTATCCGGCGAATCCGGTTATCCGCATTGATAGCGAACACCTTCCCACCGAAGCAGGCAATTTTCTTATATCGCCCTACAATAATACCAATACCTGAACTGTCCATAAAGGTTGTCTGTTCAAAGTCAAACACTACATTTCCTATCTGTCTGGATAAAATATAGCGGTCTGCCTTGGCACTGATATCCACCGATTTATGATGGTCGATTTCACTGGGCAGTCTTATCATCAGATAATTGTCAATAATTTTAAATTCCTCGCCTCTATAGTCTTCACTCATATTTTCTACCGTTTCCTTCCTGTTTTTTCTGCTTTCACTCCATTCTTATGTAGCCTGAAATATCACTCCGGTATTTTTCACAGCGAAAAAAGGACGTAAAAAAGGACGTAAACATCTGTTACGTCCTCTTTCGTGTCCTGTCTGTTCTTTTCTCTTAATTGGTTTCTGTTTCCGTATCGCCCATTTCTGCAAGATAATTCTCGGAACGGCTTGCACGTTCTGTGCCAGGAAACAGCTCAATTACCTGTAAATAAGCTTCTCTTGCCTTGTCTTCATCGCCGGAACGATAATATGCGTTCGCCAGATTATAAAGAGCATCGCCATTGGTAGCATCATACTTAAATGCTTTTTCCAGATTCGGAATGGCATCTGCATAATTCTCCTGCCGGAATGCCTCATAGCCATCCTGATAGTAGGATTGTGCAATATCCGGTCCAATCAGTGCCAGCAAAGTAGCATATAAGTTATCAAAGGCTTCGGAATTCTCCTGTTCTTCTTCGGTCTGCTGTTCTTCAATCTCATCCAGATAATCTGCTACCACCGTAACCGCTTCCGGATTGGTCAGATATTCATTGGCTGCTTTCATCAGACTGTCTACAGACTGTAAAACACCATCGGTTCCCATATATGCCTGTAAATCCTGCTGTAATGTATCCCGTTCCCCTGTCAGTTCATTTATCTGAAGCTGTAATTCATCAATGGTTGCGGTCTTGGCATCAGACTGTTCGCTGACCTTGCGCAGTTCCTCATCAATATTTGTCCTGGCAGACTGTATTCTTGCCGGCAAAATCAGGAAAAGTGCAATCGCAATACCGATAATCAGCCCAATCCCCAGATTTACCAGGGAAGTAACGCCTTTTCCCTCTTTCATATTGAGTGGCTGGATGATAGTCTCATTGCCACTCTGGTATTTAATGACATCCTCGTTTTTCTTCTGTTTCTTAGACGGATTCCTGACCCCTTCTTCCGGTGCCAGCATCTCGTCTACCTCCCGCAGATAGCGTAATGTCAGGGTATTGTTCGTGTCAATTTCCATACAACGGGCCAATTCCCGTTTCGCTTTTTCCCACTCCTCGCTGTTGATATACAACAGTGCAAGCAGCTGATGTGCCCTGACAAACTTTGGATTTAAGGAAAGCACCTTTTTTAACTGAATTACTGCCAAATCCAGGCTGTCCTGGTTGCAATAGCTAAGTGCCTGATTATACTTTTTAATGGTCTGATTGATGATATCCAGCCGATTCTGGTTTGTCTGAATCATGTTGATATAATCATCTGCAATATTTTTCCTGGGACGCAGGTTCTTACTGATAACCCACTCACTCAGAGCAGCCACTACTTCACCTAACTCGAAATAGACCAGTCCCAGAAGATTCCTTGCCTCCACATTATTCTTATTAAACTTTAAACTCTGTCGCAAACTCGCGATTGCACCTGTCAGGTCCCTGACGTTTGCCCGTTCCAGTCCATCATTGTAGAACCGGTTCGAAATATAGATAATTTTCTTATAAAGGGCTACATCAGCACCACAATTTGTACAAAAATCATGCTCGGACAGATTACATCCACACTGATAACAAATCATTTATGCCTGTCCTCTACTCTTCTTCTGCTTTCTTTGCTTCCTTCACAACCTTAACCATAAGGTCTGCCATATCGGTCAAATCCTGATTATAAATAGCTTCTTCCGCATCCTCAATCTCCAGACTTGGATGAAATTTCTTCAATTCCTCTTCAAAATTAATCATTCTTGCAACTCCTCAACAGGGCTTTGATTTCCCCAACCAAATATAATGAACCGGTAATATATGCGTTCTCCCCTGCTGCCCGGTCTGCCAGTAATGCCTTCAGGGCGTCTGAGAGGGTGGCATGTCCTATACAGGTACAGCCTGCATATTGTCCAAACGTCTCCTCCAATGTTTCTAACGGCAGTGCTCTTTCATCTTCCAAGGCGACCAGTTCTATCCGATCAAACAGCCTGGATTGCGCAATCTGTTCTATCACTGCCTTATACTGTTTATCTTTTACAACAGAATACAATAATCTTCGTCTTCCGTTTTCTTCGTGCTTCGCAACGGTTTCCAGAAAGGCACGCATCCCATCGGTATTATGGGCACCATCCAGATAGACAGACGGAAGTATCTCCTCCATTCTGCCTTCCCAGAAAGCCTTTCGTATACCTGCCTGCATCATAGGCAGGGTAATCCTCTTTTCTTCCAGACAGGTTACTGCATACAGTGCCAGTGCAGCATTTTCCACCTGATAAAAAGCTGTCGTGGATACAGTAAACCCAACATAATCATAATAATTTATATACAGAGAAAAATCAATTGTTTTGTTCTCTTTCCTGATTTCTTTTATCGCCAGGTCGGAAACCGGAACACATTTTGCCCCCACCTTCGCCGCTGCCTGTTCAATCACTGTCGTAACTTCTGTTGGTATCTTTTCCCCCTTTCTGTATACTACCGGGGTTTCTTTTCGCAGGATACCGGCCTTCTCTCCGGCAATCTCCGACAAGGTATTGCCCAGATATTCCATATGGTCATAGCCGATAGAGGTAATCACACAGACCTGCTTGCTGTATACGCTGTTGGTGGCATCCAGCCTTCCTCCCAGCCCAGTTTCCAGAATCAGATATTCCACCTGTCTTTTCTCAAAAACAAGCATTGCCATAAAGAACAGAAATTCAAAAAAAGTCGGATGGTATTCTGTCTGTCTTAACTGCTCCGGCAATGTCAGAAGTCCTTTTGCCACTCCCTGAAAGGCTTCCAGAAATTCCTGTTCGGAAATCATCTGTCCTTCTATCACAAACCGTTCCCGCATGGTTACTAAATGGGGCGAGATAAACATACCGCTGGAAATTTCCGCTTCCTGTAAAATACTGTGCAAATAGGCACAAACGGAGCCTTTTCCATTTGTGCCTGCTACATGAATTATCTTCCTGTCACAGCAGGGATTTCCCAGATGCCCTAAAAAACATCTGGTATTCTCCATACTGTTTTTGGCAGTAAACTTAGGAGTTGACATAATATAGTCTATTGCTTCCTCATAAGTTCCTACTTCTTCTATCTTTTTCATACAACTGCTATATTCCTTTGATGTCGACTTTCTATGCATTCAGCTGGCTTAAGCGCTCCTCTACCTGTGCTTTCATCTGGGTATATTTCTCTAACTTGGCACGTTCCTCTGCTACCTTTGTTTCCGGTGCCTTGGACATAAATCTTTCGTTACTCAACATACCATTTACACGGGCAAGCTCTCCCTCCAGACGCTTCTGTTCCTTCTTCAATCTCTCGATTTCCTGCGTAATGTCTACCAGCTCTGCGAATGGAATATATACCGTCGCATTCGGAATCACTATGGATACCGCATCATCTGCAATACCGGTTTTATCTGTCTGAATGGTAACCTCGGATGCCCCTGCCAGGGAAGCAAAGAACTGCTTTCCGTGGATAAATACCTGCTGCACCTCTTCACTGTCACTGACTACATATACGGCTGCCTTCCGGCTTGGTGCCACATTCATCTGGGTCTTTACATTACGAATACCACGTACCGCATCTTTAATCAGCTCAACGGCTTTCTCTCCTGCCTCGTAAGCTCTCTTCTCTGTATACTCCGGCCACTTGGAAATCATGATGGATTCCTCTTCAGACTGGATGGTGCAGAAGATTTCCTCTGTAATAAACGGCATGTAAGGATGTAACAGCTTCAACGCATCTATCAGAACATTCTTCAATGTCCATAAGGCTGCATTCTTAGCAGCTTCCTCGCCTGGCTCTGTGCTGTAAAGACGAGGCTTTACCATCTCGATATACCAGTCACAGAATTCATCCCAGATAAAGTCATAAACCTTCTGTACGGCAATACCCAGTTCAAAACTGTCCATATTGTCAGTCACATCTTTTATCAGCGTATTTAATTTGGAAAGAATCCACTTATCTACACGGTAAAGGCTGTCCTTAATCTCCTCGTAGGACACTTCCCAGCCACGCTTGCCGGTCTTCTCCTCTGCCTGCTCCATATTCATCATGATGAAACGGGCAGCATTCCATACCTTGTTGGCAAAGTTACGGTTCGCTTCTACCTTTTCATAGTAGAAACGCATATCGTTACCGGGCGCATTCCCGGTAATCAGGGTCAGTCTCAGGGCATCTGCACCATACTGGTCAATAATCTCCAATGGGTCGATACCATTTCCAAGGGATTTACTCATCTTCCGTCCCTGAGAATCTCGTACCAGTCCATGGAATAATACGGTCTTGAATGGTTTTTCTCCCATCTGCTCATAACCTGAGAAAATCATACGAATAACCCAGAAGAAAATAATATCATATCCGGTTACCAGTACATCGGTTGGATAGAAATACTTCAAATCCTCTGTCATTTCCGGCCAGCCTAAGGTAGAGAATGGCCATAATGCAGAGGAGAACCAGGTATCCAGCGTATCCGGGTCCTGGGTAAAGTGTGTTCCGCCACATTTCGGGCAGACACCCGGTGCCGCCTTGGCTACCACAGTCTCACCACAGTCATCACAATAGTAAGCCGGAATCCGGTGTCCCCACCAGAGCTGTCTGGAAATACACCAGTCACGGATATTGTCTGTCCAGTTAAAGTAGGTCTTCTCCATACGCTTTGGAATCAACTGAATCTCGCCGTTCTTAACCGCTTCCCTTGCAGGCTTAATCAACTCATCCATCTTGACAAACCACTGCTTCTTAATCATCGGCTCGATGGTTGTCTTACAACGGTCATGGGTACCTACATTATGAGAGTAGTCTTCAATGCGTACCAGCAGTCCTTCTTTATCCAGTTCTTCTACAATCTGCTTTCTTGCCTCATAACGGTCTAAGCCTTCATACTTGCCGCCGTTGGCATTGATGGTTGCATCATCATTTAAAATGTTGATTTCCGGCAGGTTGTGTCGCTTTCCTACCTCAAAGTCATTCGGGTCATGGGCCGGTGTAATCTTAACAACACCCGTACCAAATTCCATATCTACATAATCATCTTCCACAACCGGAATCGGTTTGTTCACAATCGGAAGCCACACCTGTCTGCCGTGCAGATAAGTATATCTTTCATCCTTCGGGTTAACGGCAACCGCAGTATCGCCTAACATGGTTTCCGGACGGGTTGTTGCAAACTCCAGGAATTCGGTTGTGCTTGGCTGTCCATTCTCATCTACCAGCGGATATTTGATATGCCAGAAATGGCCTGCCTGCTCCTCATATTCTACTTCCGCATCGGAAATGGAAGTATTACATACCGGACACCAGTTGATGATACGGCTTCCCTTGTAAATCCAGCCTTTTTCATGCATCTTGCAGAATACTTCGGTAACTGCCTTGTTGCAGCCCTCATCCATGGTAAAACGCTCTCTGTCCCAGTCACAGGAAGAACCTAACTTCTTAAGCTGGGAAATGATTCTGCCGCCGTACTCTCTCTTCCAGTCCCAGGCACGCTCCAGGAAGCCCTCTCTTCCCAGGTCTTCCTTGTTAATGCCTTCTTCTTTTAACTTCTCAATAATCTTAACCTCTGTTGCGATGGAAGCATGGTCTGTTCCCGGCTGCCACAGAGCGTTATATCCCTGCATTCTCTTATAACGGATTAAAATATCCTGCATCGTGTTATCCAGTGCATGTCCCATGTGAAGCTGTCCCGTAATGTTTGGCGGAGGAATTACAATCGTAAAAGGGGTCTTCGTCTTATCCACTTCTGCATGGAAGTATTTCTTATCCAACCATTTCTGATACAGTCTGTCCTCTATGCCCTTCGGGTCATAGGTCTTTGCCAATTCTTTGCTCATGTCTGCTCTCCTTTATCTTTATGCGTTTATGCGACTTTTGGTGGCTTTGCTCTTTAACTCATAAGCCTATGCGAAGCTGCTTTTCCGTGCAAGCACAGCAGCAGCCTTGCATAGCTTCTGACTCTGCTTATTCGCACAAGAAACGCCCTCTGCTGTTTACACAGCAAAGGGCGTATATACGCGGTACCACCTTACCTTATCACTCTCACGACTCCGTTTTCCAAGAGTCTTATCCGTTAACGGGGATAAATCGTGAATCCTTACTGATGGCTCATCTGCCACGTTCTGTATTCCGGTTCCAAAGCTACCTTCCGCAATTCTTTTCCGAAGGAATCTTCCAGCCTGTGATTCCTCTCTCTGACGGCAGTCACTGCGTACTCCTCTTCATCATCACCTTTGTTTTATACTATAATAAATTCTGCAAAGGATGTCAAACATTTCTATTGCAAGCAAAGGGACTTTTTATTAGAATAAAGATACGAAAATTTACGAAACCATTCATAAGGCAATACAGCCGGAACCTAAGTAAAATACTCTGACAAAACAGAAAGGATACTCATTATGTTTGGAAAATTAACAGACTATACCCAGAATGGGCAGCAGATTACCCTGCATTATGAAAAACAGGATGTCATCCTGCATGTGCTGACCTCCCAAATCATCAATGTGTTTGTTCCTTATGCCCATAAGGACCACCGTTCCAAAGCTATCGAAGGCAATAAGGAACAGACTACCGAATATTCCCTGACAGACTCCGGGGAAGGACTGACCCTCAAAACCGCAGATATTATCTGTAAAATTGACAAAGACGGCAATCTGGACTTCTATGATAAGGAAGAAAACCTTCTGTGCGCCGATTACCGTGGACAGCGGATTCCCCGTTTCCAGTTACAGGAATCCTATATTGAATTTATCAAACAGGAAGGCCATCAGTTAGATGCCGATGGTTTGAAAAATTATAAAGTCCAGTGCATCAAGAAGCTGGACGAGGGCGACTGCATCTATGGTCTGGGTGATAAGACCGGTGTGCTGAACAAACGCTACTATGAATATGAAAACTGGAACAGCGATATTCCAGACCCCCATGAGGACTGTTTTAAATCCCTTTATAAAAGTATTCCCTTCTTCCTTACCCTGAAGGAAAAAGGTGTTTACGGTATTTTCTATGATAATACCTTTAAGAGCTACTTTAATTTCGGCAAGGAAAATGATGGGTACTACTGCTTTGGCAGTGATGACGGCAACCTGGACTACTATTATATTGCCGGTGCTGATATGCCTGCTGTAGTAAACAATTACACTTACCTGACCGGACGTATGCCTCTGCCCCAGAAATGGGTGTTAGGCTACCACCAGTCCCGTTGGGGCTATGACAGTGAAGAGGTATTCCGCGATATTGCCACCAAGCTTCGCCAGTACCGGATTCCCTGTGATGCCATTCACTTCGATATCGACTATATGGACCACTACAAGGTCTTTACCTGGGATGATACCCGCTTTACCGATTCCAGAAAATTGCTGGCTGACTTCCAGGAAAATGGCTTTAAAGCCGTTACCATCATTGACCCTGGCGTAAAAGTAGAAAAAGATTACTTCATGTATGAAGAAGGTATGGAAAAAGACTATTTCGCCAAGACACCCGCTGGTGGAACCTATGTCAATGCCGTATGGCCCGGTGATTCCGTGTTCCCTGATTTCGGCAATCCCGAAGTAAGGGACTGGTGGGGTAAGCACCTTTCATTTTATGTAAACCATGGTGTGAGCGGTATCTGGAATGATATGAACGAACCGGCAAGCTTCCATGGTCCTTTACCGGATGACATCGTTTTTACCGACGAAGACAAACCATCTACCCACAAAGAGCTGCACAATGTCTACGGTCACAATATGGCAAAGGCAACCTATGAAGGCTGGCGCAAGCTGACCGGCAAACGTCCCTTCGTTATTTCCCGTGCCTGCTATGGCGGCAGCCAGAAATACACTACCGTCTGGACCGGCGATAACCAGAGTCTCTGGACACACCTTCGCATGGCAATTCCACAGCAGTGTAATTTAGGCTTAAGCGGCATGGCTTTTGTCGGTACGGATATCGGTGGCTTCGGTGCCGATACCACACCGGAACTGATGGCTCGCTGGGTCGAAGCAGGCTGCTTCTCTCCTCTTTTCCGCAGCCACTGTGCAAAAGGCAATATGAACCAGGAACCATGGCTCTTTGGAGAAACAGTATTGAATATTTACCGTAAATATGTAGAGCTTCGCTACTCTCTGCTGCCCTATTATTATGACCTGTGTAAAGAATGTGAAGAGACCGGTCTTCCTATGTTACGTCCACTGGTACTGCATTATGAACAGGATAAGAATGTTAGAAATATCAACGACGAATTCCTGGTTGGTGCCAACCTGTTAGTTGCACCGGTTGTAGAACAGGGTGTTGTCAAACGGGTGGTTTATCTGCCGGAAGGCACCTGGTATGACTACTGGACACACAAGGCTTACACCGGAAATGATTATTATATGGTAGATGCACCATTAGATGTCTGCCCGATTTTCGTAAAAGCAGGTACTATCTTACCCAAGGCTCCTGCCCAGAATTATGTCGGTGAAATTGCTGACCCGGAACTGATTCTGGAGCTCTATCCAGGGGAAGGCACTTACACCCATTATCAGGATAATGGAGAGGACTTTGCTTATCAGGAAGGTGCCTACAATACCTATCAGTTTACGAAAGATGCCGCAGGCAACGTAACAACGGCCATGCTCCACGAAGGCTATAAACCATATCCGAATATCGTATATCAGGTTATCTGATTGGAATCTGCCACTGATTGCACAACAAAGCAGGAGTATTTAGTTAGTTTGTGAGCACTCATTATGATTCTGGTGGCTTTCGCTGCCACGAAAGAAAAGAAGGTTATTATGAATATTATGAACAAGAAATTACGCAGTCTATTTCTCGGTGCATGTCTGTGTGCCACCCTTTTCGGATGTGGAAATGCAGACACTCCTGGCGGAACTGTCGCCAAACAGCAGTCTTCTGCAGTCAAAGAGCTCGAAAGCGATATCGCAGCTAGTGCGAAGCCTGCACCGGTCAGTTCCTATGAAGAACTGAAAAACGGGGTCAACAAATTCGCATTTGCTCTGTATGATGCCCTGCCAGAAGACAGCAACTGCTTCTATTCTCCTTACAGCATTGCAAGCGCATTGTCCATGCTGGACCAGGGAGCCGGAAGTGATACGAAAACGGAACTGGAATCGGTGCTCGGTATCAAGAATCTTTCTGACTGGAATAACGAAATGCAAGGCTATCTGAATAAAGAATGGTCCGAGCAGACATTTGTCAATACTGCAAATTCCATCTGGATGTCAAATCCACAAGAATGGGCAGCGAATATCTCCGATGATTTTCTGCTGCCGGCAAAGACCTATTACCACGGTGAAATATACGAAGCAGACTTCACAAATCAGGCGGACCAGGTTGTGAAGGATGTGAATAACTGGGTAGCAGAACATACAAATCAGATGATTCCATCTATTGTAGATAAGCTTCCACCTAGTACCGTTATGATGCTTATAAATGCTGTTTATTTTGAAGGAAAATGGCAGACACCTTTTCTGGAGGATGATACCTATGATGATACCTTCCACGGAACAAGTGGAGATTCTATCGTCCCTATGATGCACCTGTATGATGAGCGTTTCTCTTATATCGACACTGGTTCGATTAAGGGCATCACGCTTCCTTATGAGGACAGTTCCGTAGTAATGAAGATTTTCATCCCATCCAAAGAAGGCGATACCATCTCCGCTCTGTTCGATGCTTTAAGCAATGATGAAAAGCAGGCATTGATTGATTCTCTGGATACTGCAGAGAATGAGGAAATCCAGACGGTGCAGCTTCCAAAATTTACGGATGAGCAGGGAATTGATGGTCTTGACGATATCCTGAAGGGTCTTGGAATCCAGTCAGCCTATGCTTCCGCAGATTTTTCCAAAATCACAGATGACATTTCTGTATCTTCCGTCTCCCACAAGGCAAAAATAATTGTGGATGAAAATGGCACAAAGGCTGCTGCCGTAACAGATATCATGATTGCGGAGACCGCAGCCATGCCATCGGAAGAGACCTATTTTATCGTCGACCAGCCATTTGTCTATGTGATTGAAGACTTGGATATCGGAATGCTCCTGTTTGTGGGGCGGGGAAATGATTTGTAGGTCTCAATTCTTTCTGACAGACCAGGCTAGAAAGCTTCCAGACTAGGAAGCTTTCTTTTCCCGGAAAATGGTTCTAAAGAGCAGTCTTACAAGTGGTCCACAGTAAAACATCTGGTAACAGATTGCCATCGGGAAGTTCATTCCCCATGTCTGTACCCATGTTCCAAACGACTTTGTATCCTTGAACAGAATCGTTGCAACCAGACTCATCAACGGACACATAATACAGCAAATACAAATGGAAATCGCATAAGTAATGAACTGCGGTCTGTCATCTGGTGTCATAACAGAAAATGCCAGCCTTCTTGCGATTTTTCCTACAACAAAAAACTCTAACACAAAGGCAACCGGCACCATAATCGGCAATTCATGTACTGCCAGTAAAAAGGTCTGTCCGGTTACCCCTCCTGTGTTAAGTGCTACATTATAGACCACCATTCCATAAACCATAATGGTCGCCATAATAAGCGTAAAAATAACATCCTGAAACTTGTTTTTGGGCATAAAAAATCCTCCTTATGATAACTAATCACTATTCTTTCTGTGTTGTTCGTTATCATCCCGGAGGATTGTGCGTTTCCAATATGAACCATCAAAAGTGCATATATCATATCACAATATTTTAGCTTATGTAATACCCAATTTTATTTTTTACCTATATTGCCTATATGCTTTTCTTCCTTTTCATCCACCCTTATTTTTCTGATTCTCTTTAAAAAGACATATCCCACCAGACACACAACAAACTCTGTAATCGGAAATGCCCACCAGATAAGGGAAACCCCTGCCTGCCCATTCCGGACAAATATGGAAAAGATTCCGGCAAGCGGCAATATAAGCACAAGCTGTCTGAGCAGTGAAATAACCAGTGATTCCAATCCTCCATTCAACGCCTGATAAATCCCCTGGTATGCCACATTGATTCCTGCAAACAGAAAACTGATAGAAATAACTCTCATCGCTCCGATAAAATATGCTCTGGATTGTCCGGCATTAAATAAGGTCGCAAAAGCCCCTGGAAAGATTTCTGTAATAGCCATACCAAATAGCATAAGTCCCACTGTATAAAGCAGACCATATTTGATTCCATCCTGAATCCTCTTCTTACTGTGCATTCCATAGGCATAAGCAATAATGGGTGTGATGGCATCCCGCAGTCCAAACGCAAGGAACAGGACAAACTGCTGCACTTTATAGAACAGCCCATATGCCGTCTGGGCTGACGGATTAAATTTCAAAATAAGGTTCATGACATATACCATGACCGACATCAATGCCTGTGCTATAATGGCAGGCAGTCCTATGGCATAGATTGCCCTTAGGATTCCGGCATCCGGTTTCAGGTACTTTACTCCATGTGCAAACTCCCTATTCCTTTTTACATGAAAAACAAACAATAGTCCTGCTGATGCGACCTGCCCGATTACTGTTGCATAGGCAGCCCCTTCTACTCCCATCTCCGGAACCGGTCCGATACCATAAATCATAATCGGGTCAAGAATAATATTGATGACTGCACCTACCACCTGACCAATCGTGGAATAAAGGGAACGCCCTGTCGCCTGTAACAGTTTTTCAAACAGGGAAAAGAAAATAATACCAAAAGACACAACGCAGCATATCCTCAAATAACTGGTTCCCATGGCAAGCACCTCCGGGTCAGTTGTCTGGGATGAAATGTATGTTTTTACCCCGAAAATCCCGAACAACAAGCACACCACATAAATAATGCCACCGAGAAACAAACTGTTTCCCGCAACCTTCGCTGCTTTTTTTGTATCTCCCTGTCCCAGTGTCATGGCTAAAAGTGCATTCGTTCCTACTCCCGTTCCGATTCCTACTGCTACCATAAGCATCTGCACCGGGAATACCAGGGTAAGCGCATTTAATGCTGCCTCGCTTCCCACCTTCATGTTGCCAACAAAAGCACTGTCCACAATATTGTAGACTGCCTGTAATGCCATGGATAAAATCATGGGAATCCCCATCTGTATCATAAGCTTATTTACCGGCATTTCCTTCATCTTATTACTCTCTTCCATCTTAATCCTCATTTCCGCGCACGCTCTTTGCGCATGCCGAGTTTGTGTCAAGTGCGCGCAGACACAAATCTCGTGTGTGAAAAATCTCTCCTATATGGATTTTTCACACTATCCTCCTTTTTCCCTGCACAAAAAAAGTGCGCACTTATCGTATAAGTTGGACTTACGCTGATAAGCTACACACTTTTTAATGGCATTATATAAAATAAAAAACGAGCAGCAAAACTGGATTTACGCTAGTTTGCTACTCGTCTGATAATTATTATATTTATTTTTTGAGAAAAGTCAAATATAAAACTTTGGTAAGCCCTAATTTATTTTCAGGCATAACCATTCCCTCACTCTGTTTTCTTTCCTTCTGTATTATGCTTCAATACCTCCAGGAACACCTCTACAATATGCGGGTCAAACTGTGTCCCGGCACATCGGACTAATTCCTTCTCCGCATCTTCCTCACTCATTGCTTTATGGTATGGTCTGTCATGTACCATTACATCATGGGAATCTACCACCGTAATAATTCTGGACAACAATGGAATACTCTCACCCTCCAGACCACCAGGATACCCTTTTCCATCCCATCTCTCATGATGATGCAGAATATAATCGGCAATCGGTCGCAGCTCTTTCGAAGCACTGGCAATCCGGAATCCTTTTTCTGCATGGGATTTCATCACTTCCCATTCTTCGTCTGTCAGCTTGCCCGGTTTTAATAAGATTGTCTGTGGAATAGCTATCTTACCAATGTCATGTAACACCGCCAATAGTGCCAGCTTGCCCAGCTCGCCATCTGACAGATGTAAGGCTCTGCCCAGCTTTACCGCCATCTCTTTCGTACGTTCCACATGCTCTTCTGTCTCATAATCACTCTCTGTCAGCGTCTGCGTAAGCGAATCCAGAAGAGAACTCTTGTTAGACGTTTCATTCATCAGTTTCTTGGTACGAAGACTTTCCGCTGCCTCCCTGACTGCCTGCTGGATACTCTTGCTGCTATCCCGTACCACAGCAATCCCATACTCTAAATCAGACTCTATGCCCGTATCATTCGCCTGGCTGTATTTCTCTCTTACATTTTCAAATAACCGGATGGCATATTCCTGTTCCACCTGTACAAAACCTGCTGCGATATCGCCATCTTCCATACGCGCCAGTTCTGTGTTCTTGGGCAGATTCTCCCGCAAAAGGTCTGCCGTCAGCCGAATCATTTCATTTCCCTTATTCCAGCCAAACACATCATTTATCAGACCAATGCCATTGGCATTACAGATAGCCACCGTAATCGGATATACTCCCTGTTGCGCAATCTTGTCCATCCTCGTAAAGAAATTCTGTTTGGAATGCAGCTGGGTCAGCATATCTCTCTGTTCTTCCATATTACGCATAATAAGAAGATGCCCTATCACACGTCCTTTTTCATCTTTCAGGCAGTTAAAATTACACTGGTATGGTCTGTTACCAAGCACCGAAGTATAATTCCATTCAAATATCTGGTCCTGCTCGGTATTCTGCAGCTCTTTAAAAGCACCAATCTGCAGGAAGTCCATCATGCTGATTTTTCTTTCCTTATTATTTAAGATTGGAAACAATACCCGCATATCCCTGTTACTGTCCGCCACATATCCCTCATAATCAAAGAGTATCATAGGGGCACCCATATATTCCAGAATCATCTTCCTGGTTGTGTTCAGGGAACTCTTCGACGTGTAATCAAAAGTATTCCAATATAGCATTGGGCACAGACAGCCCATCAGGATAAGTGAAACGTTTTCTCGCAGTGGTGTCGCTTCCATCAGGCAAAACACATTGGCTGCTGCCAGGATTCCTAATATTCCAAGCATTACATAGTAACGTCCTCTGTAAACTCTCGGAATCATATATATCTTTTTAATCAGGAAATAGAGCATGCTGCCTAACAGGCAACAACAGAATGCCATGTGCAGATAGAAGCTATGTTTCCCATCAAGCAATCGAAGTAAGACATCCATGCACAGCAGTACCAATAACCCCCAAAGCAGATTTTTCTTTCCTTTTGTCGGTGCTGTTTTCGGTTCTGTAAATTCCACAATATACCGGAGCAGTGCAAATAACAGCAAATCCACTGCCACCAAAAACAAACAGTTAAAAATCTCTGCCTTTGGGTAAGCATCCGCATAGACTCTTTCTAATAAATAAAGCAAGTTCACTGCTGCCACGGAAACATACAGTTTCCCTAAAAGCAGACTCATTTTATCACTTTGCTGGCGGGTATATGCAGCACACCCTAATGCACATATTGCTGCCAGACCATACCAGATACAATAACTTGTCATAATATCCTCACATTGTTACAGACATCCCCATGCCTGCAACCTCCTATTTATACTTTTTATACTCATTTTTCTGTTATTATTTTAACATTACACAGTTTAAACTGCAATATGGAAAAATCAATCTAAGCTCTCCGTAAAATTTTACCGTCGCCATAATCTGGTATTATGAAAAAAACTCAAATTGGTACTTTTTATCATACCAGCAAGCAGTATAATACTAATCATATCAAAGTATTAGGAAATAGAGGATTTCCAGAGTATTTTCGATTACTAATAAACGCGTGTGCAGAAATGAGGATTGTTATGAAAAATGAAAAGTTACTCAAAATCGTATTTACCGGCATCTTTGCCGCCCTGTCTTATGTAGTGTTTACGTTCCTGCAGATTAAGATTCCGCTGCCTGGCGGCGATGCCACTTCTATCCATCTTGGCAATGCAGTCTGTGTACTGGGTGCCCTGCTGTTAGGTGGTGTCTATGGTGGGCTTGGCGGTGCCATCGGTATGACTATTGGCGATATCTTCGACCCTGTCTATGTGGTATATGCTCCTAAGACTTTTATCTTAAAGTTCTGTATCGGTCTGATTACCGGTCTGATTGCCCACAAATTAGGACATATCAGCACAGAAACCGATAACAAAAAGGTCTTAAAATGGACTATTCTGGCAGCTATCGGTGGTCTTTTATTCAATGTCATCTTTGACCCGCTTGTAGGCTACTTCTATAAGTTAGTTATCTTAGGCAAGCCCGCTGCTGAGCTGACACTGGCATGGAATGTTGCTTCCACTTCTATCAATGCCGTTACTTCTACTATCGTATCCGTAGCAGTATATATGGCACTTCGCCCTGCCTTGAAAAAGTCAAACCTGTTCTTTACTATCGGTCAGAAAAAAGAAAACTAAGTGATAAACAAAACAGAAAGGTGAGTATCCGTTTCCGGGTACTCACCTTTCTGTTTACACT
>ERZ1026850.716-NODE-716-length-19639-cov-4.698478_pt1 | contig 19639 bp, 16 predicted proteins | sample MGYA00380155_ERZ1026850 | MGnify/ENA primary metagenome ERZ1026850 (study PRJEB33269, sample SAMEA4719791) | human gut metagenome | biome: human-associated habitat; feature: organic feature; material: feces | place: Cameroon | collected 2013-10 ... | reverse complement strand
TTATAGATATTTTCATAGATAGAATAAGGCGCTGCAATATAACCATAACGGAAATAATCCTGTAAAACCCCTCTGTTAATTTCATTGCTAAATCCATCCAGTGTCTTAATGGAATTTAAATCAGAGCCAAACACAAAGGCTCCACTGGGAAGATAGCCATAATACAGCGGTTTTTCCCCGACCCGGTCTCTTGCCAGGAACAGGGTCTGCTCCTTTCTGTCATAGAGGGCAATGGCAAACATTCCCTTCACCTGGCGTAAAGTTTCTTCCAGACCATAGACAGAAATTGCTTCTAAGAGAACCTCTGTATCAGAAGTTCCCTTAAAAGCAATTTCCTTTTTCTCACTGAGCAATTTTTCCTTTATTTCCTTATAATTATAAATTTCTCCATTATAAGCAATAACGTAACGCTCGTTATTCGATACCATAGGCTGCGCGCCGGAGGGTGTCAGGTCCACAATCGATAATCGTCGGTGTCCCAGTACAACGGTTGTATCCTCGGATGCCCAGACACCAACACCATCCGGTCCCCGATGATACATCTTTTCATTCATCCGGTCTATATTTTCTTTCCAGTTCTTTCCATAATTACAAAAACCTGCAATCCCACACATACTGGTTTCCTTTCTATGCTTGTTTCCGCTCTGCCTATTCTTCTACCGGTGCATATTCTCCTCTGGCAATCCTGTCCTGAATGAGTGCCTGTGCCTCTTCTGACTTCTCCTGCCACAGTGTGTATGCCTCGTCCCAGGAGCGATAGGTTTCGTCCCCTCTTTTATCCGTAAAGGAATAATGTTCCTGTAAATACGCTTCCAGAAAATCCGTACATTTTACCGCACCTGCTACATTTGTATGACTTCCATAGTCTGCGAAATCATCCGTAAAGGAAATGCCGATTTCTTCATAATAGTTGTTCATGTTTAAGAACCGGTAGCCATAGGAGGTCACAATTTCTTCCATATAATTGTACATCTGCTGCTCTTCCAGTCCCTCTCCGTATGGAGATACCAGAAACAGTGCTTCTTTTCCATTCTCCTGTAAAAAAGCCAGCAAATCCCGCAATGTTTCTTCCTGTCCATCAGGCAGTTTTCTTGTCCCGGCAGCACCACCACAGTCAGGCATCTCCATAGGCCCCACCTCGTCCTTGATGTCGAAGCCTTTCAGAGGATGTTTCTTATGGTAGGCAAAGTTCTTCCACTCGGAAGGTAATGCCAGCATCTTCCAGTTGGTGTGATATTTCATAATATCAATATAATAACTGAGTCTGCCCTCTTCATCGTCTTTATCTACCATCGCCTGTATGGTCTTTACCCTTTGCAGGGAATATTTCATATTATCGGTAACACCTCGGGTGTACGCCATATTCTCGGTAAGTCCTTCTTCCTCAAAGGTATACATCCGCATCTCAAAGATATAAAGGGAAGGCGATTGGGATTTCTCGGCTTCCTGCACCAGATACTTCATGGCAACCGGTCTTTGCACGTTGGAAGACAGAGGATACATGGTTATGCCACTCTCCCCCCACAGCTTCGGTGCCGAATAGTAAGGGAATACGGGGCTGGAGCCAATCATTACAATATCCAGTATGTCATTTTTCTCCGCATAGAATCCGGAAAACCGGTCTTTCACATCTCCATTGGTTCTTACCATATAAGAAACAGGCACCAGAATCAGCAGAAAAATGACCAGAAATGCAATTATCTGTACGGCGATATTCAATTTCTGTTTTCTATCCATTCTTTCCTGTCTGCTCCTTACTTCTCCATAATCTTCTCAAAATATGCCTGCCACAGACGATTTACCCGTTCCGGTGCCAGCCTCTCCTGTATCTTTGCCGCACAAATTCCCAGCTGCTTTGCATACTCTGGATTTCCTAACAGCTTTTCCATCGCTTCCACCAAGGCTTTTTCCTCTCCCGGTGGAATAATCAGTCCATTCTCTCCATCTGTCATCAGCTCCACGGTACCACCGCTTGGTACATCTGTGGCAATTACCGCAAGTCCGGTCGCCAACGCTTCTATCAGGGCATTGGATACCCCTTCCGAATAAGACGTAATTAAAAATAAGCTTGCTTTTTCTATCTGCTTTGCCACATCCTGCACTACACCCGGCAGAAAAACCTTGTCCCCCAGTCCCAGCTGCTGTACCAACTGTTCCAGGAAGGGTCGCAGTTCGCCATCTCCGTATATCGTCAGGGTATATTCCGGATAACGCTCCGTTATCCGGGCAAAAGCCCGAATCATCATCTCATGGTTTTTATTGGCATCCATTCTTCCCACTGCCACAATCCGCTTTTCCCGTTCTCCCTCATAACGTGGGCGGATGAAAGCCGGATTCAGGGAGTTTGGCAGAATAACCGCCTTTTGCTGTACCCGTTTCCCGAAAAAGTACCGGGAACGTTCTGTCTGTAAAATAATCCCCGCTGCATGAGGGAACAAGAGATTGGCAAGTGTCTGCATCAGCCTGCCCGGATATTCCTCCCTGGCTTCTCCCACCACAGACACTACCGGTCTGGTCGGCAGACCAAAGGCTGTTGCTATGGTCATGAAATTATTCTTTCCGATACAGGACAATACCAAATCCGGCTGCTCTGTTTTCCAGATATTCCGCAGTTTCCGGAATCTTTTCACAAAATTCCCTATCCGGCTCTTGCCGGTTTCCTCTGGTGTAATATCGGAAATAACCCGCTTTACGCCAGAAGGCAGTTCATATTCCTCTTCCTTCTGGTACTGCGTAACCATCGTCACACGATAGCCTTCCTGCAAGAAATACTCTGACAGATTGACGAACACCCGCTCTGCGCCACCCTTATGCAGGGAGCCAATATAAAATGCCAAGTGTTTTTTATTTTTATCCTGAATAAGATTGCTATTTTCTTGTTGCAGTTTTTCCTTCATTTTTATTGCTTTCATTTTATATTTTGCAAGTTTGTTTCATTTTTCCTGCAAAATAATCCATTTTGATTCTTTTTGTTAAATCCTGTTTTGTTTTATTTCGTCATCTTATGACAATCACTGTCATTTCATGGCGATGTTTTTCTTCATCCCAAGCACTGTCCTGACAGTGATTGGCAATACTTTACATCCACTATTACTGCCTTGCATCTATGGATGATACTTCACCTATCGCTATCATTGCCCTGTAATCTATGAGTGATACTTTGCATACCACTGCTGGAACACAAAGAAGGACCAGGACAGCTTCGAGTAATTGGCTCCGGTAGCCGGACCTGCGTCTCCCGTCTGAATGTACTTCTGTATCATATCCGACACATAAGCGGCATCGAAGATATTCTGTTTCTTCAGATATGCATAGCTGCTGTAATCCAATAACTGCTCCTTCAAAGGTCCCCGCAGCCACTTATCCAGTGGCACACCAAACCCTACCTTTGGTCGCTCTAACAGTTCCTTTGGAATATAATCATAGGCAATATCCTTCAGGATATGCTTCTTATCGCCATTGGCATATTTATAGGCATGAGGAATCCGATAAGAGAACTCCATTACCTTCGTATCCAGAATCGGACATCTGGATTCCAGCGAATATTTCATGGATGCCCGGTCTACCTTGCAGAGAATATCTCCCGGAAGATAAGTATCCATATCCACCAACATTCTTCGTATCTGCCAGTTTTTCTCCTGATAGGTGCTTTCTGTCAGATAATGAATCGGCAGTGGCTCCTGTCCTTTTGGCAGTTCCCCTACCATAGCCTTCGCCTTCACGATATAGTTTCCCGCACCGAACTGGGTCTTGCTTTCCGGATTGCGGTTGCCTGCAATAACACGTACCTTAAAGGGCAGCCTGTCTTCTAAGTGTGCCTGTTTCAGCCCCGGTATCTGGCAGATGCCATGCACCATACCGCCCAGCACATCCAGCTTCTGTGCCTGTGCCACATTTTCATAAATATTATAGCCACAGAAGAATTCGTCTCCGCCGTCTCCCGACAGGGCTACCGTCACATGCTCCCTGGCTAATTTGGATACCATCATCGTCGCTATCTGGGAGCTGTCAGCAAAAGGCTCATCATAATACTGGGGAATACTATCCACCAAATCAAACATATCTTTTTCATCAATGTACAGCTCCGTATGATTGGTTCCCAGATAGTCTGCTACTGCCCTGGCATATTTCGCCTCATTGTATTTTTCTTCATGAAATCCTATGGAAAAAGTCTTAACCGGCTCCTGGGAATGTTCCTGTGCAATGGCTGTTACCAGAGAGGAATCATACCCTCCACTTAAAAAGGAGCCTAACGGGACATCCGCTATCATACGGGAAGCAACTGCCTGCTTTAACAGCTCTTTTAACTGCTCCTTGGCTTCCTCATAGCTTCCCACAGGATTCTTCTTTGCTTCTGCATAGACTTTCTTGACATCCCAGTATTTCCAGGTCTTTATCTCTCCCTTATGGAACTGTAAGATAGCTCCCGGCTCTAATTTGTACACCTTCTCATAGATACTTTCCGGTGCGTTAATGTACTGCTGGAACAGATAACGGGATAAAACTCTTCTTTCCATCTTCCCACTAAAGCCGGGACATTTCATAATCGGCTTTAATTCCGAGGCAAAGACAAGATTATGGTCTTCATACCAGTAATAGAGCGGTTTCTTGCCAATGCGGTCACGAATCAGGAAAATATCCTCGGTGTCCCGGTCATACAGGGCAATGGCAAACATTCCGTTGAATCGCTCTACACACTGGATACCCCATTTCAGATAGGCAGCAATGATAACCTCCGTGTCACAGTTGGAGAGGAAAGGATAATCGCTTAATTCTTCCTTTAACTCCTGGAAATTATAAATCTCTCCATTGTACACTACCGAAACCCGCTGGTTGGCAGAATGCATCGGCTGGTGTCCCAGCATGGAAAGGTCCAAGATGGACAGCCTGCGCTGGGCAAAGCCCACCTGATAGTCCTCTGACATAGGATAGATTTCCTCTCCGCTGTCATTCGGTCCCCGATGGTACATCGTGTCGTTCATTTCTTTTAACTGCTCTTTTGTAATATTCTTCTTACTGATATATCCACATATTCCGCACATAATTTACCGGCTCCTGTTTTCTGATTACCGCACTTCCTTTGCGAGGAAATAGTCCTTATATTCTCCGAAATCCTTACACTCATTGTCCACTGACTCTACCAGCTCTACGTATTTTTCCTGAATGAGGGACTTATAGTTATCGAAATTATCGTATCCCTTCCTGCACCATGCAAAAGGATGGGTCAGTATCTGCACCTTATCATATCCGGTAATATTGGCTTCATCCGGATAGCCATAACGCCAGATGTGATTGGCATCCGACATATATTTTACTTTCAGGGCTGTATCCTCTGTAATGGTATCGGCAAAAGTGAAAAATTCATCCTGATACGCATTTAAGATACCATCTAACTTAATGTTCTCACGCAGCACATCCTTGGAAGGCCTGTGTACGGAAAATTCTGTAATGCGGAAACCAAACATCTCGCTTAAAATATCCATTTCCTTCTGAATCTGCTTCCGGATCTGCTGCATGTCCGTCATGCCATTGAGGGCAAAATGAAGTCCGATATGCTGTCCTCTCTCGTGCATATCCTTAATCATATCCATATTTCTCCGGGAAAGGATATTGTAGGAGTTGTTCGTCCACTGGAAGAAATAAGTGGAGACAAAGTCCATACTCTGTTCTACTTTCGCAAGCTGATATGCCCGGTCTACACTGTACTCCACGTCATGACGCATGATAATGAATTTATCACGTTTTATGGCTTCTGCATAACCACACTGTCTGCCTGTGGACTTGATAATTCTGATAATCTCCCTATAGTCATCGAATGAAAACATATTTTTTCCCTTTCTTGTCCTTCCTGTATTTTCCTGCAAAAATCCTTACTTTTTCTTCCTGTCGTAAGCCTCACACAATTCTTCAATATATTCCTGCCACTGCCTAAATACTGCCTCACCATTTGCCTTTTCGGCAATATGCCGTGCTTCTTTTCCCAGTCTTTCGGCAAGCTCCCTGTCCTCGATTAACCGGTTGATTCCTTCCTCTAATGCTTTCTGGTTCTTGATGGGGATTAAAAGACCATCCACCTCATTCGTCATGATGGTTGCCGGTCCGCCGCAGGGACAATCCGTTGCCACAATGGGCAGTCCCAGTGCCATCGCCTCCATCAGCGCATTGGGAAGTCCCTCCCAGTCAGAAGAAAACGCATAGACAGAAGCATCTGTCAATTCCTGCTCCAGATGGTCACTGGCACCCATCAGATGCACATAACCGCCTGCCTGGTTCTCCGCGATAATCTGTTCCAGAATCTCCTTCGTTCCGTCAAAGGAATCTCCGCCATATATTTCCAGGGTATAATCCGGATGCTTCCTGTGCACTTCGATAAATGCCCGAATCAGCATCGGCTGGTTCTTGAAGTCTACCAGTCTGCCGGACTGTACCACTACTTTCCGTCTCTTAACCGGTTCCGGTACCCCTATATACTTCGGGTTAATCGGATTTAAAATAATCCGGGAATTATCCTGTAACCTGGGTGCAAAGAATGCTTTCTGGCCCTTGGTCTGGAACACACAGCCATCTGCCCTGGGAAACAGAATCGGTATCTGAATCTTATCAGACCGTTCCTCATAATGCCCCACCGGGTCTGTCCGGACCGATATCAGTACCGGCACTTTGATAAAATAAGCTGCCATCAGCCCCCGGTACAATGCCTTTCTTGCAAAAGGAATCAGGATGTCCGGTTTCTCCGTCTTTAAAAATTCCCGCAGATATTTTACCCGCAGATGAAACTGAATCAGGCGATGCTTCTTCTCATCGCCTTCCCTCAAGCCTACATGAACCCGTCTTACCCGTTCATCCGTCTGAAATTCATTCTCTCCATACCACTCTGTGGCAATCAGCACCTCATAGCCGTTTGCCGCAAACTGATTTGCCAGATTGGTAACCACTCTCTCTGCGCCACCCTGCTCCAGACAATTTAAATGAAAAGCTATCTTGCGCTTCATAAGCTATAATTTCCTCCGGTAATCCCTAGATTTTCCCCTGTTATAGCCGCTGCCCCATCTGCTAAAAATAACTCCATCACCGGAAGAATATCTTCCTTTTGCAGCAGTCTTTGTAAAGGTCCTGCCTGCCTTTTGTTCTCCAGCATCAGCTCCGGCACATCTTTTAAAAATTTCGTCTCTATCATCTGGGGGGAAATTCCATTGACCGTAATTCCCTTGGAAGCATACTCTGCGGCAATATCCCGCATCAACCCAAGCAAAGCATATTTTGCGGTTACATAGGGTGCCGCATACTTAGGGTCCGGGATCTTGACATAGGCAGACAGCATAAATACAATTCTGCCAAACTTCTGCTTCTGCATAGCCGGCAAAAAGGCTTTCAGAATCTCTATGATACTGTAAACCGACACCTGCATCATCTGTCTGTACTCGTCCACATCACTTTTATGGAATTTCACACTCTTAGCCATGGGAGAAACCAGATGTAAAATATGGGTCGGGACATAACCGGTCTCCTGAATCCTGTCTATCAGCTCTCTGACAGACTGCATTTTGGAAAAATCAGCCTGCAGCGCTATCACTCTGTCCTCGTATACTTCTTTTGCCTCCTGAAGCAACTGCACAAACTGCTCATTTTCATGGCAATACTGTGCAATTACCTTATCATACAAACCAATATTCTTCCGGATGTATTCCATTCCCAAATCTGAGGTGGCACCGGTTACAAGGATTACCTTCTCCATCATTTTTTCCAACTTTCCTGTCTGTTACTCCGTTTCCTCATCCAATACTTTAATCTGCATAGTTCCTTTTGTTACTTTTTCCCCCTTCTGGTTTGTAATCAGAAGGTTTAAAAGTAACATGCGATAAGCATCTTCCTTTTCCCGTATCGTTCCGGAAACCATCAGTTCATCTCCTACATATACCGGACGCAGAAACTTGCTTTCCACGCTGTGAATAAGACTGTATTTACCTGGAAGATATACGCCTGCCAACGTAGAGAAAAACGAAGCGGTAAGCATACCATAAACCACCTTATCGGCATACTGTCTGCCCTGGGCATACACCTTATCCTGATGCAAAGGGTTACTGTCTCCCGTTATCTGCAAAAACTGCTGCATCATCTGTTCCGTTACCGTTACCTGAAAAGACTCCCTGTGCCCTACCGCAAGTTCTTCATAGGTGTACTCTTTTATCTTTTCCATTACGCCATACGCTCTAAGATGATATCTACCATCTCGCCCACATTCTTCATCTCATTGGCTTCGCCTACTGTAAATTTTACCTGGAATCTCTTTTCTACGGCAATCACCAGGTTGATATGCTCAAAGCTGTCCCAGTCCTCAATATCATTTGCCGTTGTTTCATCATTTACGGTAATGGAATCATCATCAAATACATTCTGAAATACTTCATTCAAATTTTCATATACTTCTTCTCTTGTCATCTCGTCCTCCGCCACTGTATTCTGTTCTGTGTCAGTCCTTTACTTCCTGCCCGTTTACGGCAATCACATGATTTTTCTTCTGATATCCTTCTGTAAGCTGCAGGCTCCACTGACTGTTTCCCTGTTGGTCTTCCTCTATTTTATCAAATCCTTGCAAAGAATAAAACTCTTTTACCATACGATTCTTGGCTGTGGGGTAATAATAGCCCCTGATTTCACTGATGCCTGCCTCCTGTGCCATTTCCACAAGCCGGTCCATCATTGCATATTCCATATCCCTTTTTAACACACGACAGCTCATAATCCACAGGTCAATATGAAGTACCTCGCCCGTCTGGTGTCCAATCACAACCGAAATCACACCATTATCACCAAACTTGTCTTCCAGTTTGCCATACAGGGTAATATAATTTCCATCTGCCGCCAGTTTCTCAATCTCTGCCTGGCTATAACGTCTTGTCGTCAGATTAAACTGATTGCTCTTATTGGTAAGCTGTGCAATCCGCGCCATGTAAACCGGTGCAAATGGTTTTATCTCCGCTTTCATATAAAGAGCCTTCAGATAATCTTCGTAATTCTCAAAAGCAGCCTCTTCCCTGGCTCTCCTGGCATTTTCCTGATACATGGCAGTTCGCTTTGTATCATCTTCGGAAAGACTTGTTATTTCGAAGAAACCGGAACGGTCTATCGTTCTTGCATAATAGGCAGGCTCAATCGGCATATCCGGTACGGCTGCCCCTGGCACCTGTGCCCGTACAATTTCCCGTTCTGCCGGGTTATCATCTACAAACACCATGCTGTCTGGCATCAGATTGAGTTCTTTGGCTATCTGTACCAGATTTCTGTCCTTAGGTTCCCAGTTAGCTTTTATCGTAATAAAATCATCCGGACGGAGCACCCCGGCAGGGTGGTTTAATCCAGCAATGGCATTGTCATAATCATTTTTGGAATCAATATTTAAAAGGATTCCGAACTCTTTATAAGACTTTAAATACTCCTGGAAAGCACAGTAGACCTGTCCAGCTGATGTTTCATGTCCCAACACCAGATTTTCTACTCCGTCATCTCCTACGATACCGCCCCATAATGTGTTATCCAAGTCCAGGACAAATGCCTTCTTATTCCTGCCGTAAACCGACTTGATAATTTTGGCAACACTGAATGCAAAATCCGGGATTGCCGGCACACACAGCGCATATTTATAGCTGTGCCAGTAGAAGGGGTCTGACCATGCCTCCAATCCATACTGGGCAGACAGATAATTAATATCATGAATGTAGAAATTAGCCGTCTGCTGGGCATATTCATAAAATTTCAGGTTTAATCTGGTAATATAATTTACCTTACCATGAATATCACTGGCATCTTTATTTCCCATCATCCGGTAGTACGGATACTCAAAGTTATTCTGAATGATAACGCAGTGATATACCTGTGCCAGGCGTGTCCACATTTTCTCATACTTACAGTATTCTGCCTGCAGCAGCTCCTCTACCGCCTCCGATGCATCCGAAAGTACCGGGAACTGCGTGATATTGCGAAAAGATGTATGCAGGAATATCACATCCGGTGCAAACTCTTCCAGTTCCTGGTTGGGGAACATGGCATCCTGATAATACTGGTTGAATTCAGACTCATAAAATTCCGGTTTAATCCCATAATTTAACAGGAACAATTCCAGCATCAGCTTAATATCCCGGGTGGTAGAGCCTCCCAGAATAGCAATCTTTTTATGTAGGCAGCTCTTCTCATCAAGCTGTGCCAAAAGCTGCTTTTTCAGCTTCTTCTTATTCTGATATAACAGTTCCCCATTATATGGATACTCTAATTCCTGCATTGTAATCCTCGTTCCTCTCTAGGTTAGTTCTTCTCTCCCAGTGCCTGCAATACCTGCTGCCTGTTTTCCTTGGTCACATAAGTGCCAAAGCCTGGGAGTTCTTCCGGCTGTGCCCCAGCCGTTTTTCCCATTATCTGTATCATTTCATCCCCCACCGACTGTCTGTAGTGGCTGATATCATGAAAGTTCTCCATCTTCTGTGTAATTTCATTATAGCCACAGAAGCAGTAATAATCTGTTATTTCTGACAGTTTCTCCAGGAAAGTAAGATAACCATTCTCTACCGCTTCGGCATACCGTTTCTCATATTCCGGGTTTATAAATACGATCAGTTCAATCTGGTTTTCTTCACACAGTTGCTTTACCTTTTTGATGTCCTCGATAGCACCTTCCCCATACCAGGCAAAGTAATTGGGCCATTCCTCCAAAGCCAGACTTTCCTCGGTCAGATCCGTGTTCAGATAATAATTCCCGGTACTGTACAGACGTTCCTGAAACGCCGGCTCTTTTTCCTGATAAGCCCTTATGGTTTCCAGGGACTGTACCGCTATGGAAGGATTCAGATAATCCCACAGGAACTGTATTTCCAGCCCATCTGCCCGGAAAGGCTTACGAATCAACTGGTCTTCATGTATCGTCGGGTCTACAAAGGCTGTCACATCATCCACACCCAGATATACGGTCTTAACCTTTACCCCCGCTTCCAGAAAAGCTTTCAGGTTCTCGTAATGTTCTGCTGGAAGCCCCTCCGAATAATACATATTATAACAGGTATCGCTGATTTTTGCCGCATCCAGGGAACCCACCCTGGAATTTCCGAAAATAAACGTGTCGTACTTTTCCGGATTATGAAGTACATATTGGGTTTTTACATAGTTTTTATTAGGTTCTACTCCATTGTCCCTGGCATTCTTCCAGTGAAAAACATTATAGGGGTCAATACTTATGGAAACGGCACCCGAAAACAGGGCGCACAGCAGACCTAACAGGAGTAATTTCCATGCTAATTTTCTCCTCATACCATCCTCATTTCTAAAATCCTGCGTAAATAAAGCTCTGCCCGGATATACTCAAAGACAATAATATCATACCGCAGATTACCAGATAGCAGACCCAGCTGATTCCTGCCGGTCTTTCCGTTATCCAGTCAAATACATCTATCTTTCTGTTTTGCATCAGTTCCACAATGATAAGAATCAGAAAAGCAATCGTCAGCAACAGAAGATTCGTTGCTCCCAGATCTCCTCTTACCTGACTGAACCCACGTCTGGAAAAGTTGGTTACCCCGGCTTTCAATACTGCGAAGACTTCTTTCATATCGGCTGCCCGGAAACAGATAAGACCGATACTGAACAGCACAAAAGTCCGCAGTCTCTGAAAGGCAATCCACAACGGATTTTTCACATGGATATGTAATTTCTTTACCAGCTTCTGCAACGACTTACTGCACATATTACCGGTAATAATAATCAGCCAGAACCAGAGTCCTTCCCCGATAATAAATTTCCAGCCGCTTCCATGCCATAATCCCATGGCAAGCCACAGAATCAGCATGCCCAGATAAGTTGGTATCCGTTTGCCCCACTTCTTGCCAAATTTCTTTCTGGTATGCTCTCCTAACTTAACCCAGGTATCTGATTTTAATACCGGGTCCATGATATAGTCCTTCAGCCAGGTTCCCAGCGTAATATGCCATCTTTGCCAGAATTCCTGAATCGTAACGGCAAAAAAAGGATTCCGGAAGTTCTCCGGCAGCCGGATTCCAAAACATTCGGAAGTTCCCAGCACAATATCCATACAGCCGGAAAAGTCCGTATAAAGCTGCAGGGCAAAACAAAAGATACCTGCCCAGATAAGCAATGGATGATAGGACGCATAGTTACTGTAAACCGAATTTACCACTAACGCCAGACGGTCTGCAATTACCATCTTTTTAAACATTCCCCATGCCATTCGTTTCAGTCCATGGGTTACCTGCTGGTACTGGAAAGGATGCTCCTCATACAGGTTTTCCTGTATCTGCTTATAACGGCTGATAGGTCCCGAAGTCATCTGTGGGAAATAGCCTGCAAATAGTGCAAACCGGAAGAAGTCCTTCTGCACGATTCCCACCCGCCAGTAACAGTCTAACAGATAGCCTGCCAGCTGCAGGGTATAATAACTGATACCAAGGGAAGCCGTCAGCTGCAGCGAAGTTCCCACTGCCTCTTTCCCTGCCAGTGCCCGTATGCTGTTCACGTTCCAGAGAAGGAAACCATAATATTTCAGTAAAACCAACAGTCCAAAGTTCAAACACAGGACTGCTGTCAGCACCCGTTTTGCCTTCTTCTGTTCGGTTGTTTTCTCAATCACCAGTGCCCCATAATACACGCTGACAGTAGATGCCAACAGATACAGTATGGTATACCACTGTGCCGACAGCCCATAGAAAAGCAGACTGACTATCAGTAAATAACCGGTCTGCCATTTTGGTTTGATGGCATAGTAAAACAGCAGGACAACTGCCAGAAATGCCAGATAGCCAAAAGATGTAATTGCCATATCAGACTGCCTCCTGTTCTTGTTTCCGGTTCTGTCCTTTTTCCTCTGTAAGAAATGTCATTCCCACCAACAGGGGCAATCCCATAAAGATGCCATACGTGTAACGGAATTCCGAACATACCGGTGTGGCCAGAAGCAGGGACAGAAACAACATCACATAAGGTAAATACGGCAGCACACTCTTTTTCCGGTACATGCCATACGCCATGCAGGCAAGCATCAGCCAGGTGGTCAGCCCCAGGCTCCAGACTTTGTTATAGAAATCTTCAAATTTTAACAGAAAATCATCTGCCCACAATCCGAAATCATAACTGAATACTTTTCTCTCCGTAGTCAGTCCAAAGGGATTTTCTGCCATGCGGTACTGCTCGTAAATAGGTTCATTGATGTCAAAGCACCAGTAGCCGTAAGTCTGCCGGATTTCCGCATCCAGATATTGTTTCGGGTTACGAAGACCAACTGCCAGCCATATTTTGAAATACTGCCACTTATTGGCGGCAATCACTTCCTGGTTGCCTTCTGCCCGGATTTCATTCTTGATAATGTCAAAGTAATAAGGATTATAATATGCCGCCGTGTTCTCCATCGGCATCACATAGTTCAGCCATTCCAGTTCTTCCCCGGTTATGGTGCCGCCATTTAAGTAGGCACTGAGTATATGCTGGGTAGGCATGGTAAGTCCCTCTATCGTATCCGGCTGCTCTACCTGTAAGACATTTAACACCGGTCCATGATAAATCAGATAGCAGCCAAGCACTATTACCGTACTTAATAGAATCTTTTTCCAGTTCTTATGGATTGCTCCTGCAATAACAGCAAACAGGGCTGTTCCGGCAAAGACAAGTATCCCATTGCTGCGAAGGACACACACAAGGAAACCGGTCACGGATATGCCAAGATAGCTTCTCATCGTATCTTTCCTGCCTGCCAGGAAGCGATAAATTTCCCGCACATACAAAGTCAGTGCTGCTGCAAAAAGTACATCTTTTCCCATGCAGATAGCATATAGCCCATTCATGGGAAGGAAGCCATAGAACATCAGTCCCAGTGCGAGGATTCCCCAGTTTACGCCTTTCCTGTAGAAATCATACAGTACCAGTCCGTACACTGCGGCAATGATTACCATCTGTGCCAGGGTAAAAGCAGCTACTGCCCCGGTATAGGTTCCAAAAATACGAAAGCCCAGCATAAAAAAGCATTTGATTATCATGGTATGGAAATAAGGATGGTGATTGGAGCCTGCCACCCAGCCACATACCTGTTCCAGCTGCCACACACTGTCATTGCTAATCCAGCCTGGAAAATACAACAGGAAATAAGGCAGCCAGCCAAGGAAACAAACCAGTGCCAGTATTCCGTACACATACTTCTTTCCTGCTCTTGCCTGCACCCTGCGCTGTCTCTTTTCCCTGGCAGCTTCCGTATTCTTTCTTACGTTCCACTTATCTAACAGCCAGAACAATCCGGTCAGTACCAGAAAGGCAGCCAGCCACCAGCCCACAATACGCCCCAATACGCGTATGCCACTCTGTTCCAGTGCCTTATCCCAGTCCCCTAACACGATAAACAGCGCATATAAGAGACCAAAAACGGCTTTTATCACAATCTGTGTTCTGTTTCCCAGTACCTCTGTTATTTTCTTCTGCATCTGTTTTTCCACGTCGTTCCTCATTCCTGTGAAAGGCTTTTATCTTTCTGCCCACTCCCGAATCTGCTGCACATAGCTGTCCTTGGAATACATGGCAGCCCGTTCTACTGCCATCTTCCGGTAGTACTCCATCTCTTCTTTCTTTTCCAACAGTGCAATCACCCGTTTTGCCACGTTTTCTTCTTCTGCACTGATATGCTTCTCGTCCATGTCCGGATTCTTATCCATATTGGGAACCAGAATCCCGTATTTATCCTCCAGAATCTCCCGCGGTCCGGTCATACAGTCCGTTGCCACTGCCGGGATTCCAAGGGACATCGCTTCCACCAGCGCATTGGGGAAGCCTTCATAATAGGAGGTCAGCAAATACAACTCACTTTTTTTCAGGTAGGGATACGGATTCTTCTTCAGACCGGTAAAATACACATCATCCCCGATTCCCAGCCTGTATGCCAGATTCCGGTATTCCTCGAATTCACCCTTTCCGATAATCATCAGATGGGTATCCGGCAATGCTTCATGGACTCTGGCAAATATTTTTAACAGATGCCAGAAGCCTTTTACCACATCTTCCCTTCCCATGGATACCAGAATCCGTCCTTTTTCCCAGGGAATATCGACCTCTTCCTGTTCTGCCAGTCTGGTAACCTCCTGAATATCAAAAGGATTTGGCAGGGTATCTGCATGGCTGCATTTATATTTTTCCTCTATTTCCTTATGTATGGTTTCCGAGCAGCAGATTAGCCGGTCTGAATGTTTACAGAACATTCTTATCTGCCTTGGATTTCCCATATCCATATAGCTTCTGATGCCCAGCCATTTCTGTGCCTTCCCGCCGGAAAAGATATTGGCAATGTTGGCAGTGGGGCCAAAGCTGTAGGCAATATCAATATTCTCCCTTGCCTTTAACTGGTGCAGCCGATAGCCTCTTTTCAGCACATTGATTACCTTACCAAGCTTATCCGGTCTGCTTGGCAGATGCAAATCCACCACCGGAATCCCCTTGATATCGTATGCTACATTCCTGGAATCAAAAATAACTATCTGCACGTCAAAATAAGGCTGCAATAATCTCGCTGTCGTAGCACATACCTTTTCCAGTCCCCCCTGATGCAGGGATGGTACAATCAATAACATTTTCTTCATAGTCCTGAAAGGTCTCCCTTTTCATAAAAATCAACATAGCCTGCTGCCTGTGTCGCCACATCAAAGCCTGCCTGCCGCATGGTCTGATACATATCCTGGCGGTCATAGGCTGCCTGTGTGACAATCTCTTTTGCCCAGGTTTCCGGTGCCTGCCCTATACTCAGATAAGTTACCAAATCGGTTGCTTTTGCTTCCCGTGTAATGGTATCCGATACAAAGCACTTGAGTCCGGCTGCCTGTGCCTCTACCAACACGCCCGGCAGTCCTTCAAAAAAGGACGGTAACAGGAACACATCAAACGCCTGGTAATACTTCTGCGGCTCCCGCTGGTTCCCCAGAAACCGCACTTTATCCGCTATGCCAAGGCTCTCACACTGTTTCTCTATCGCTTCTTTATCCGGTCCGTCCCCTAAGAGCAGCAATACCGCATCCTCCCGCAGCTTGCAGACCTGTTCAAAAACAGCAATCAGATACGGATGGTTTTTCTGATAATTAAATCGTCCCACATGTCCCAGCACCAGCTTGTTCTGTAGCTGCAACTGCTCCCGCATCTGTTTCCTAAGTTGTGGGTTATAGGTAAATTTCACGGCATCGATAGCATTGTGGATAATCTTTACTTTGCCTGCCTCCATCACATCTTTTCCGAAGACATCTTCTCCTGCCAGCCGGGAACAGGCAAAACAATAGTCTGCCTTCTTTGCCAGATTCCGGCGGAAAAACCGGGTAGCCATTCCCTTTAAGCCCTTCTCCACACCGGCGTTTCTGGAATGTGCCACCGTTACCGGCACTCCCTGCTCCTTCGCAATGGGAAGGTAGATTCCGGCAGTACTGGTCATGTGTCCCTGCACCACCCGGAATTCATGGTGTTCCTGAAAGAAGGCTTCTACCGCCTTACGGTAAGTTCCATAATTATATACTTTAAATTTGGGAAGTACATAGATATGCCCGCCCATTTTCTTAATTTCTTCATCATAAAATTCCGGTTTTCTGACACTCGCATCATCACCGGCTTCTTTCACTGCACTGCTATGCACCAGGAAGTCAAACTGTATTTTCTCCCGGTCCATCTGCCTGTATAAATCCATAATGCGGCTTTCTGCACCGCCAAGACCTACTCCGCCAAGCACATGCAATACCCGGATTACCTCTGCCATAACTTCTCTCCTTATTCTTATGAAAGAATATCCCCTACCTGAATCGGATGGGCAGACTCATAGCTGTCTATCAGCAGGGAACCATCTATCGTCCGGATAACCGGCTTTTCATCGAAAATGTCAATGACTTCTCCCGGTGCATAAGCGGAAAAATCTATCATTTCATCAAAGGGATGGGCTTTCCAGATGGTCACTTTCTCTTCGCCAATCATGGCAAACGCTCCCGGGAAAGGTGCTGCAACGCCACGAACCAGATTATAAATATCGCGGGTTCTGGCATGGAAATCAATCTTGCCGTCCACTGCCGTCCGTTTGTTGTACCAGGAATCAAAATCCTTCGATTCGGTACGAATCACAATGTTATCCTCCTGATAAGCCTTTAACAGCTTGCGAATCAGATTCTTGGAGCAAATCATATTCTTATACTGGGCTGTCCGGATGTCATCGTGAGGGGTAATTGAGAACATCTCGGTTGCAAACACGTTAGGACTGTCTGCGTTTTCATCATACCGGAACAGATTCAGATTAAACCGGCTGTCTCCCAGAATAATCGACCAGTTTAAAGGAGAACGTCCCCTTCCAAAAGGCAGGTAACCGCAGTTGCCATGAAAGCCATACACACCATAACGGAAACAGTCTAATACGGATTTCGGCACCAGTCTCTGCCAGCCCATGGAAATACCGATATCAAATTCATTTTCTTTCATAAAGTTCTGTGTCTTTTCATCTGTCAGAAAATAACTGTCTGCCTCATGAACCGGAATCCCATAACGTTCTGTCAGTACCGACAATCCCTTATAACCGGACACCTGATTCTTCTTCGTTACTTCCGGGCTGATGGTAATAACCAAATCCACCGGGCAAATCTGCTCGTGGATAAAACTTACAATATTTTCCGAAGTATCTTTTACTCCAAAAACAACTACTTTATATCTCATCGTTTCTCTCCTGCTCTGTCTCTATGATGTAATTACGAAACGGTTCCTTAGGAAGCGAGTCCTGGATGGTTATTCGCCTTGCACACCCATCTTAGTTACATAAATAATGCTCATACAGATAATCCTGCATATTCCGGTACTCCTGCACCCGCTCATAATTCTCCAGTACCGCCGGCAGCTTCTCTTCATAGGTCTGTCTGTTACACTGCTTTAAGGCTTCCTTCGCCAGCTCCAAATCCGGTTTTTCCAATAGAATCATACCATCTGTGTTGAAAAACTCCGAAATTTTTCTGGCTCCTACATAGATAGGAATGGTCTGGGATGCCAGACAACTGGTCAGCCGCTCTGAGAAATAGTAATCCGAAATATCATTCTCTATGATAAAGGAGAATCGGTATCTGTCCAGCGTTTCATCCACGCTCTTTACATAGTCTCCTCCGTCAAATCTTCCATAAGTATCTGCCAGTCTCTCTGCCTTACACATCTTTGCCAGTGCCAGTCGGAAACGATGCAGCTCACACATAACCTTATCGGAACTTAGAATCGACACATCCCTGTCCTTTTTCTCCGACAAGCCGGTTTTCATCTCCTGGTTCCAGATGCCTGCCGCAATGGGATAGAATCTCGCATTCTCCACGGCATTTAATATCTGTTCATCATAAGTAAAGATATATTTAAATTCCTTTTCCAGTCCCTTATGCTTGTGAAACACCTCATAGTCCTGTGGCACGATGATTCTTGATTCCGTCAGCATGCCATATTTTACCAGAGGTTTTCCCAAAGTTTTCGGCATGGATTCCGGTCCATAGAAATGGGTGTCCAGTCCATAATTGTACCGGTCCCAGAAGAAATACTTTCCTTCATGCCCAAAAGGGGCATGCTGACTATGCCTGTTTTTGATAAAATAGGTTTCTAGCAGCTGCCCCTCCTGGTTATATATGTTAGGCATTGTATTGGTAATATGATACTCTTTGGAAATCTGTATCCGGTAACTGCCAAGCTTAAATTCCATCTTCTCTCCCCAACGTGATTACTTTAAGTATTCTTTGTACCAGTCAATTGCAATGGCGATTCCTTTTTCAAAATCATATTCCGGATTGTAGCCAAGTAACTCTCTTGCCTTGCTGATGTCTGCATTGGAATCCCTTACATCACCTTTTCGGTTAGGTCCGTGGATAGGCTCTACATCCTTTCCCAATGCCTCACACAGATATTTGTAAATATCATTTAAGAATAATCTTCCACCTGCACCAATGTTGAATGCCTGTCCTGCTGCCTCACTGGATGCCTGACAGGCGCGCATATTGGCTTCAATGACATTATCGATATAGGTAAAGTCCCTGGACTGCATACCATCTCCATTAATGGTCGGTACTTCTCCATGCAGAAGCTGCTTGATAAACTTAGGGATTACGGCAGCATACATTCCATTCGGGTCCTGTCTGCGTCCGAATACGTTAAAATAACGGAGTCCGTAAGTGTCCAGTCCGTAAAGTTCCTTATACAGATGCCCATACTCTTCATCTACCTTTTTTGTCAGTGCATATGGGGAAATTACCTTTCCTTCCTGCCCTTCCTTCTTCGGCAGGGTTGTTGAATCTCCGTATACGGATGAGCTGGAGGCGTAGACAAATTTCCTGACTCCGTTCTGTCTGGAAGCTTCCATCATATTTAATGTACCGCGGATATTGATTTCTTCATAGAGTAACGGCATCTCGATACTTCTTGGCACACTGCCCCAGGCTGCTTCATTCATGACATAATCCACACCTTTTGTTGCCTCCAGACAGGTATCCAGGTTGCGGATATCCCCTTTGATAAAGGTAAATCTCTCATTCTCAGTCAGGTGTTCGATATTCTCATATTTGCCGGTAGATAAATCATCCAGACAGCGCACGGTATATCCGCTGTCTCTTATACACATCTGACGCTGCCG
>ERZ1026850.714-NODE-714-length-19661-cov-3.484750_pt1 | contig 19661 bp, 41 predicted proteins | sample MGYA00380155_ERZ1026850 | MGnify/ENA primary metagenome ERZ1026850 (study PRJEB33269, sample SAMEA4719791) | human gut metagenome | biome: human-associated habitat; feature: organic feature; material: feces | place: Cameroon | collected 2013-10 ... | reverse complement strand
GTGCCGCCGCAGCCGGTGCCGCAACCTTCTGGCCTGCAAGCGCGTTGAGGTTCGCCTGGATCTTGGCTTCCTCCTCAAACTTGGCGTCGAGGGCCTCGACTTCTTTCATCTTGGCCTGTGCCTCTGCGGTCTTGCTTTCGTCCAGCAGCTTCTGGGCGTCGTCCATGAGCTGCTTGCGCTGGATGTTGTAAAATTCCTTTGTCATTTCAATTCTCCTTTGAGTTTTAAAAATTTCAGTTTTGCTTCTGCCTGCGCCCGTTCTGGCATAAAAAAATCAGGCTCTGCGGCCTGACCTTTTAAAAAGTTTTCCGCGCGTTTGAGCGCGTCTTCGCTGAGCATGCCGGAATAAAAATCCGCCGCCAGCGGCTTCTGGCCGGTATCCGGCTGCATGACGCGGTCGACGAGGCCGAGCTCGACGGCCCGATCTGCCGTGATCCAGGTCTCGGCGTCCATCATGGCGGCGATTTCCGCTTCCGGCCTGCCGGTCTTGGCGACGTAGGCCGAGATAATGGCGTGGTTGGCGTCGCGCAGGACACCGGCGGTGTGCTCCATCTGGCGGTAGTCGCCGTCGGCGCTGGACTGGACGTTGTGGATCATCATCATGCCGGTCGGTGTCATTTCCGACTCGCCCGCCATGGCGATGATGGACGCGGCCGAGGCCGCAAGTCCGACGATGCGGATGTGGACGCCGCCGGCGTAGCTGCGCAGGGCGGTATAGATCTCGCTCGCGGCGAAGATCTCGCCGCCGCCGGAATTGATCTCGACCTCTGCTTGCTCGCCGTTTCCCTTGGCAAGCGCGTCCGCTACGGATTTAGGGCTCGTCGCCTCCATGCCGTACCACTGATAAAAGCGGTGCTGGTTGCTGGATACGATCGGCCCGCGAATGCTGATCTTCATGTGGTTTCATCTCCTTTCTGCGTGGTGTTCCGGTCGACCGGCTGGGTGTCCAGTCTGCGGATCGGCTTGTCTCCGCCGTCGACCGGCGCGAGGTTAAAGGCGCGGCGCCATTCGTTCGGCGTCAGCGCGCCTCGGTCGACCATCTGCAGCAGATTGAGCTTGGTCGAGGTCGACGCGAAGTCCCACGCGGACGCCTCAAAGACGATGCGGTTGCCGCAGCCGCGCTCGCGCCGGGAGAAGAGCTTTCGGGTGTACTCGCCGCTGAGCTGCTTCAAAACCGGCTCGATCTCGGCGTCAAAATAGGCGTTCTGCTCATCCTCCGTCGCAATGGATGTGACGATGTGCGGGTTGGTATTGAACAGGGCATAGATGCGCTGCGTGGTCTTGTCCATCTGGGCAGCGTTCGGGACGTAGTCCTTGGGGTCGATCTGCTTGGCCTCGGCCTTCGCGTCGACGGCCGCGACGCCCGTGCCGTTGGAGACGCTGAGGAAACTGTCGGCGAAGTCCTGCGCCCGCTGTTTGATATCCTCGGAGCGCATGGAGGACGCGAACATCAGGAGCCATCGGATGACGGCGCTATTCCGGATGGCCTTGACGATGCCCTGATCCGTCGTGGTGACGATCTCCATCAGCGGCACGATGGCCGGAGCTATGGGGTCGCCGAAGATGTCGTTCTCGTAGAAATCCCCGCGCAGGTGGATGATGTCGTCATAGGCAAACGTCAGCACATTGCCGTTCTGCATGTAAAATTTCAGGTACAGGCTGCCGCCCGCGTCGTAGATTGCGTCAGCCTGCATGGCCGCGACCGGGAAAATGGCGTTCGGCAGGCCGTTTTCATCCCGGAGGATGACCGCGAAGGCGTTGTTGTTGAGCACCAGCTGTGCGGCCAGCTTTTCCTGCAGCATCTGGCCTGTCATGTACTGGTTCGGCTCTTCGAGCAGGAAGCGGATGTACGGCTCCGGGTTAACGGCGATCTTCCGCGTCTGGGCGGTGATGGTCTCCCGGATGTGCTTGGCCGTCAGCTTGCCGATGGCCTTGATCTTTGGCCGGATGCAGGCGCGGACGATGTCGGACTGATACATTTTGCCGTTGTAGCTGTAAAAGCCATTCCCGCGCTCCTGCACCATCTGGACGGTCGAGACGCGCTTCGTCGTCGTGATATTGGTCCAGAGGTTTTTCAAAAATCCCATGTTGTCACTCCTAGAGCATACTGGTGTATTCCGCCTGCTTCTGATCGTAGATCGTGTAGGCGTCGAGCAGGGCCGCCGTGCCGTCGATGCGGCGGGTTGACTTGCTCGTCTTGTGCGGCTGGATGTTGCCGTTTTTGTCCTCGTCGTAGGCGGTGTTTGCGAGGTTCCATTTGTCGATCGGGTGGTTGTTGTAGACGATCCGCTTGGATTCCAGGTCGTTGCCGCAGCGCTTCATGGGCTCGGACAGCGTCTTGACGCCCTGATGCACGGGGATCATGGCCTCGGCCCCGAAATAGTCCGCCATGCTGTCGACCCAGTAGGTCGCAGACCATGCGTCGTAGCCGAAGAACGGCAGGAAAATATCGAGGTCTTCCTGTACCTCAACGAACCAGGCTTTGACGTCCTCATAGCGGATCTTGTTGCCCTCGGACAGGCGGAGCAGCCCGCGCTCATGCCACTTGTCGTAGGGGATCTTGTCCTCCGTGACGCGTTTCTCCAGAAGATCCTGCGGCAGCCAGTACATCTGCAGCACAAACAGGATCTCCGGCAGCTCCGGCACCTGGAACAGAACCTTCGCCGCCGTCAGGTCGGTGGTCTTGGAGAGGTCCGCGCCGCCGATGCCGTAGCGCGGGTAGGACAGGACGCGCTCCTGCACATTCCCGTCCGCCATGTAATGCTGCCAGATCAGGCGGCGGTTTTCCTTGTCGAGCTGGAAGGTGTCGCGGTTGTCGAGCTGCTCGAAGTTGAGCCAGGCTTCACTCGAGGTCTCGCGGATGTTGAAATCCTTGCAGACGAGGTTGCGGACGAGGGCCGGGTTTTTCTCCGCCCGCTCGACCCGCTCTTTGAGGGCCGTGTAGGACTTGATCGTCCCGAGGCCGGGGTTGGCCTTCTTCCAGCAGCCCGGGTCGGTCCACTCGCTTCGCTTGTCGAGCTCGTAAATAAACGCGATCCGGCGCGGGTCGTGGTACCCGTCCGGATCTTCGTAGCCGTTGATGATGCGCTCGGCCTCTTCGTATTTCTCGTCGTAGATGTCCTCGCGGATGGTGCCCGCGGTGGAGGTGATAAAGATCAGCGGCTGCTCGCGCGCCGTGACGCCGTCAGCGGTAATGTCGTACAGGGCGCGCCCGCTCTTCCACTGGTGGATCTCATCCATCATGGCCCCGTGGATGTTGAGGCCGTCGAGGGTGTCACTGTCAGAGGCCAGCGGCTTGAAAACTCCGTCGTTAAAATCGCTGTCCAGCTCAGCGACCAGACTGCGCATCCGGCGGCAGAGCGCCGGGGACTTCTTGACCATCCGCTTTGCTTCCTGCCAGATGATCTTCGCCTGGTCTCGCTTGGTGGCCACGGCGTAAACCTCCGGGCCAGCCTCACCGTCCGCCGTCTGCAAATACAGGCCGACGCCGGAGGCCAGCAGCGATTTGCCGTTCTTCTTGCCGACGATGAGGATGGCCTCTCGGTACTGGCGGTTGCCCTCGATGTCGATAAAACCGAAGACGGTCGCGAGCAGTGCCTTTTCCCAGAGCTCCAGCTTGACGAGCTGGCCGCCCGCTTTGCCCTTGGAGTGGTGGCAGTAGTTCTCAAAAAACTCGAGGACGTGGTTGGCGCGGCGCGGGGAATAATAAAACTCGGAATCCGCGTTTTCAAGCTGCGCGACCACATGTCTGTAGGTCTTCTGCACCTTGAGGCTCACCGTTTCACGTCCGGACTGGATCGCGGCCCAGTATTCGAGGATCGGATTGTACGTTTCTGGATAGCGTGTCACAGCTCGTCACGCTCCCGGACAAAGCTTGCGAAGCCGTCGTCCTCCTGTTTCGGCGCGGTGTCCGGCTTCGGCAGGAGCGCCGTGAGCTGCTTGATGATCTTCTGGTAGTTCGCGTTGGTAGAGTTGTACGCCTGGCCGATGGGGCGGGCGCGGTCATAGGGGTCGAGCCGTTCCGACTGCCGGAATGGCTCTGTCCAGCCGTTTTCCCGCAGGTCGTCCGCCATGTCCTCGCACTCGATGCGCATAAAGGCTGCCTGATCGATGAGCCCGGCGACGGTCCCGGACGCTTCCTTCGGCAGAAGCTTGTAGATCCTCCGGAGTCTGGTTTTCTCGGCGCGGATACGCTGTTCCTTTGTCTTTTCCTGCCTGTTCGCCACAAAAACCGCCTCCTTTTCGCGTGATTTTTGCCGTCTGTCCGCGCGTGCGCGTAGATTACTTATCGCCGCGCTTTTGTAGGGGGGCCTCGCGAACGGCCTGCGTATTCTTCCGAGGTAGGGCGTGCGGTGATCTAGCCGGCGCCCCGGCCTCGCGCGACGGGGGGGATCGGGTCGCCGGCGGCGTCGAAGAAAATTTTTTGCGTCAGAGATTTTGCGACGCCGTGTCCGTCGAACTGATCATGGCAGTCTTTGCAGACGTACTCGAGGTTGGAGAAGGACAGGCTGACGTCCGGGTCGGTGATGTTGTCCGGCGTCAGCGCCCGCTTGTGGTGGACGATGTAGCCCGGCTTGTCCCGGCACTCTTCGCAGAGGCCGCCGTCGATGGTCCGGCGGAACTTGATATACCCGGCGCGGCATTTCTTCCAGCGCCCGGACGCGTAAAAGCGTGCGGCCCATGGCTGCATCCTGTTCCCTCCAATTCTTCACGCTATCACTGTAGCACAGATTTTAGGCTCTGTTAGCTCAACTTTTGCGGTAGCCCATTGCCCGCGCTGCCTCGTAGACAAAACGGCTGTACATCCGCTTGGCCGTGGATGTGCTCACGTGTACCTGTCTGGCGGCGGACTCCAGACTCTCGCGCGGCCAGGTCCATGTATGCAGGCGCACGACCTCCAGCACGTCAGCCCCGTCCCGCCAGGTCTGCACGGTGTTGATGGCGGACTTGATCGCCGTGTAGTCCTCGTACTCCCGTGAGGACAGGACGCGCACGGCAATGTCCTCGACGGCGCGGCCGGAGGACTGCCCGCCCGGCTGCGAGGAATAGCCCGGCGTGATCTTCTGCCGGCTCATATCCCGAACCTGTCGGCTCAGTTTCGGGTATTCGCCGATGGTGCGGCAGACATTCCCGTACCACCAGTATCTCGGTTTCGACATCTGTTCAGCTCCTTCCTTCTTCGTCGCAAAACTCAACACATTTACAAGGCTTAAAGAAGGCGGCTCCCGGTCCGCTTGTGTGTCTCGTTTTTGGGATCCCACACATATTTAAAATATAGGAATCCGTACTGCGTGGCTCTGGACTCGACGAGGATGTAGCCGCGCGGGGCGACTGGCGGGCGCGTCGGGCTGTAGTCCCGGACCGCCTCGGTCGCGGGCTCCGGCTCCGGCCGGACGCAGCTGCGGCTGGCCTTGTACCGGTGGCCGCCGAACTCCTTGCGCCAGTGGCCGTGCAGGTAGTTGGCCAGTGCCGTGTAGTCCTGCCCGTGGTCGACCTTATTTCCGTTCTCATCCAAATAGTAGTTGTGCTTCCGCAGCGGCTTGCAGTCGATGACGCTGCCGAGGCCCCAGAGCCTGCCGAGCGCATCGGCAGGAATGCCGTCCGTGATCAGGTGCAGGTGAAAGCGGTTGGTCGATTTGCCCCGGCCGTAGACGATGACGATCTTTGCCTCCGGACACCGGTAGACCATGCGGCGGTAGAACTTATCCCGGATCCTGCGCATCTCCTGCGCGGTATGTACCTCATGCTCTGGATCGAGCGTGAGCGTTGAGTAATAACTGGTCGGAGAGAAGTTGGCGTTGACGAGCGCCGCGAACTTCGCGGCCGAGACTCTGGTGTTGAATTCTTCGCGTTCTTCCTGCGACTGGAACCGCGGCTTCTTCGGCCGGCTGGTCTTCGGATTTGCGCCGCCCGCCACCGTGTACACGATCTGCTCGCAGACCCTCCCGGAAAATTTCCGGCGCTTGTGTCTCTTCACCATAGTCTCAGTTCCTCCCATCTCTGCCCGCTCAAAGCGTGGCCGGAAATTCCGGCCATGCGTTCAGCGGATAGCGTTCTCCAATTCTTTTATCGCTTCTTCAAGCCTGCGTTTTTGGCTGCGCAGCTCGAAAAATCCCAGCACACCCAGCGCGATCCACTCCAGCGCGGCAGCAAGCTCCAAAATCTCAATGATCATTTTCTTCTCCTTCCACTCCTTCCAATTCTCCTTTGCAGTATGTGCAGCGGCTCGGCAGGCTCTTTTTCAAACCGCCTTTTTTCCAGAGTTCGAAGCACGGTTTCTCCGGTCTTCCGCAGTATGGGCATCGGTAGACACGGAATATATCATCCCAGCGCCAGACCATGCGGACTTCGTTTTTCTCCTTCAAGCCCCATCGCCTCCCTCATTGCTTCAACCAGCCTCTTTTCGAGTTTGTCCTGATCGATCTGTATTTTCATCGCGATGCCTTCCTGCTCTACCCACACGCCGTCCGTGCGCTTCGTAAACCCAGCAGGCGCGAAATTTCTGGCGTGTTCCAGCTCCGGCGTATGCCTGCACTGTGGATAGCTGCATTTCTCGCAAGCCTTTCTGTCGCAAAGGAACAGGATATTCCGCTCTTTCGCCCGCGATACGCCGCTCGGCAGAAGAACGACTGGCTGCCCGATCTCCGCCGCAATCTGCGCCTGGAGCTTTTTCCGATCGCCGTCACGCAGTGCGACTGTGCATTCCAGCAAAATCATTTTCTATTTTTCCTCCACGTCTTCCGGCGGACGGCTGAACGAGAATTCCTTGCGGTTCCCAACAAATTTTGGCTCCGTCCACCTAATCCCAGCGATTTTCATGCCGCATTGCGGGCATTTTTGTGGGCTGATGATTGGTTCTTCGAGTCTAAAGTCAAGGGTGTCTTCTGCGCCAAGTGGAAAGATGTACCGTCTTGCATCGTTGCTCACGCTGAATTCGTCGAAGACATGGTTGCATACCGGGCAAACGGGGCACGAGTCCAAGAACCCCTCGCTCTTGCTTCCTCGTTTTTTGATATTTTCTTCTGTTTTTCTCTGATTTTCTTCCGCCGCGTCGTTTTCCCGGATCTTTTGGTAGTATTCCAGCAGCTTCTCCTCGGCATTTTTGAGCAGCACGGTATAGCAGTCCGGCACATCCTCCGGGAACCATCCTGCGATGGGGCCGCCGTTCAGCAGGCACTTGTCGCAGTCGTCCACCCTGCACGCCCCTATTGCCTGCATGATCTCCGCAAAGCTCATGTCCTTTTTGCCAAGCCGCAGCTCTTCCCGGCGGCACTTGTCTTTCTTACTCATTCCTGCGCCGCCTCCATTTCCTTGCGCTCCTGCATAAACCCGTGCAGGAACAGCTCCAGCAGAGCGGCGGCGCGGTTGGTCAGATTTGTGAAATCCTTTTTGCTGATCTGCAGTTTGCCGGTCGTAACAACCTCAGTCTCCGGTCGACCAATAATCTGAATTGTCGGATTAGGCACCAGCGTCTTTGCGCCGTCCGCCCCCACTTCGAAGAGCGGCGGCGTGGACTGCTCCATGACGATGCGCGGCGGGTATTGCTCGCCGCGGAAACTGGTATCCCATTGCTGTTTTTCGTAGTATGCGACAAAATTGTCTAGGTCGTGCGCAAACGCGCCCATGATTTCTGCCATTTTGATCCTCCCTTCAAATTGTGATGATCTCCCGCCTCGACTGGCGGGCAAATTTGCGTTCCGGGCAGAAGCGGCACTCGGTGCAGCTCCAGGCGCCGCGGTAGTTGTTGCGCGTCGGGCAGAAGGCGTTGTAGCAGATCCCGGAGCCTGCCCGCTGCGGGCCGCGGCCGAATTTTTTCTTCTTCGGTTCGGCTTTTGGCTTTTTGGCTGGATCCCTCTTGGTGACGAGCGTGGCCGCGCGTTCTTTCCGGAAGCAGCCGCAGCTTTTTGCATGCCCGTTCCGGAGGTATTTTCCGTCCTTGCTGCAGATGGTCCCGCATTTACACCGGCAGATCCAGTGTGCCGTGTCTCCTTTTTTGCTGGTATCCCGCCCGATGACGTGCAAGTATCCAAAATCCGTGCCCGTCAGATCGACTACGTGTGACATTTCCATTCTCCTTTCGTCAGGGGCCGGTCTCCCGGCCCCTTTGCAGGGCGGACTTCCACCGCCTGCGCCTGCGCGTCCCCCTGTCGCCGCAGGCGAGCTGCCCTTGTCTGCTCAGGCAGCTTTATGAAGGAGGTAACACGATGCCGCCGGGCGATCCCAACACCCGGCGTGGGGTAACGTTGACGGTCTCCTTCCGCGCGCACGTTCCACACGCGCCTTTTATCCCCGGCCCGCGGGCTTGAGGGTTCGCGGGCCGGGTGCAAAGCCGGGGTGATCCTCCCGCAGCCGTCTCATGGCAGAGCGGCTGCGGCCAAAGTCCAAAAAATATGGTCCCCGGCTGATTGCTGGTCTCAGGCTTCGGGCTGGCTGATGTCCTTGTGCCGCAGCCCGTCGGCGTTCTCGGTCAGCGGCAGCGCCTGCCGCCGCGCGTGCTCATCCGGGTTCCAGCCGCACCGCGCGCAAAGATCCGGCGCGAGCTTTGCATACGGACAAGCGTTGCCCTGCTTCGGCAGTCCGCATCCTTCGCGCGGGCTGCTCTCATTTTTTTCAGGCATTTCAAACCTCCTGGATCTCGATCCCGTATTTGGATCGCATGAATTTGCGGTTGCGCAGATACTCCTTCGTCCGCGTCGCTGTGGACTTGACGTCCTCGACGACGAGCTTGCTGCCAAAGCGATAGGAGAAGTCCGCCGTGTACCGGACCGCGCGGATCAGCTCGCCGGTCTCTGTCACATAAGATTCCTGCAGCGTGAACTGTGGCTGCAACCGCAGGTCGGAGATGATCCCGGCCCGCAGCATCACCATCAGCTCGTCATACCGCCTGGCCTCCTTCTGGCTGTCGAAGCGCAGCTCGCCGCGCTCCGCCTTCCGGCTTCCGTACTTCGTCTTCCCTTGGCTTCCCTTGCGAAGGGGAGCTGGTGCCGCAGCGCCTGAGAGGTCGAGCTGCTGCCTGGCATAAAGCTCCCGCATCCGCGGCGGCATGTCCGCCATGGATGCAAACCGCAGCCCGCTCATTCGGCAGCCCCGTCCATCCGCGCGCCGCATTTTCCGCAGAAATTGTGCCACCGTGAGCACAGCGTTGCACCGCATATCGGGCAGTGGTCATATGGGATGTCCATATGTATCATATTCCTGCGGTAAAGAGTAGAGCGGTCTCCTGCTAAAACGCCGATCTCCTCATGGTACCCCACAATCGTCCTCGTGCGCACTTCCGTCACCGGCGTCCCATGCACCACCTCCGCAACGTCGGCGGCGGGCTGACGCAGCAGGAGCGTTTTCACCCGCTGAGGTGTCCAGCGCGGATTTTCCGTGTTGCAGGATTCAAAGTCTTCCAGCGCATCAGTTCTGCTGATAAATTCTTCAGTCGCAACGTTTTCCATCGTCAAACTCCTTCCATGTGTGATACAGCGCCCATGCCAACGGGTCGCGGACGAACGTCAGCTTTTTCGCTTCCGCGTATTTCTTATCGAGGATGCTCATTGCCTTCTTCCACGTATCTCCTTTTTTGGCAGGTAGAACAATAACTCTGCCGTCCTTGTCGGCTCTGATAAACTCCAACATTTTTTTAGCAGAGAAATCGTAGGAAGCAAGCTGCTTTTCGATTTCTGCGGCCTGCGCGCACGCCTGTGGAGACAGCCAAGAATCCTCGTATGCCGCAAGTCGCTCAACCAGCTTGTCAAACGCAGGGCAATCCACGCAATCCATATCCACGCTGCAGTCTTCAGAGCATTTCATATAATGGTCTTCCGCGAGATAGTGCTTTTCAGTCAGTCGTTCCATAGATCTTCCTCCACATACCGCCAGCTCTGCGGCGGTCGCGTGATCGGCACGGGCTCCCAGCCGAATTTTACCTCCCGCAGGCCGGTAAACTCCCACAGATCGCGTGGGTGATCGTAAATTTTGAGATTGGAAATGTGCCAGCCGTAGCCAACCGCAGCTCCGAGATACTGGTGCAGCTCCGCAGGCTCTAGGCAGGTTGGCCGCGCAGCATCCGACGGGATCCTTCCCGCGCCGTTAATGTTGATGATCTCATCGCACAGAAATTCCCCGATGACTTTGCCGTTTCCGCATTTGTAGATATAGCACTTAAACGGTGGGTTCATCTTCGGGCGTGTCCTGCGCACCTCAATGGTCTTCCGCCCTGCCATGATCTTCTCACACCACTCCGGGCGAATGCTGATCAAAACAGCTTTACTCATGCCTTGCCTCCCTCCGCCGGCGCGTCCGGCGCTCCCGGCAGCGGCATCCAGTGGGTAATTTCCGTTTTCATCGATTTATCCCACGGGATATTGCTGTATCTCTTCCAGCTGGTGCCCTCTCCGTGCCCAAAAAAGGCTTTCCCAGCTAAAAAGCCCTCGCCGACGAATACACCGTCCGTGATGAGCACACGCGCCCCCGGCGACGGCAGCCTGTCCTCCACGCTGATCCACTGCGGCACTTTCTCCCGCAGCGCCGCGTTCTCGGCGGTCAGGCGCTCGATGAGGTCAGCTGCGTCCAAACCGACCTTATCAATGTCGCAGCTTGTCCATGTATCCGTTCCCAACTTCTCTTTGAGCCGCCAGTTCAGCTGTTCTTTCTTCCAGTATGGGCACTGCTCGCAGTTACTTGTATGGTCGCCCGGCGTAGACGTGCACCGCAGCGCCTGCACGATTTCCTTCATATGCTATAAACCTCCAAGCTAAATTCGGGCAAGCACCCTCCGCTTCCCCTGTATTTGTTTTTCAGCAGGAAGGCCCCATCCCTGAGGTAGCATAGGCCCTTTCCCTGCTCACAGATGAGTCGACGCTCGCCGTCCGGCGTTACCACCGCTTTCAGCACCCGCACAGCCCGGAACCACTCATGGTTTTCCGTGCTGATATTCAGAATAATGATCTCACCGATCCTTGCAGCAGCCTCATCGAAACTCAGCCTGCGCCCATGGCCCTCAACTATCTCGCCAGCAGTCGGAACACCGAGCAAATCATCAAACGATATCTGGCTGTATTCCCGTTTTCTCATTCTAGCCACGCCCGATCCGGAAGCGCGGCGAGCAGCCGTTCAAATTTTCTCGTGCTGTCCTTGTACTCACGGAAATCATCGGCTTCCATTTCGTCATATGCCTTTTCGATTTCTCGGATCGTATCCAGCAGCGACGAATTTTCTTCGCGCAGGATGTCAAAAGTCGCCTTGAGATAATCGTACTGCTGCCGCAGATCGAAGAATGCAAGCAGAATGCCAAATGCCCAGCCGATGCGCTCGATCATCTCCGACTTCGTCAGTCTGCAAAGCCTCTTCCCAGCTTCCGTCTGTGCGAGTCCTTCTTCGTAGCTCGTAAGCGAAAAATAATCTTCCTCTTCGCTGTCATATCCTACCAGTTCGTAGCGGTTGCCAATCAGAGCGACTGTTGCATCGTCAAAGTCTCGGTAAAAGTCCTCGAAATCCTGCTCATACAGCCTCATTTGCAGCTCGTCGGCTTTTGCGGACAAATCTGCGAAAGCCATGCGAAATTCCCATTCCGCATCCTCGTCGCCATCGAGTGCATTGAGAAGCGTCTCGTCGTTGTCTGCCTGCTCAATGTAGTACCGCACGCCATTGCAAGCCTCTACGATGTCGTCGAGCTCCTGCGTGATGTTGTACGCGCCCATTGAGGCCAGCGCCGGACGCTTGTATCGCAGATTTCTCGTTTTGTCGCTCATATCAGCGCCCCCGGCCGGGTGTCCGGCGTGTAGTGGAGCTTGGTCGCGCGGGCGTTCTGATGGTACTCCGGGCGGGTGAATTTATAGCCCCAGTGTTTGGCGGCGGTAAAAAGGGCCGCATAGCCGTCCTCGGCGCGGACGATCACTTTCTGGTCTCCATATGTAACGAAAAAGTGGTTCTGACCGGTATATCCGGCCTGTGCGATCACGGCGGGGCGCCGCGGCGCCCGCTCGCCGGGGTAGTCGATGCTATTTCGCAATGTGTTTGCGCCTCCTTATCTGGTTGTCGGCATGGACCATCTGCTTTCCCGCTGCAAGATCGGGCTGCAGGCTGTCCCTGTCACGGTGGTTTACATCGTAGATGTGGTTCCGGATGCTCTCATATAGCGTCCAAGTGCAGCACCCGGCGCGGCATGTGCCGCTTCGGTCCGGGCAGTTCCGGCCGCAGGGCGGCGGGATGGGCCGCATGCGCGGCGCAAAATAGTTCACTCGGATTCCTCCTGTACGTGCTGCAGCCATGCCGCGAGCGTTTGCAGCGCTGACTCGCGCTGCAGAAGGTCTTCGACCGTGTCCCGGTCGACGCGCGGCATGCTCTGCAGGATCTCCCGGTCGTTGGCGCAGTCGTCGGCAAAGGCGAGGACTGCGTCGATGATGTCGGCCAGCTGATCCGGCCGGAGCTCTACCGGGATCCTGGGCTCGTCCTTCACCGGCTTCACAGGATCCCGTAGGTCGTCAGGCCCAGCGCGATCGCGCCGGTCGCGACGCAGGCGTCGGTCATCTCTGCGTACCCGGCAATCACCGCCAGCACAAAGGCCGCGCCGCCCAGCCACACGCAGCAGGTCTTCGCCACCCGCCGCATGGCCTCCCGGTACCGCAGCTCCTCCAGCAGTCGCTCCTGCCGCTCCCTGGTCTCTTCCTCCGGCTCATACCCGAGCCGCTCTGCAAGGTTGGTTCTCATTTTTTCTCCTCCGTTCCGTCCTGTACACTGTCCGCCGCCTTGATCTTTTCCAGCACCCGCTCGATATTCCTGCGCTCCTTCTCAATGCTCTCGAGCTCTTTCCCAATGGCTTCCCGCCTTGCTTCGCTGCCCGGCTCTCCCTCTTTAAGACGGAACGCATCCGCATCCATCCGGATCATGTTCCTTTCGAGTATCCACTTGAGATACAGCCATTCAGCCGTTGTCAGAAGCAGCTTTTTCATGCCTTCGCCTCCGTCTCCTGCATCCGCTTGACCACCCGCATCAGCCGGGCGTTCATGCAATGCAGCTTCCGGGCCTCGAGATCGTAGCCCTTGCGCTGCATGGCGCGGGCGGCCTCGGCGTTCTGGCACTCGCAGACCAGCGCCGCCTCGATCACGTCCCGCAGCTCCTGCGCATCCAGCGTCACGCTGTAGCTCTTGACCTTCGCCATAATATCGACTCCTATGTACGCGCCTTGCGGCGCGTTTAATTGCTGGCCGTGGGCAGACGCCCTTCGGCTGCGGCCCGCTCGAGGATCTGCCACGCCACGCGGCGGGCAGCCTGCCGGTTGGCCTCCTTCTGCTCCGGCGTCAGGCGGCGCAGGTAGTTGTCGGCGATATACGCCGTGCAGTTCGGAAAATGATACTCGGCCACGATGTGCGGCTCTTCGTCCGCGATCGGGTCATACGGCTTTCTCATGGGTCAGCCTCCTTCCGGCGTTAGTTTTTCCAGATTTTACAGCTTTACGCTTTTTTACGCTTATCCAGCCCCCGCCCGCGTGAAGGCGATGATGGCGACGGCCAGCGTCAGCAGCGATACGATCATCGACGCGATCCCGATCACCAGCTGGACGATTGCCCGACGCTTGCGCGTCCGTTCCCGGTCGCGCGCTTCTTCCCGCACCCATCTGGCAAGCTTTTCTTCCTGCGTCTCCATTTCCTCACGCTCCCTTGATGGCCACGATCAGCGCGGCGACGGCGACGATCATATTGGCGATGGCGTTCCACAGCGCTTCGCGCCTGCGGTCCTGCAGGTCTTCCCGCCGCCATTCTTCCAGACGGCGTTCGAAGTCTTCCATGCTTACCTCTCCTTCTTCTTGCCCTTTCCTCCCGGATGCTGTAAAATGCAGGAGGAAAGGAGGTGTTGATTTTGGATCATGAAAAAATCGTGCATGAGCTTACCTGCCTGTACATGATGCTCGAGATCAAGGAGGGCAAACTCGAATCTTCCGGCGACGACGTCGATGCTTTTATTGAACGCTTTAAGCATCTGTACGATCTGTTCCACGGGGAGATTTACGGCAAGTAAATGCCGTTGTGCGGTTGTGTTCGCTTCTGCATTTCGTGATTGCCCATTCAAGGCAGTTTGGCAGGCTGTTCACTTCCGCAATCGTCAGGCCTTCCCGCTCGCATTGTTCCAGAATGCGGGCGGCGAAGGCTTCCACTTTCTCAGTTGCCATGTTTACCCCTCCTCCTTCCGCTCGTTCTGCTTGCTCTCCTGCGCCAGCATCATGCCGTAGGCGATATCGCTCAGGCGCTGGAGCTGTTCGTCGGTCAGATTTCCGTACTGCTCTTTCAGCTCGCTCATGACCTGCTTTTCCTTCTCGGACATTGTTCTCACCTCGCGTTGTATTGCTAATTTCTCTCGACGTGATTATATTATATCACGATGCGATATTTGTCAAGCCCTTTTCTCACAGAAATATTGACAACGCGATATTTTTGCGATATTATATAGTCGCAAGGAGGGAACACGATATGCAAGACCGTATTAAAGAGCTCCGGAAATCCCTTGGGCTTACCCAGAAAGACTTTGGCGAAAGGCTCGGAGTACAAGCGAACACCATCACCAGCTACGAAAGCGGCGTTCGCACTCCCAACAACTCCATGATCCTTGCGATCTGCCGTGAATACGGCGTAAGCGAGACTTGGCTCCGCACTGGCGATGGCGAGATGAAGCAGAAGCTGACGCGGAATCAGGAGATCGCCGAGTTTATGGGCGTCGTCATGCACGACCCGGACGACTCGCCGCGCAAGCGGTTTGTATCGATCATCAGCAAGCTCAGCGTCGACGAATGGCAGCTGCTCGCCGAGATCGCAAAAAAAATGGCCGAGGACGGATGACCGCCCTCGGCTCTTTTTCTCTATGCGACCAGTCCGCGCAGGAAGCGCCAGACCAGATCGAGTTGTTCCGTCGTCGCAAGCCGCAGCATGCGGCGGATGTCCTGCAGGTAAAAACTTCGCGTCATTCTATCCGTTCCCCCATTCTTCCACAAAAAGACCGTTCATTTTTTGTTCACTTTTCCGGTTGTGCTTTCCTCGGCGGTGGCTTACAATATTTGTAGGTTCCTTTTCCTGACTCGCATGATTATATTAGAACATACGTTCGTTAATTACAATTATGAGAGTCTACAAAAATTTACATATCAAACTGGAGGTTTTGCCATGAGACAGACATGGCGCAGGATCCTGCTTGTGCTGGTCTGCTGTGCGCTGGCCTTTGTCGGCTGGGTCGGTCTGCTCCGCCTGGCGGACACGATCTCCGCTGCCCGCTCTTACAAAGCTTCGCCCACGGAACTACGCGCGGCGGCCGACGCCGCTGTGCTCCCCGCTGCGGATCCGGCGTTTACCGGCAGCGCAGAATACACGGACGCGGAACAGGCCGAAGCGCAGGCCGATTATTACGCCAGCATCGGCGGCGACCCGCTCGACGTGGAGCCGCTGGAGCCGATCGTCGGCGATTTTGTTTCGTTTCTTCCCGGCACGCTGCCTGCAGAGGCCCCGGCCATCTCCGGCGCGACCGGCGACAGCATCCACACATATATCTATAACAAGTCCAGCGGCGTTTTCCATCTTCCCGGCTGCTCGCACGTCGACCAGATGAATGTCGAGAACCGCGGCAGCTTCACCGGCTCACGCGAAGAGGCCGCCGCGCTGTACACGCCGTGCAAGGATTGTAATCCGTAGGAGGAAGTATGGCAAAACACAAATCTATCATCCCCGGCTTCAGTTTGAATCGTGCGCTCGGCATTACGTCAGTGAAGCAGGAGATTGCCCGTGCTACCGGAATCCCTACCACGAAGCAGGGGCGTAAACGGAAACTGCAAAGTTCGCTTTGGACTGCTGTCGCGTTTGGAGCTGCAGCGTCGCATACGAAAAAAAGCAGTTCTCCCTTGCCTCCCGCGGAACATGAGCATACAGAACCCTTGTCCGCTTCCCATGAATGTGATTCCACTGCCGTTCCGCAGACCCAGAAACCAAGAAGCCTTGTGTACGCTGAACAAGGTGATATGTTTGCCGCTGCCGTCTATGCTGTTTTTGAGATGAATAGGGCAGAGGTTTCAGTCTTACAGCGTAAACTCAAAATCGGATATTCTCAAGCCGCAAAGCTCATGGATGAGATGTACGCGCGCGGTATCGTCGGTGAATTTAACGGAAGCAAACCCCGAGAAATTCTTATAAGCCAAGAGCAGTTTGAGGAAAGCCTCAATCAGTAACCGTTGGGTTCGCCCGCGCCAGCGGCCGAACACCGGCGCGGGCCTTGGTTTGCACAGGGGCTGGGAGCCGTCTGTATCTGAAGCATGGCATACGCTGGTTGGGTTTGTAAACCTGTCGGATTGGTTTTCAGCGTAGGTTTTTCTGAAATCTTACTACCACAGGTGTGGTTTTTATATACGGAGGGATGGTTTTTGTCAGAAAAATTGTGGGAAACATGCCGCGAAGCAAAGGACACCATGCAGCCGCATAAGACGAATCAGGATATCGCTGACGAATCCGGCGTATCCGTCAATGCCGTCAGCCAATTCCTGCGAGGCGAGACTACGAAGCCGTACATTGATACTGTCGGCCCGATTTGCGCATCCCTCGGCGTATCAATGGATGAGCATTTCGGCGTTGAGCATGATGAGCCTGCCGAGCCTCCCGATGCTGAAAAACTCCACGCCGAGAACGCGGCCCTTCGTGCGCAGCTTGCCCAGCAGCAGAAATCCCTGCGCATGCACCGGCTTGTGACACTTATCCTGCTTGGTATCCTCGCCTTGTGTGCTCTGGCGCTTCTGGCCGACGTGCTCATTCCGTCAGTCGGCTGGATCCGCGCATAAATCAAACCGCCCCGGCCCAGCGCCGGAGCGGTGCCCGTATAACCTTTTACCCTTGTGGTGAGAATCTGCTTATGAAATTTACATCTACCTGGAAAATCGCCGACCCGCTCGCGCAGTACATCATTTACCTGCGCAAGTCCCGGAAGGACATGGAGGCCGAAGCCCTCGGCCAGACCGACACGCTCAAACGGCACCGGGCCGCGCTTTTGTCTCTGTCCGAAAGCCGCGGGCTGAACGTCGTGGAGATCTGTGAGGAGGTCGTGACCGGCGACTCCATTGCCGTCCGGCCGGAGGTTCAGAAGGTCCTGCAGCTCGTCGAGACCGGGAACTACGCGGGCGTCATCGTCATGGAGGTCGAGCGTCTGGCGCGCGGCGACACCATCGACCAGGGCATTATTGCGCAGACTTTCAAGTATTCCAATACAAAGATCGTTACCCCGAACAAAGTCTATGACCCAAACAACGAAATGGACGAGGAATACTTCGAGTTCGGCCTCTTTATGTCCCGGCGCGAGTACAACACCATCAAGCGCCGCCTGTCGCGCGGCAAAGAGGCTTCTTTGCGCGAAGGCAAGTGGATCTCCGGCAAGACGCCCTTCGGCTGGCTCCGCGAGAAGCTGCCGAATGACAAGGGCTACAAGCTAGTCCCGCACCCGGAGCAGGCCCCCGTCCTGCAGCAGATCTACAACTGGTACACCGGCGATGGCTGCGCGCGCATCGGCGCGAAGGCGATCTCCACGCGGCTGAATTCCCTCGGCGTCCCGACCAACTCCGGCAGTCCCTGGCGTGCGGACTCTGTGCTGGATATCCTGCGCAATCCGGCAAATGCTGGCTGGATCAAGTCCGGTGGCCGACCGGAGACGAAGCGCATTGTCGACGGCGCTGTCGTCGTCAGTCGCCCCCGCACCCGGCAGGAGGATCTGAAGCTTTATAAAGGGCTGCACGACGGCCTGATCTCGCAGGAGCAGTACGACAAGGCCGTCGCTCTGAGCTATTCCAGCGCCAGCCCGCGCGGCAAGGGCGCATGGGGGACCGTGACGAGCCTCGCCGGTCTCGTCCGCTGCGACCAGTGCGGCCGCGTGATGGTGCGCCGTCCTTCGTCCGGTGGCCGCCGCGATACGCTCCTTTGTCCCTCCTACGGCTGCACGACCGTCAGCGCGTGGTATGATGATGTGGAGGACGCCGTGCTGGACGCGCTGCGCGGCTGGCTGCGCGAGCTGGAGCTCGGTGAGGCCGCTGCGCCGGATGACACGCCCATGCGTGCCGCGCTCGAGTCCTCGATCGCCGCCGACCGCAAGCAGCTTGCCAAGCTGGAGGCGCAGGAGGCCCGCGCGTATGAGCTGGTCGAGACCGGCGTCTATACGCCCGAGATCTTCCTGCAGCGCTCGCAGGCACTCGCCGCTGACAAGCAGGTCATCGTCGACCGCATCGAGGCAAGCCAGGCCACGATCCATGAGCTGGCCCGTGCCAGACAGGCCCGCGCCCGTCTGGCCCCCGCCGTCCGCCGCGTCCTCGAGACCTACCCGCTCGCCGCATCCCCGCAGGAGAAAAACGCCCTCCTGAAAACTGTCCTGCAGAAAGTCCTCTACCACAAACAGACCAAATCCTACACCAAATCCGGCAGCGACATGCACGTCACCCTCTACCCCCTCGCGGATTGATGACTATACATTTATTCGGTACGCATGAATGAATCCCGTTTAAATGTAGATTCTATGGCAAGCAAAAATCCCTCTCCGTTCTGGAGAGGGATTCTTTCATTTTGCGATATGCTCATAATACGCCATGAGCTTGCGCTCCGGCCCCGGGCCGTCCTTGTCGAGCAGGAACGCCTTGGCCAGAGCAGCGTAGAACTCCGGGCGGTTGAGGCCGAACTCTACGGCGACGGGGTAGTAGTCCGAGTACATCATGTTCATGGTCACGCCCCACGCCCAGCGCGGGACCACTGGTGCATGAATGCCCATGCTCTCGGCCACAGCCGTTGTCTGTTCCATCGTCCAGTGCGGTCCTGTCGTGCCGTCGGCGTTTTGCATGTTTGCTGCCCACTGCATCGCCGTTTCGCGATCAAACGTGGCCGCCTCCGGCTCGTCGTGGTGCCCGTGCAGCTTTTCGAGCCTGCAGATCGTCTTCGCGTACAGGCCGACTTCCTCCGCGCTGCCGAGCGTCACGGGCTTCTCCATGGCCTCGTGCAGCTTTGTGTAAAGCTTTTCGATATATTCTTTCATCTCGTCATGCCTCCTGGATATACCGGTAGAGTTTATCGATGTCGTTCTGGTCAAACCGCATATCGCCCAGCAGCGGGACGGATACGGTCAGCTTGTTCTCAAAGCGCGGCCTGGCCGCGTTGTAGAGCTTGTCGAGGTCGATGTTTCCGGCGTCGTCAAAGATTTGCATCATTTTGATCGCTGGATTCTCGCGCAGCGCAAGGACCTTTTCGCGGCTGCCCTCCATGATGAGCGCCAGCATGATCCCGGCCCCGATGCCCTTGCCGCCCGGCAGGTGCGGGATGACCTCATTGTCTGCGTAGCGCATCGCGCCGCGCATGGCCTGATCTATCGTCACTGTCATACAGTTATCCTCCGTTTTCGGATGGGGCGGCTATTGCCGCCCCTTTGGCTTAGTTGTTGCAGCACCCGCCGCACTTCGGGAGCGGATCGTAGAGCGTCTGCGCCGTGGTTGCGGTTCCGGTCGTGACGTCGGCGACCTGCTTGGGATAAAAGGTCGCGTTCGCGTAGGTCACGATGCTGTTGTCGCCGCAGCAGCGCCGCTCGGCCTCCGTCTCGATCTCGCGGTGCAGCTCGGACTTGACCGATGCAATGTCCTGACGAGCCAGCGCGAAGCTGTCCTCGGTGCGCTGGTTGTGGAC
>ERZ1026850.708-NODE-708-length-19874-cov-5.968616_pt1 | contig 19874 bp, 19 predicted proteins | sample MGYA00380155_ERZ1026850 | MGnify/ENA primary metagenome ERZ1026850 (study PRJEB33269, sample SAMEA4719791) | human gut metagenome | biome: human-associated habitat; feature: organic feature; material: feces | place: Cameroon | collected 2013-10 ... | reverse complement strand
GAAACACCCCCGCCGCAAACGGAAACCACACCGGAGCCCGTCCCTCTCACCCCGGAGGGCAATCTGTCCCTGGTAGATGATATAGAGTCGGCTGGCAGTGAGGATAAACAGTTTATCACCGTTACCAGCAAAAGCGGCAATACCTTTTACATTATCATTGACCGGGCGGCGGATGGAAAAAATACGGTCCACTTTTTGAACCAGGTGGATGAGGCGGACCTGCTGGCTCTCACCGAGGGCAAAGAACCGCAGACACAACCGGCAGTCTGCACCTGTGCAGAAAAATGCGAGGCCAGCAGCGTGAAGATGGACTGTGAAGTCTGCAAGAATGACCGTTCCGGCTGTGTAGGCAAGGAACCGGCAGCCGAAGAACCTAAGGAGGAACCCAAAGAAAAAGGAGGGCTTAATCCTGCCCTCATCCTCCTGCCCCTGCTTCTGATCGGCGGAGGCGGTGCGTTCTATTACTTCAAGTTCATAAAGGATAAGTCCTCCACCAAAGGGAACGATGATCTGGGGGAATATGACTTTGAGGATGAATATGAGGATACCGAGGTTGAGTATCTGGACGACACACCAAAGGAGGATGAAAGCGTATGAAACTGATTATCGCTGAAAAACCCAGTGTAGCGGCGGCTTATGCCGCTGCCCTGGGTGCAAAGAATAAGAAAGACGGATACCTGGAGGGGAACGGTTGTCTGGTGACCTGGTGTATCGGGCACCTGGTATCCCTTGCAGAGGCCGGAGCCTATGAGGAACGCTATAAGAAATGGAACTATGAGGACCTGCCTATCCTGCCGGAAGTCTGGCAGCATGTGGTATCCCCCGGAAAGGAAAAGCAGTTTTCCATCGTAAAGTCCCTGATGGAGCGCCCGGACGTGACGGAGCTGGTGAACGGCTGTGACGCCGGGCGTGAGGGAGAACTGATCTTCCGTCTGGCGGTGGAAATGGCCGGCTGCACAAAACCTGTCTGGCGGCTCTGGATTTCCTCTATGGAGGATACGGCTATCCGGGAGGGCTTTTCCCACCTGGAGCCGGGCAGCCGCTATGAACCGCTGTACCATTCGGCCCTGTGCCGTTCTAAGGCGGACTGGCTGATCGGTATTAACGCCACCCGTCTTTTTTCGGTCCTCTACCATAAAACCCTGAATGTGGGACGGGTACAGACACCTACCCTGGCAATGCTGGCAGAGCGTGACGGAAAGATTATGCTCTTTCAGAAAAAGAAATACTACCATGTACGCCTTTCCCTTAATGGCCTGGAGGCAGTAAGCGACAGGGTGGACGAAAAAGAAAAAGCGGTATCCATGCAGACGGCTTGCCAGAACGGGCAGGCCGTTTGTGTTTCCCTGGAACGGGAGAAAAAGACGGTAAAACCGCCAAAACTTTATGACCTCACCACCTTACAGAGAGAGGCCAACCGCCTCTTTGGGTTTACCGCCAAAGAGACCCTGGACTACGCCCAGGCGCTCTATGAGAAAAAGCTGCTGACCTATCCGAGGACGGACAGCCGGTATCTCACCGGGGATATGGCGGAGACTGTTTCTGCGGTTGCCAGACTGGCTGCAGGGCTGCCCCTGTTTTCCGCCGTTGGTGGATTTACTCCTGATGTGGCGGCGGTGATCTCCGATAAGGATGTATCCGACCACCACGCCATCATCCCTACTTTGGAGCTGGCAAAGCAGGAGGTATCCTTACTCCCTGCCGGGGAGCGGAACCTGTTTATCCTGGTCTGCTGCAAACTTCTTTGTGCATTGGCAGCACCCCATGTATATGAGACCGTTTCGGCGGTGTTCACCTGTGGGGAGCATACCTTTACTGCCAAAGGCAAAGAAGTTGTTTCTCAGGGATGGAAAGAGATCGAACGGCTATTCCGTTCCTCTCTGAAAGAGAAACCAGAGGATGATCTGGAAGATGTGGCAACTCTCCCGGCACTCTCCCAGGGGCAGATATTCGACCATGTGGCCGCCACGATAACGGAGCATTTCACCACGCCGCCCAAACCTTATACGGAGGATACCCTGCTGTCTGCTATGGAGCACGCAGGAACAGAGGATATGCCGGATGATGTGGAGCGGAAAGGGCTTGGCACACCTGCCACCAGGGCCTCCATCATTGAAAAGCTGGTGTCCTCCGGTTTTGTGGAGCGTAAGGGCAAGAACCTTATCCCTACCAGGAACGGTATCAATCTGGTAACGGTCCTCCCGGAAGTCCTGACCTCGCCCCAACTCACCGCTGACTGGGAGAATAAGCTGTCCTTAGTGGCAAAGGGAGAACTTTCCCCGGAAACATTCATGGAGGGGATTGAAAGCATGGCAAAAGAACTGATCGCCCGCTACTCCCATATCTCCGAGGACAAGCAAAAGCTGTTTGCCCCGCAGAAAGAGTCTGTGGGTGTCTGTCCCCGCTGCGGCCAGCCAGTCTTTGAGGGAAAGAAGAATTTTTACTGCGGAGACCGGGGCTGCGGCTTTGTTCTGTGGAAGAATGACCGTTTCTGGACTTCCCGCAGAAAAGAGCTGACAAAGAAGATGGCCGCCGATCTGCTCTCTAAAGGGAAAACCAAAGTCAAGGGGCTCTATTCCGAAAAGAAAGATACCACCTATGACGCGGTTATCGTGATGGAGGATACAGGCGGGAAGTATATCAACTTTAAGACCGAGTTCACCAAAGGGAAAGGAGGCCGCTAATGCAGGATAATTCCTCTGATTATATTTTCAAGGCGTATATCACCAACACGGCTGCCTATGACAGCGGAGAACGTGACAATGCCGGAACCTGGCTCTATTTCCCGGCAAATGCAGAGGAAATCACCGCTGCCTTTACAGAGATTGGACTGCCGATCTCTGCCACGCCGGATATGTATTTCTTTGATGATTATGTCTCGAATGTACCAGGGCTTAGGCTGGCTCTCCCCATGTACGCCCATGTGGATGATCTGGCAATGCTGGCACAGGAACTTTCCGATCTGCCCGACCATGAATTTAACAAGCTGATGGCCGTCCAGGAAACACCCCTGCGGCTGACGGACTTTGAGCAGTTCAAAGAGTATCCCCACAACTTTGATTATTTCATCCTCATTCCGGGGATGAACAGTGATGAGGCTCTGGGACGCTACCAGCTCTATGAGAGCGGCATGGTAGAAATGCCGGAGGTGTGGAAAGCCGGCATTGACCCGGAGGCTTTCGGTCGCAAAGTCCGGGAACAGGACAACGGATATTTCACGGATAAGGGGTATGTCCTCTTATCCGGGGATGAATGGGAGCGGGAAAAACCTACGGTGAAACAGGACAAGGAGGTCAAACCCTCCGTCAAGGATTTTTTGAAACAGGCAAAGAAAGAATGTGCCGCCCGTGAGGTGCTGCCGCCAAAAGCAGACAAACACGGGCCGGAACTGTAAGGAGGTGCAATTATATGGGATACAGCCATGACAGCGAATTTCCGTTTGCAGCATTTATCACCAACTTGGGAAAATACAATGAGGGCGAGCTTGTGGGGGAATGGGTAAAGTTCCCTACTACCCCGGAAAAGCTGCAGGAAGTATTTGAGCGTATCGGTATTGGCTCTGCGGATGATTTCGGCAATCCCTATGAGGAATGGTTCATCACGGACTATGACTGTTATGTAGATGGACTCTATAACCTCTTAGGGGAATACGAGAACCTAGACGAACTCAACTACCTGGCTTCCAAACTGGAGGAACTGGGCGAGTCGGAATATGAACACTTCCAGGCAGCTATGGAGATCAGCGACTACACCGGCAGCTTAAAAGACCTTATCAACCTGACTGACAATCTGGATAAATATGATGTGTACCCCGGCATTGACGACTACGACGATCTGGGCCGGTATTACATTGACGAGCTGGGAACCATGCAGGTGCCGGAGTACCTGCAGAACTATATCGACTATGAGGCATACGGGCGTGATATTGCCCTGGGAGACACGGGAGCTTTCACCGATTACGGTTATGTGTATGACAATCAGAGCCGCTTTGAGGAATATTATGACGGAGACCGTGAGAATATCCCGGAGGAATACCGCGTGATGGTCTCCCCGGAGGAAGTGGAAGAACTGGAACCTGACCTTGACCGCCTGGATGTATCAACGGAACTTGCCCTCGATCTGGATTTACATTTCCGGGGATACAGTGCCGATTATGAACAGGCATTTCCAAAAGAGCAGGTACAGAGGGAGGCGATCGCTGACGCCCTCCTTGACGGGAACACTTCCCTTATCAAAACCGGACTTCTCAATATGAGCCGGGAAATGGACCTTAGAGAAGAAACCTCTCCGCTGATCGGACGGCTCACCGATTATGAAAAGGAATATGGTATCAACACCTACACCGTATATCAGCTAAAAGAGGTAGAGGAACTTCACCCATACCACTTTGAGGGCAGCGAGTATCTGGAGGCTGCCGGGCTTTCTATTGACCGGGCGAACTATGAGGCGGTCTACGCTGCCCCGTTCACCCCTAGAGAGAACCTGGAAAGCATTTATACCGATCTCAATATCCACCGCCCGGATAACTTCCGGGGACATAGTCTTTCTGTGTCGGACGTGGTAGTCTTGCAGGAATATGGGAAAGAGACCGCCCATTTCTGTGACCGTTTTGGATACAAGGAAGTTCCGGAGTTTTTGGAACAGCAGCCAGAAAAGGCAGAGCCGGATATGGGGCAGATCACCTTTTATACAGCGGAGTGTATGGAGTTTCCCTCTTTAGGAGAATACCATAACAACCTGACCCTGCAGGAGGCGGTCGCCGCATACCAGGCAATCCCGGCAAATCGGCTTCACGGCATAAAAGGTATCGGCTTCACCCTGGAGGATGGCAGCATATACAGCGGTATGGAGTATCCTCTGGTACGGGGAAACCGGATTGACTTGGACAACTTGTGCCTGGTGGAACACTTCAAAGAAAGTCCACTTGTGCAGGAGGCAGTAATTGATCTGGTGAGAGCCCTCCCTGATCTAACCGTGGATGATCGGGAGAATTTTCTGCTTATGCTGACAGACCCAAAGAACCATCTGAAAAATGCAGAGGTTCAGGTGGAGGACGATTACGGTATGATTGACGGTATCATTAACAACGGAGAACGGTCAAAGGATAAGGAGCCGGGAATGGATAAGCCCTCTGTCCTGGGGCAGCTCTCTCAGGCCAAAAAGGAATGTGCCGAGCGAAAGCCCCCGGAGCTCGGCAAGCCCGGAAAGGATGAGCCGGAACTATGAGCCGAAGTAAAAAGTGGAAACAGGAATGGAGCTTCTTTCTTGGGGAGAACGGCAGGCGGCAGTACAACAAGATCTGCAGAAAATGTATCCATAGCTGCAAGCAGAGTTTCCGGGCTGGAATTGTTGCCTGTCCTCTCTACCAGACAGATAGGGCAAAAAAGAGGCGGGAAAAAGGTTGAAAACAGAGGATTTTATCAGCTCTGCAAGGCTCAAAATACATAGGCAATAGGATTTGTCCTCTGCCTCCCTACGGGGCAAAATGATAGGAAAAAGTGTCGATTTTCGCCACTTTTCCAGACACAAAAATGGAGTACAGTTACCGCTTGTGTGGTGGTAGCTGTACTCCCCATTTTTTATGCTCTTATTCTCTTTTATCCAGGTAGGAAAGAATGGATGGATGTTCGCAGTCGTAGGCGCTGTGGGAATGTGTATAACTGGCTGTATCATGGAACTGTGGGAAACGGCGTTTGCAGGATGTGGGAAAGCCCCGGCTTTTCCATGTACTGTGAATGCGTTTTCCATCGGTGTAATGGTCTGTTATGCACATTTCCACGGTGCAGAATTATTCGTTATTATCGGTATCCTCACCATCTTCTTCCTCAATCAGAGCAGGGGCAGCCTCTATGATAGAAGTAAGGAGGTTATGGAAATCTGCGGCCTTCATGCTGGTAACAACCAGGGCACCTGTCTGTTCTTCCAGGGCCTTTCTCGCAATTCCGGCTACTTCACCGCCTCTGCGGGCAACTCTGCGGCTTTCTTCAAATCCCGCAGGATGAACAGCGGCAGAAATATCTTTTGTGGAAGTTTCCGCAAGCATATTTAAGACAAGCTCTGTGGTGCTCATGTTATCACGGAGATTTTCTTTTTTCAAACCTTTCAAGGCTTTATATTGACGGGTAGACATACCCGCCCAGGCTTTGGTAATCTCATCCGTCAGGATGGCAAATTCTTTTCCCTCCTGTACGCCACGCTTCTGCCATTCGTCTGTAAGCTCTTTGCGGACACGGATAGTCAGGAGTCTTTGATTGATCCAGTCTTCATCATATCCCTTTTTCAGATATGTAGCAAAAGCGCGGTCAATGGCCTTCTCCGGGTCAATGGTTTCCTCGATACGCTCGCTGCCGACTTTCGCAAGCCATGCTTTCAGCGGTTCAACCTTGGGAGAAGTAACAGACTGGATGATACGGAAAATCCCCTCCATTGTTGCGGCATTTGTCCGATATTTCTTTCCATCACTTGCTACCATTGAAGTTAGGGTACAAATTGTACCCCACCTTGCGTCAAGCTCAGAGTCACGGGAACGCATTTTTTTGATGTATTGTTTTGGGTCTGCACTATCGGTCAAGACAGCGATAACATCGGTAACAGAGAAATACCATTCCTCCTGCTCGGCATTCCAGGCAGTGCGGATTTGTCTATCTTCAAACATTTGGATTGAATTATTTTTTTCGCTCATTATTTTGCCCTCCCGTTTTAATGTCTATTCCATTTCAGGTAGGGTACAATTTGTACCCCACCTGAAAAAATTACTTTTGTAAATTATATCATGTATGCTTTTGTGTTTCAATGAACGCTTACCCTCGTTCCTTGTTCTTCTCCCGTTCTTCCTTTTGTGGTGCAGATAAGAACTGGTCCACATTCCGCTTGATGGTATCCAGTTCCTTTACCTGAACTTTGATTTTCTGATAAGTTCCATACTCCTGCTGTTTCTCTGCGGTGAGGGAGTCCATCTCTTTTTTCAAGGCAGTAATATCTGGCAACTTTTGAACGCCCATCTGTTTGAGGGCTTTGGCAGCACTCTCAAAGAGGATGATCTGGCTTTCCTGTCCTCTCAGAAATTTTTCCTTGTCGGAAGATTTCCTGTACTGCTCATAGACTGGCCTGTGTTCCCGGTAGGCGGAAACGTGCTTTATCAGCAGGCCGATCTCGCCTATCCGTTGTTCCTTTGCCTTGATGGAGGACAGGAGCCGGTCCTGTTCCGTCATCACTTCATCAACCTTACCCTGTAACTGCTCATAGTGGGTAATGCCGTGTTCCGTGAGGAAATTGAATGTACGGGCTGCCTCCTTTAGATTGTTGATCTTCGCCCAATGTGCAAAGCCACCACTTTCCTGGGCTTTGAGATTGTTCTGTATATCAATGAGCAGGCTGATCTTCTGACTGCCTAACTTCGGCTGCTTGGATGGGCGGAGGCCTCCGGCAATCCTGGAGGAAACGGCTTCCTCCGTGTAATCTACGCCCAGGGTTTTCAGACGGGTAAACCGTTCCTGTCCCGTGGCTTTGCAGGAAATGTACTTACCCCGCTTGATCTCGTATCCCTCTGCCTCCAGCCTTTTCAGCAGTTCCTCAAAATCAGATACCTGGGGAATGAGCCGGTCAATGACTGTTTTCAATTTCGCCTTATAGCTGGTTCCCGCTTTCTCTGTGGTATGTTCAATGTAGCGCTTCCCTTTGTCCTGTCCCGGCACGATCACGGACAGACCATATTCCTTGCATAGCCGGTCGCTGGTGCGGCGGATGAAATGATAGCTCTGCTTGTTGGAGTGGTACTTCCGATAATCCACAAAACTGACAGAGTTAAAAATGATGTGATTATGAATATGCCCCTTGTCTATGTGGGTCGTGAGGACAAATTCATACTTGCCGCCCAACACTTCATTTGCCAGCTTCATGCCGATTTCATGGGCCTGTTTCGGCGTGACCTCCCCAGGAGAAAATGCCTGTATCAGGTGGCGACCCAGGTTGGTGCCCTTGTCTATGGCATGGCGGCGTGTCCAGGAAAATTCTATGTCGGCGGTTTCTGCGGAACACCCAAAGGAGGACACCAGGAGGGTTTCATCCGTTTTCCCAGGATTGCAGATATAGGCTATGGCCTTATTCAGCGTTGTTTTGATAGGATGTGTCTTTGTAACTGCCATATCTCATCCTGCCTTTCCCTGATCTCCTGAATGTCCGCCGCATAGGCGGAACCTCCCGCATTGAGCCGCTTTGCGATCTGGTTGATGTTCCTGCTGATGGCTGACAGGATTTTATTCATCTCCTTTATGTCCGTGGTGTCAGTGTAGATGATATATCCGTCAATCGCCATCTTCCGCAGATAAGCCCCATACCGTTGTGTGGGGAGCAGTTTCATCTTTTCATCTATCAGCCCTTTTTCCTCGGCTGTCACCCAAAACTTCATCTGAATATTTCTCTTTCGGTTCGCCATCGGTTTCCTCCGTTCTTCTAAGGGTTTGGGATTATCCCAACAAGCATTTTTCATTTTCGGGCAAAGGACCTGAAAATTAGAAAAATCGCAAACGGGTACTCGTTTGCTGTGCTTGCTGTTCTTTAGTTCTTCGTACTTAGGTAATCCCGAAAACCTCCGTTTGGCTACCGAAAATGCAAAGAAAAAGCGCTACAAACTTCATTCGTTCATAGCGTTTCTCATTCTCTGTCCAGTTGTGTCAGGAGCATGGTTACTCCCCTTTTTCTCTGGCATCCAACACGGCTTGTACGGTGGCAATGATAATTCCGATTTCCCGATCGGTCAATTCATCTGCCAGAGCGTCAAGCTGTCGGCGCAACGTAGTTTTCCCATATGTCGTATCCCCAAAAAGAAATTGATCCACGGAGATATGATAGCGGGACATGAGCTCAAAAAAGATTTGGAGGCTCGGATGTTGTCCCTTATTCTCAATATTGGCGAGATAGCGGGGAGAAAGATACATCTCATCACCTACTTTGTTACGAGACTCCTTCTGTCCTGTCCTCGCCGCCTTAATTGCTGACCCATAGGGGCCAAAGTCGATTTTTTCTACAGGTCTTTTTGCCATATTCATTCACCCGATTACATTTTACAGTTCCTTTTTCTCATTGAATATGTCTACACAATTCCCAACATAAGCCAAAATAATTCATGATTTCGGCTTGATATTCTTGACATGACAAGGTATAATCATATGAATGGCAAGAAAAAACCATTTGCTTATCAAATACAATAGCACAAACAAGAAAAATTATGAAATTACAAGGAGAGGATTACTACCATGTTAAGACCGAAAGAAGTTGTTCAGTTATGGGTAGATGCATTCAATAACCATGATGTGGAAGCAATTACAGCTCTTTATCATGAAAATGCGACAAATCACCAAGTAGCGAATGAGCCAGTAGTAGGCATTGAAGCAATCCGTACCATGTTTACAGCCGAATTTTCAACAGCGGATATGACAGCTATCGTAGAAAATATTTTTGAGGATGGGCAATGGGCAATCCTTGAATGGCGTGATCCATTGGGGTTACGGGGGTGTGGCTTTTTTCAGGTGGTGAACGGAAAGATTTTATTCCAACGAGGCTATTGGGATAAACTCTCATTTTTGAAACAGCACAATCTTCCAATAGAGTAAATATGACATTTTAGTAGGAGAAAATATGGAATACCGGACATTGGAAAACATAGATTCCATTTGTATATACGAAGCGTTTACACAGGCATTTTCTGATTATCAGGTTTCAGTTGATATGTCTTTTAAATCCTTTGAGACAATGTTGAAAAGAAATGGATTTATGCCTGCGGTTTCAGTTGGAGCCTTTGTAGATAAAACGCTTGTCGCTTTTATCTTGAATGGAGTGAGAGAGTGGGATAATGAAAAAACAGTCTATGACCTCGGAACAGGAGTTATCCCTGATTTTCGCAGAACAGGAATCATGGGGGAATTATTGAATCTGGTCAGTGCTATATGTATAAAAAATAAAATCAGAGTGTATCAACTGGAAGTGATTCAGGATAATGAGAAGGCGCTTACTTTATATAAAAAGCAGGGATTTCAAGTTGACAGAGTATTGAATTGTTACCAACTGACAGGTGGGATAAAAGAACCAGGCATATATAAAGCGTGGAAACTGGAACATCCAGAAAAAATACAAGAAGCTCAATGGACAATAGTCAAGGATTTTTGGACGTATCCACCTTCATGGCAAAACGCAAAAGATGCTGTATGCGCAATCGCCAAATCCTTTTCTTATACGATTGTTAAATTTGACGAAAACCTGATCGGCTATGGTATTGTGGACAAAATAAAAGGAGATATTGTGCAGTTAGCGGTACATCCTCAATATCGCAGAATGGGAATTGCCACAGAGATTTTGTTGGATTTATCGAAACAAACAAAGAGTTTAGAGATGAAAGTAATAAACGTGGATGAGCGAGATCAGGCATTAAACATATTTTTGAAGAAAATGAAGTTTCGTGTATTTGTCAAACAATATGAAATGAGAAAATATTTTTCTGTTTAGGATATTGCATAGATGAAGAAGCTGACTTTAAGGGCGGTTGTCTGTGAAGGGGCAGGCATGAGATATAATAAAACAATAATGTTAAGTAATGGTGTGGAATGTTGTTTGAGGAATGGAATAGAAAGTGATGGTCAGCTTGTATTGGATAATTTCAATCTGACACATAGCGAAACCGATTATTTGCTTACATATCCAGAAGAAAACAGGTTTAATGCCGAACAGGAAAGCCAGTTCCTGAAAGAAAAGGCTGAGAGTGAAAGGGAGATTGAACTGATTGCCATAGTTGACGGTGTTATTGCAGGAACAGCGGGAATCGAGGCAATCGGTACAAAGTATAAGGTACAGCATCGGGCAGAATTTGGTATCAGCGTTGCGAAAAAATATTGGGGGCTTGGAATTGGTAAGGCTTTGCTGGCTTCATGTATCGAATGTGCTAAAGCAGCGGGCTATAGCCAGCTTGAACTTGATGTGGTTGCTGAAAACGAAAGAGCCGTTTCTATGTATGAACAGGCTGGATTTATCGAGTTTGGAAGAAATCCCAAAGGATTTTGCTCCCGCATAGCCGGATTTCAGGAGGTCATTTCTATGAGATTAGAATTGTGATGATCGAAAGATTTATTTCATGCTTGCTTTTCGGGTGCGGATGTGTTATAATCATGATATTTCCAAAAAGGAGTTAAAAAATATGCGGCAGGGTATTCTTAAATAAATCTATAACCAAATAGTGGGAACAAAAAACTTTAGGATGTCCTTTGGAACAAGGGCTTGGTTTTTTGTGCCTATTTAAGAATACTTTTGCCTTATATATTGACATAGCAAGACAAGTGACAAGCGTCTGTTGGCGTATGTCTTTTATGTGTATGTCCAAAGATTAAATCCCCAGCGGTAAGAGTATTTTGCTGCTGGGGATTTTTATGCCTTTTTTTGGCTGTGAATGGAGGATGACACATGAAAATAATCAATATTGGCATTCTTGCACACGTTGATGCAGGAAAAACAACACTGACAGAAAGCCTGCTGTATACAAGCGGGGCAATCATAGAACCGGGCAGTGTAGATAAAGGCACAACAAGAACGGATTCTATGGCTTTGGAACGTCAAAGGGGAATTACCATTCAGGCTGCCGTTACGTCTTTTCACTGGAAAGAGTACAAAGTGAATCTTGTAGACACACCGGGACACATGGATTTTTTGACAGAAGTGTACCGTTCTTTATCAGTTCTGGACGGAGCGATTTTAGTAGTGTCTGCAAAAGATGGCGTACAGGCACAGACCAGAGTGCTGTTCCATGCGCTGAGGAAGATGAAGATACCAACCATTATTTTTATCAATAAAATCGATCAGGAAGGCTTTGTTCCTGCACAGACTTATCAAAATATCAGAGAAAAATTGACAGAAGATATGATGGTTATGCAGGAAGTTCATTTATTTTCAGAACTAACACTTTCCGACGTTGCGGATTTTGAAAAGTGGGATGCTGTGATTGCCGGGAATGATGATCTTTTAGAAAAATATCTTTCAGGAGCGCCTTTGACATTGCGGGAACTTCAGGAAGAAATAAAGCGAAGGGTACAGCAGGGAACTTTTTTTCCGGTATATCATGGAAGCGCAAAAGAGAATATCGGGACAAAAGAATTGCTTGATGTAATCACAGATATTTTTTCATCGAAAACGGATAACTGTCAATCGGAACTGTGCGGGTACGTTTTTAAAATTGAATATACCGAGCAGAAAAAACGACGGTGCTATGTAAGGCTGTATAGTGGTACGCTTTGCTTACGGGAAACGATTTTTTTGCAAAAAAAGGAAAAGATTAAGATTACAGAGATGTCAATTCCATTTAAGGGAGAAATTGTCCAGACAGATACTGCTGATTCCGGGGAGATTGTTATTTTGTCTGACAACACATTAAAGTTAAATGATATTCTGGGAGACGAAAAACTGTTGCCACGCAAGGCATGGACGGATAATCCCCTGCCGCTTCTTAGGACAACGATAGAGCCAGCCAAAGCAGAGCAAAGGGAAGTGTTGCTGGATGCCCTTACAGAGATTGCGGATACTGATCCGCTTCTGCGCTTTGTGATTGATCCTGTCACTCATGAAATCATTCTTTCCTTTTTGGGGAAAGTACAGTTAGAAGTTGTTTGTTCTTTATTGAATGAAAAATATTGCATCGAGGCAGAGGTAAAAGAGCCTACGGTCATTTATCTGGAAAGACCACGAAAAGAGGAGCATTATACAATTCATATTGAAGTGCCGCCAAATCCCTTTTGGGCGTCGATTGGTCTGGCAGTCACTCCCCTTCCTGCTGGGAGCGGAACAGAATATGAAAGCAAGGTGTCACTTGGTTATTTAAACCAAAGTTTTCAAAACGCAGTTATGGAAGGGATTCAGTATGGATTGGAGCAGGGAGTGTATGGATGGGAGGTGACAGATTGCAGGATCTGTTTTGAATACGGAATTTATTACAGCCCAGTCAGTACTCCGTCAGATTTCCGCTTTCTTGCGCCCATTGTGCTGGAACTGGCATTAAAAAAAGCAGGAACACAGGTTTTAGAACCCTATCTTTCTTTTACCCTGTTTGCACCGCAGGAATATCTTTCACGGGCTTATCATGATGCTGTGAAATACGATGCGGTAATTGAAACAACTTCAATAAAAAATAATGAAGCGATCTTAACTGGAGAAATACCGGCAAGACGGATTGGGGAATACAAAAGCGATCTGAATTTCTACACAAATGGAAGAAGTGTTTGCCTGACGGAATTGAAAGGGTATCAGGAAACTTCAGGGGAACCTGCAGTACAGCCCCGCCGCCCCAATAGCCGGCTGGATAAGGTTCGTCATATGTTTCAGAAGATCATGTAAGGTCTTGCGCAATGCAAGCGTTCATTGCTGGCTATTGCGGAATATCCTTGATAGAATCAGTATCAGAGAGGAGGAACTATTTTGAACAAGGAACAGACGGATATTACAACAGGAAAGCAAATACGTCATCTGCGAACACAATCGGGAATGACACAAGAGGAATTAGCCGGGGAATTAAATGTTACCCGGCAGGCGCTATCGAATTGGGAGAGGGATGTCAATGAACCCGATATAAATACGTTGAAAAAAATCTGCTTTCTTTTTGGAGTCCACATGGATGATCTTGCGAAGGAGGTAATCATAAAAATGGAAACAAATATGGAAAAAACAAAACGACCGTTTAATAAGTATGATATAGCAATCGGATTATTTTACGCAGTTGGTATCTTTATCGGCATTGGTATTTTCTTTGTGGGTGGTCTGATGACAATGTCCGGTACAGGCTGGGGAGCGTCACTATTTGGAGGTTTTTGCTTTGCCCTTGTATTCGGTTTAATATGCCATGCTATTATTACATTAAAACGACATGATTAAAATGAAAAAAGCTGCTTGCGGTTAATAAAAAAACCGTTGTGTGGGCAGCAAAATTTTAATGCAATAAAGAAAAAGCCAAACGGCGGTTTTGACAAAATCAAAGCCGCTGTTTCTTTTTATCTTCTCAAGAAATGACGCGGTACCACTGGTAAAAGCGGCGGCTATAGGAGGAAGCCGCCATGAGCTATAAACCATATCAACAAATTCTTACATTCTTTGACTTATCAAAAAAAGCCCGACTACCACCGGGGATGTTTCTACCCCTGAATATGAACTTTTAAATCATCTAAATACTGCTGTTAATTCCTTTGCGTCTGTCTGCGTCTTGCAGTCAGGCGCTTTTTTCTGTTTATTCGGGACTTCGCAAAATAGCAGGGCCTTTTATAAAATTTTTCTCCGATCTTGGTTGCCAAATTGCGGTTTCCATGATTACCCCTGCGAAAGGGAGGAGAACTATCACCCGCCTTTGCGGCTGCGAAGGGAGGTGAGAAAATGAAAAACTCCTATGAGCAGCGTGTTCAAAATCAGTTTGGCGGTTTTTGTACCAGGGTTTTGAAGAACGAGGCCAACCGTATTCTGAATGAATACGCAAGGCAGCGTGACCGCGAGAAATCTCTGGATGAACTATCGCCGGACGAGCTGGCACAGGCCGCCTCCTATGACAAGTATTTTCAGGACGAATATGTCTTTGAAGTGCTTGGGCAGAAAGTGTTTGTGGTCGGTGATCTGCTGGCAGAGGCTCTGTCACAGTTGCCGGAGGACAAGCGGGATGTAATCCTGCTGTCCTACTTCCTGGGAATGACGGACCGTGAAATAAGCGAACAGCTTAATGTGGTTCGTCAGGCTATCAGTAAACGGCGCAGCGGTATCCTCAAAGAACTGCGTGAGTATTTGGAAAAGGAGGGATTTGAATGGCCCGAAACATAAGAGAGCCCATACCGCTGCCAGTGATCCTGGCAGCCTCAGAGGGTGACGAGAGAGCCTTAAATGCTGTACTCAATCATTACAAGGGCTATATTCGTTTCCTCGCCATGAGACCTATGAAAGATGAATATGGCAACGAACACCTCTATGTGGACGAAGATATGAGGCTTCGCCTGGAGGCTAAACTGCTGTATAGCATTGTAACAGGTTTCAAGGTTCTGCCGGTCTAAGGTACATATTACAGGCGTGTTTTGTCCTCTCTTTCCTCGCCTGGTATTTGAACCGGATCGGAGCCATAAATGCACCTTGACAAAGAAAGTCCGGACGATAACTCCGTGACAGCATAGGACAGGCAGATACATTCTCTTTCGGTGGAGCCATCTGGCAGGTGCGCCATGACCTTTTTAAGCGAGCGATCAATACCATGCCACAAAACAGCTTTGGCAGGCTGTGGGCCATGATACCCAAAGAGGACAATGATACTCCCTTACAGCCATCAGTTCGAGCGTTGATAGCGTCGCAAGCAATGGGTAGGGCCGGATGAGAACCATGCGGGGGTGAAATTCCCGTGGAGCCATGCTAATGGCCGTCTGTTTTGTCCTTTTTAATATGGATAAATCGAAAACTTTTTATTAGCAGCTGACAATTCATATAAAGCGCGGCATAATGATGATAGAAGTTATGTTTTGTATGATTGATCGGCTGCTGAAAGGAGGACATTATGAACCAGGCCGAAAATCGTACACCTGGCAATGTCCCCGAACAGAGAACTTACAAGGTTGAAGATATAGCCGTGATGTTAAATATCGGCCGTACTTCTGCATATAACCTTGTGAAAGAGGGACATTTCAAAACCGTTCGAGTTGGTAATGCCATACGAATTTCCAAAAAATCATTTGACGAATGGTTAGACGCTCAGGCGTTCTAACGGACAAAGAAAGGAAGATCGATCATGGCATCCATCATCAAACGAAAAAAAGCATATTCTGTTGTTTACAACTACATAGACGAAAATGGAGAAACGAAACAAAAGTGGGAAACCTGGCATACCCATAAAGAGGCTCTAAAACGGAAAGCGGAGGTTGAGAACCAGATCAACACCGGTACTTTTCTTCCTCCCAACAATCAGAAAGTATCTGATTTTCTGTATGATTTTGTTTCCACCTATGGGGCAAAACAATGGGGCGTGTCCATGTATGACAGTCAAACCGCCCTGATCGCCAACTACATCAATCCGATTATCGGTGATATGGAGGTTCAGGCAATTACTCCCCGTTTGGTAGATAAATACATTCAGACTCTCCAAAAGACCCCTCCTGTTTGTAAGAGGAACCGAAAACCGAAAACAGAGTTTATTTCCAATCAGAACATTGAGAAGATCATCAAACTTCTCCGCTGTGCCTTTAAGCAGGCTGTCCGCTGGGAGCTGATTGCAAAAAATCCCTTTGAGAATACCGTATTACCGAAAACAGAGTACAAGAAACGTGACATCTGGGACGCCGATACCATCCGTATCGCTCTGGACCAGTGTACTGACAGCAAATTGTATGTTGCTATGAACCTTGCATTTGCGTGTTCTTTGCGGATGGGAGAAATTCTTGGTCTGACCTGGAAGAATGTCCACATTGAGGATGAAAACATAGCGGCGGATAATGCCTATGTTTACATTGAGGCAGAGCTGATAAGGGCTTCCAAACAGGCGATTGAAATGATAGGAGAAAAAGATATTTTCCATATCTTCACTCCGCTTATGCCTAACACCAGCACACGGCTGATCTTGAAAAAACCGAAAACAAAATCAAGTGAGAGAAAAGTCTGGCTGCCGAAAACCGTTGCTTATATCCTCCGTGAATGGAAAAAAGCACAGGATGAGCTAAAGAGCTTCCTCGGTGAGGAATACCAAGATTATGATTTAGTGGTTGCCCTGCCTAATGGCAGGCCATGTGAGAACCGGATTATTGAGAAAGAATTTTCTCTGCTGAAAGAAAAAGCCGGATTGCCTAATGTGGTGTTCCACTCTCTCAGACATTCCAGCACTACTTATAAGCTGAAACTCAACCACGGCGATCTGAAAGCCACCCAGGGGGACACGGGCCACGCTGAAATTGATATGATTACAAAAGTGTACGCCCACATCCTCGACGAGGACCGTAAGATCAATGCCCAGAAGTTTGAGAGTGCCTTTTATGCTAATCCTGATCTGCGGAATGTAAAGCCTCCCCAGGAGCCGGAACAGCCTCAAGCACAAACCTTAGACCTGGCGGCATTGGTGGAACAGCTCCAAAAATCCCCGGAGCTTGCAAGCACCCTGGCAGCATTGCTTACCGCTCAAAAGGCTGGCTAAAATCTCAAATTAGCAAGAAGTCCATTTTTCTTAGCAAGCTCTCCATTTTAGTTCGTTTCCAATTAGCAAAAAATTCATTGTAACGCATAAACAAAAAAGTAACCCTCCAACCCTGGTAGATGGTTTTAACAAAAGGCTGCGGCTGAACAAAAAAAGCTGCAAACCCTTATGAATAAAGGCTTGCAGCGTTGTTCGCTGGCGTCCATGAGAGGATTTGAACCTCCGACCCCACGCTTAGGAGGCGTGTGCTCTATCCAGCTCTTTTGGCTCCGGCTGCCATATCTATGAATTCAATCACTTAGTGATGAATTTCCATTGTATCTTATTTTGACATTCAGGTCAATTTAACTATGGAAACAATGATGTATTCCTATTGTATCTTATTCTGGTGTATCAGTCAACGCCACGGATAATTTTATGTTTCTTATTCAGAGATACTAATTCTATTACTATGCGGGATAATTGATATATCCCTGCATCCAAATAACACCTTTAAATCTTCTTCCGATTTCAGGCTCACCATATAAATCCAGTTTATTGATACAGATATCAAATTCCAAATCATTACAGTTCAGCCGAAGTATATAGATTTCTTCCCCAGTAATTCTGTTTTTGGTTGTAGTAATGTTTATAATCTCTCCCAAAACAGAATACTGGTCACATTCCACGCCATAAGGCATAAAATAAGTATCTACGATACTAAAAACATCTTCGGTAAGAATTTTCTTGGAAATGGATGTATAAGTATCCATATCTTCTAAAGTAAGATTCTCAATTGCTTCTTCGTCACCCTTTCTGGCAGCAGCAATCAGTTTATTTCGATTATTGGATACTTTCTCAATTTTCTTTTTTTGCTGTTCATCCTTTTGCACCGGAAGAATGATATTTCCTGACACGGAAAGTCCTGACAGGGTAAGCGTAGTTCCTCTGATAGGTAAGAGATTGGTATGCTGCGCTTTTACATAAGGTACAATATTCTGTAAATAGAAAATGAGGCTTACTCCTACTTTGATATCATCACATACACCAGCATAGGATTCTTTCTCTGCATGGCGTTCTACAGAAACATCTTCGTAGGAACTAATTCCTGTACCTCTTAAATAGGGATAAAAATAATCATAAGTATATTTATCCTGTGCATCAAATTCTCCACACACTGCAATTCCCATATCTTTAGCGAAATCTTCGCAAAATTCTGCAAGTATGGTTTCTTCCCCATTTGATGTGTAAGAACGATGGGGTGCATTCATAATAATATCTGTAATAAGCTTTTGCTGCTCCTGCCTATCAGTCAGCTTACTAAAACCAACAGCCCGCATATATTTATGCAAAGATTTCACCTCCTTATATCGTGAACCTGGATTATTCAATGCATTTTTCAGAATTGTATTTGCAATTTTCTATCTGATTTCTGTAATACCACCCATGTATGGGCGAAGTACCTCAGGAATACGGATAGAACCATCTGCCTGTAAATTATTCTCTAAGAATGCAATTAACATTCTTGGAGGAGCAACTACTGTATTATTTAAAGTATGTGCAAAGTATTTTCCATCTTTACCATTTACACGGATACGAAGTCTTCTTGCCTGGGCATCTCCCAAATTAGAGCAGCTTCCTACCTCGAAATATTTTTTCTGTCTTGGAGACCATGCTTCTACATCATAGGATTTTACTTTCAGGTCTGCCAAATCACCGGAACAACATTCGATTGTTCTTACTGGAATATCCATAGAACGGAATAAATCTACTGTATTCTGCCATAACTTATCAAACCACATAGCAGAATCTTCCGGTTTACATACAACAATCATTTCCTGCTTTTCAAACTGGTGGATACGATACACACCTCTCTCTTCAATACCATGTGCACCTTTTTCCTTACGGAAACAAGGGGAATAGCTTGTCAAGGTATGAGGTAATTCTTCTTCTGGAATAATGGTATCAATAAATTTACCAATCATGGAATGTTCGGATGTTCCGATTAAATATAAATCTTCACCTTCGATTTTATACATCATGGCATCCATCTCTGCAAAACTCATAACACCATCAACAACTGCACTTCTAATCATAAAAGGTGGAATACAGTAAGTAAATCCTCTTCCAATCATAAAATCTCTTGCGTAAGCAAGTACTGCTGAGTGAAGTCTTGCAATATCTCCCATCAAATAATAGAAACCATTTCCTGCTACACGTCCTGCAGCATCCATATCAATTCCATGGAACCTTTCCATAATTTCTGTATGATATGGAATTTCAAAATCAGGAACAACCGGCTCTCCATATTTCTGAATTTCTACGTTCTCAGAATCATCTTTACCAATTGGAACGGAAGGGTCAATGATGTTAGGAATGGTCATCATATCTTTTTTAATTTTTTCACGCAGTTCATTTTCTTTTTCTTCTAATGCAGCAAGTCTTGTTGCATCTGCAGCTACTTCTGCTTTCTTAGCCTCTGCTTCTTCTTTCTTTCCCTGTCCCATCAGAGCACCGATTTCTTTGGAAATTTTGTTTCTGTTGGCACGGATTTCATCTGCTTCCTGCTGTGCTGCTCTTACCTGCGCGTCTAATTCGATTACTTCATCCACCAACCCAAGTTTGCTGTCCTGGAATTTCTTTCTAATATTTTCTTTGACTGCCTCTGGATTTTCTCTTAAGAATTTAATGTCTATCATGATAAGACTCCTCTCATAAATTATTC
>ERZ1026850.705-NODE-705-length-19928-cov-6.416595_pt1 | contig 19928 bp, 8 predicted proteins | sample MGYA00380155_ERZ1026850 | MGnify/ENA primary metagenome ERZ1026850 (study PRJEB33269, sample SAMEA4719791) | human gut metagenome | biome: human-associated habitat; feature: organic feature; material: feces | place: Cameroon | collected 2013-10 ... | reverse complement strand
CTATCTATGAGCGACGAAATTAAAGACAAAGACGAACTTCTCAAGGGTGGAGAACCTCATGCGTCGGAATCGGCTGAATCAGCGGAATCAGTAGACGAAGCTGCGGGTGTGACTCCCGAGGACGAAGCAGCAGAACAACATTCCGATTACAAGCCTGTCAACAGATTTGACGCATCTGCCGTGCGCCATCTCAGCGGTATGTACCAGAACTGGTTCCTCGACTATGCTTCCTACGTCATCCTGGAGCGTGCCGTGCCCCATATCGAGGATGGACTCAAGCCTGTGCAGCGACGCATTCTGCACTCCATGAAGCGCATGGATGATGGTAGATATAATAAGGTGGCCAATATCGTGGGTCACACCATGCAGTTTCATCCTCATGGCGATGCCTCTATTGGCGATGCCCTCGTGCAGATGGGACAGAAAGACCTGCTCATCGACACACAGGGTAACTGGGGAAATATCCTCACGGGCGACCGTGCTGCTGCACCTCGTTACATAGAAGCTCGTTTGTCTAAGTTTGCGCTCGACGTGGTGTTCAATCCTAAAACCACTGACTGGCAACTCTCTTACGATGGTCGTAACAAGGAGCCTATCACGCTGCCTGCCAAGTTCCCTTTACTCTTAGCACAGGGTGCAGAGGGTATTGCCGTAGGACTGAGCAGTAAGGTGTTGCCTCATAACTTCAACGAACTTTGTGATGCTGCCGTACACTACCTCAAGGGTGAGCCTTTCACCATCTATCCCGACTTCCCTACAGGCGGAGCCATCGATGTAAGTAAATACAATGATGGTCAGCGTGGTGGTGTGCTCAAGGTGCGTGCCAAAATCGATAAACTCGACAACAAGACCCTCGTTATCACCGAGATACCTTTCAGCAAGACCACAGGAAGCTTGATCGACTCCATCACCAAGGCTGTGGAAAAGGGAAAAATCAAAGCACGAAAGATAGAAGACGTTACCTCTGCCAATGTGGAGATACTTGTGCACTTGGCTCCCGGCACCTCGTCGGATAAGACCATGGATGCGCTCTATGCCTTCAGTGACTGCGAGATAAACATATCGCCCAACTGCTGTGTCATCGAGGACAATAAACCTTGCTTCCTCACTGTGAGCGATGTGCTGCGCCACAGTGTGGACCGCACGATGGGATTACTGCGCAAGGAACTCATGCTTCGTAAGGGCGAACTGGAGGAACAGCTCTTCTTCTCTTCTCTCGAACGTATCTTTATCGAGGAGCGTATCTATAAAGAGCGCAAGTTTGAGCAGAGTAAGAGCCAAGACGAGGTGGTGGCTTTCATCGACTCTCGCCTGGAGCCTTTCAAGGATAAGCTCTTCACTGCAGAGGTGGATGGCAAGGGCATGGTAGAGTATGTCTTGCACAGAGAGATTACTCGCGATGATATTCTCCGCCTACTGGAGATCAAGATGCAGCGCATCCTGAAATACAACAAGGACAAGGCCGACGAACTGTTGCTCAAGATCAAGGCCGAGTTGGCAGAGATAGAGAACGATTTGGCGCACATGACCGACGTCACCATCAACTGGTTCGAATACCTCAAAGGCAAGTATGGCAAGGCGCATCCACGTCGCACGGAGATAAGAAACTTCGACACCATTGAGGTTACCAAGGTGGTGGAGGCCAACCAAAAACTCTATATCAACCGTCAGGAAGGTTTTGTGGGTACAGGACTGAAGAAAGACGAGCTGGTGTGCAACTGCTCCGACCTCGACGATATCATTATCTTCTACAAGGATGGTAAGTTTAAGGTTACTAAGGTGGCAGACAAGATATTTGTGGGCAAGAACGTGCTCCACGTACAGGTGTTCAAGAAGAACGACAAGCGCACCATCTACAACTGTGTGTATCGTGATGGTAAGCAGGGCGACTACTTCATCAAGCGATTCAATGTTACTGCCATGACGCGCGACAAGATGTATGACATCACACAGGGTACACCGAGCAGCCGTGTCATCTACTTTACTGCCAACCCCAATGGCGAGGCAGAGGTTATCAAGGTGACCATGGAACCCGACCTCACAAAGAAGCGCCAAAGCATCTTTCTCGAGAAAGACTTCTCGGATATCCTTATCAAGGGACGTGCTGCTAAAGGCAATCTGCTAACCAAGCGAGTCATACGACGCATCGGACTGAAGAGTCACGGACATAGTACTTTAGGAGGTAGAAAGGTGTGGTTTGATCCCGATGTCAACCGTATCAACTATGATGAGAACGGACGATTCCTTGGCGAGTTTAATGACGATGAATATATCTTGGTAGTACTCGATAATGGCGAATTCTACATTACCAACTTCGACCCCAATAACCACTACGAGGACAATATCCTCAGACTGGAGAAATGGGATGAGCACAAGGTGTGGACAGCCATCCTCTATGATGCCGACAATGAGGGCTATCCTTATATCAAGCGATTCACCATGGACGCCACCAAGCGTCATCAGAACTTCCTGGGTGAGAACCCTAACAGCAAGCTCATCCTGCTCACCGATACGGTGTATCCACGCATCAGTGTTACCTATGGGGGTGTAGATGCTGTCAGACCAGCCGAAGAGATCGACGCCGAGCAGTTTATCGCCCAGAAGAGTTTCAAGGCTAAGGGTAAACGACTCTCCACTTGGAACATCGGTTCAATAGAGGAGTTAGAGCCTACTCGCTTCCCTGAACCAGAAGCCGATGAGGGTTCTGACGAGGCTCAGGAGAGCGATGAGCGTATTGGCGCAGGCGAGTCTGTCTCTACTTCCAGTAAGACGAAAGCAACAACAGAGAATCTCGACCCTGATGCTGGCAAGAGTCAGCAGCAGATTATCGACGAACTGACAGGGCAAACGAGCCTCTTTGATGATAAGAACTTTACCGAGGACGACGAAAGGGATAGAGACTGGCTGAAGGATCAGTAAAACGAAAAGAAACGTATGAATTTTTTGTTAGCTATCGTGGTAAGCATCCTTGCTTATGGTGCTGTACCCAACGACACAACGCAGAATAATGCTGATGCAATAAACCGGGCCATACGCGACTGCGCTGCCAAGGGTGGCGGAGTCGTAGAAGTGCCTCAGGGTACTTTTACGACGGGAAGCGTTTTCTTACAGTCGGGCGTGACGTTGCGGCTGAATCGCGGTGCCGTACTGCTGGGTTCTAATCGCCTGACTGACTATTCTTCACTTACCACCGATCTGGACCTCTCGCGGTATGAGAGTGGACAGGGTACTGTCAACTACAACAGTGCTACCGATGAGCAGTGGTCTAAGGCTATGATCTTGGGCGTAGGATGTGATGGCGCAGGCATAGAGGGCGAAGGATGTATCGATGGTGGCGATGTGCGAAATCCTCTTGGCGAGGAGCACATGCGTGGACCACATACGGTGCTCCTTGCAGGATGTCGCAATATGAAGATGCGCAACTTCCAGGTGAAGCGTTCTGCCAATTATGCTTTTTTGGCTTACCTTCTCGATCAGTCTACGTTTAGCAATCTCTCTATTGAGGGAGGATGGGACGGTATCCACATCCGCGGTAGTCACGATGTCAAGATAGAGCGATGCCGTATTTATACTGGCGACGACGCCATAGCAGGTGGCTATTGGAAAAATATGAAGATAAGCCGTTGTGTTCTTAATTCTTCGTGCAACGGCATTCGTATGATAATGCCTTCTGTAGGTCTTGAGGTGGCCGACTGCCATATCTACGGACCTGGGCGTTTCCCGCATATCACTTCTCAACGTACTAACTCCGAACATGCCATCAATTTAGAGCCTGGTGCTTGGGGAAAAGCCCCAGGTCACATGGATCGTATCTTGATTCGTCGCAATAGGGTAGAGCGCGTGCTGTCACCTCTCTGTGTCACGCTCGGTGATGACAATACCTGTGGCAGTATCGTCGTAGAACATTTGAAGGCTGTAGACATTACGCGCATGGCGCTTTCGGTGAAGAGTTGGGGCATGGCTCCTACACGCCAGGTGGTCTTGAGACATTGCCATCTTGAGTTTCGTGGTATCGACGATCCTGAACTGCCTGCATGGTTTGTGAATCGTCCTACGAACGAATGGCCCGTCTTTCCTTGCTGGGGAATGTTCTTCAGAAATGTAGAGAAGGTAGATGCTCGACATGTCGTATTGCGAGTGAAGGGAAAGGAATACAGAGAGGCAGTGATGTGCCAGAATGTCGAAAGCGAGAACCTAACAAAGGGTGTACGTTAAAAAGCCGCCACAGAGAGAAGTGTTCTCCTGTGACGGCTTTAAAGAAAAGATTTATCCTTATTTGTTACTCAACAGTAATCAAAACTCGGCGGCATTCCTCCTTAGGACAGCCGTTGCTGTCGCCAATGGCCTTCTCCAACTTGATGTCGAAGTCCTTGATGCCTTGTTTCTTCAGGAAGTTGACAACATTGTTCAGACGCCCCTCGCTGAGTTTGTAGTTCTTTGAAGAAACTCCGTCCGACGAAGCCTCACCGATGATGGTAAGCTTGTAGTCGCCCTGTTCCTTCAGGGTGTTGATAAACTTCTTCAAGCGAAGTCTTTCCTGAGTCGTGATGTTGGTCTTGTCTACGGTGAAGAATACCTCGTAAGACTTCACCTTCTTCGACTTCTCGCAGTCGTCGAGCAATGACTGCAGCTCGGCATTGTCCTTGCGGCAAGCCTTCAGACTCTCAGACAATCCGTCGTATGCACGCTGCTTTTCAGCCAATTGCTTTTCGTAGGCTTCCTTCATTTCGGCCTGATCTCTCAGAGCCTTGTAGTAGCGGGCCTTGTTGCTTGGCATCACCTTGCTTACGAAGTTGAAGCGAAGAACCACTCCTGCACTGTACATTCCCTTAGGAGTCAAGTCCTTGTTGAGAGGCAGATAGCTGTATCTGCCGAATACGCCTGCTGTCCAGCGAGAGGAAAGGTCGTATTCCAACGACAGGGTGGCTGGGATATACATCGCATCTACATGTTCGTTGAAGGCATGACTCTTCATGTAGTCGTGGGTGTAGACATTGTAGTAGCCTTCACCCTTGGCAACAGCCATCTCTCGGTAAGAGAAGGTGGTGGAGTTGCGGCTCCATCCACGCAGATAACCTACACCGACTCCCAACCAGAGGTTGAGCTGCTGAGCCTTGCGGTTGTGCCAGAACTCCATGATGTTGAAGTCTACATTCAGGTCGGCCATGGCGTACTGCATGGTATAGCGGTTCTGGAATCTGTCCATCTTGGTCTCCAAAGTCGTAGGATAGGTCTTTCCTGTAGAAGGATCTTTTATCTCATAATCCCTGTTCGTTGTGGTAGAGAGCATGCCCTTGTCTAACGACCTCAGCATGTCGTACTCTAAGTTCAAACCCAGTCTTACCCAGGGCTTGATATTGTATTTCACTCCGACACCTCCGAAGGGCATGATGTGCTTTCTTTTAGCTATCTCGTCCATACCCCTCATGCCATGATACAGAGTTCCTCCTCCCTGGATGTAAACCGACCAAGTATGAGTACGCACCGTATCATTGTAGGTTTGTGCTTGGAGTGTGGCAGCCGTCGCTAAGACGGCGACTGCCATGGTTAAACGTTTTATTCTCATAATTGTAACTGCTTTGAATTTGTAATGCGGTAGCATATTGGCATGAGATGTTCATGCTCTTTCTGCAGATTCTTACTTATTCGGGATACTCGAAAGTTGGAGTTCCTGTCACACCTGCATCATTTTGCAAGTAAACGTTGCACTTCACAACCGACATGATGACGCCATCCTTATAGGTAGTCAAGGTAAGCCATTTGTTGCTGACTCCTGCTGGTTGGGTGTACGACTTTCCGTTGGCATCCACGAAATAGATGTGTGTGATGTTCTTTGTTGTTGTCGGGTAAACTCTCTTAATATTATAATTCATCTGCTCTGGCACTTTGGCTATTCTGATAACCTTCTTGCCGTTGGCGAGTTCCAGAGGCTGGAGTGTACCTGCCACAACGTCAGTTGTTGAAAGAACTTTCTCGGTTTCTACCGTGATGAAGTCGTTGTTCTGTACCATGCCCTCTGCTGCTAAATAGTAGGCGTTGCACAGGATAGTAGGCTTCTGTACCTCAAGCATGTCTGAGATGATTTTCTTCAGTTCTGGATTTGCATTGACTGCTGCCCACATAGAGGGTTCCATGTATACAGAGGTCTTGTCGGCTGGATCCTGATAGATTCCGTTGTCGGCAGCCATCTTTTCCAACTGCTTCAGCATGGCCTGTGAGTTGGCGTCCTGCTTGTCCTTCAGCTCTTTAATGGCTGTAGTAAGGGCATTCTGCAACTTGGTGTTAGATTTTACAACCTTGCTAACTCCATTAGCGATAGCAGTGTTGAGAGCGGCGGTCTGTGCTGTGATGGCATCAACCACTCCTGCGATTTTGAGATTCATGTCGGTAGTCTGTTGGGTGATGGCATTCTTGATGCCGTTCTCCAAACCAGTGATAGAACCCTTGATCTCTCCACTCTGTGTGGTGATGGCTGTTCCGAGAACTGTGCCCTGAGCGTTGACTGCTGCTACGATGACGTCACCATTCTTACCGATGGCTGTAACGATCTTGCCGCCTTGCTGCTCAATCATTTGCTTCAGAGCGACGAGCTGATCCTTCATGCCGTTCTCCATGTTGACGATGGCTGTTGTGTTGTCACTCAACTTAACGGTGAGTTGTCCAGTCATGTCATCGATGCTACCCTTTACTGCTGTGTAGCCTGCGGTGATGTTGGTGTTCACATTGTCGATGGCGGTCTTCAGGTTGCTGAGTTCTGTCTTGATTTCGCCAAGTGAAGTGTTGTTGCTTCCAAGTTTGTTCTCCACTGATGTGAGACGGAGGTCGAGCGTGGTGTTGATCTTGTCGTTGACAACCTCAATCTTTGCCAGTCCTGCACCAACGGTGGTGTTGATGGCGTCAATCTTGCTACCCAGAGTAAGAGTCTGGCTCTTCAATTCTGTTGTGAGGTCGAGGATGCTACTCTTGAGCTGTGCTACGATGAGTGAGCTGTTGGTGTCGATGGTGAGGCGGAGCAGTTTGCTCTGTGCTTCGAACGTATCGCTCAAATTACCAATAGCAGTTACAATCTTTTTGCCATGGTTGTCGATATTGGTATTCAACTCGGTGAAACCATTAACAAGCGTAGTGTTGATCTGAGCAAGACCTGCCTGAGTGGTCTCTTCAAGAAGCTTAATGGCACCTGTATTCTTGTTAATTTCTACCTTGATGTCAGCCAAACCTGTCTGTACAGCTAAGGTGAGTGCATTGAGACGTTCAGCCAGACTATTTGATTGGTCGTTGATTGCTTGGATGATGGCATCAGCCTTAGCTACGATGGTAGCATTGAGGAGCTTGCCAGTGGTGTCAATCTGCAGGCGCAGAACCTCTCCATTCTTGTTCATAGCGGTCACAATCTTATCGCCATTTTCGTTCATTGTGGTCTTGATAGCTGTGAAGCCATCGAACAATGTAGCATCTATCTTCAGCAAGCTGGTGTTGAGATTGCCTAAGCTACCCTGAGTATTGTCATCGAGGAGCTTGATGGCACCAGTGTTCTTGTCTATTTCCACCTTGATGTTTGCCAAACCTGTCTCTATAGCTGTGGTCAGTGCATTGAAGCGAGACTCCATGCTTGCTGTCTGGTCGTTGATAGCCTTGATGATAGCATCAGCCTTGGCGATTAAGGTAGCATTGAGGAGCTTGCCTGTGGTGTCAATCTGCAGGCGCAGAACCTCAGCATTTTCGTTCAATGCGGTCACCATCTTGTTGCCATTTTCATCTATTGTGGTCTTGATAGCTGTGAAGCCGTTGAGCAGTGTGGTGTTGATGGTGTTGAGACCAGCCTTGAGGCTCTCGCCCTGTGCGGTGATAGCACCCGTGTTCTTGTCAATTTCCACCTTGATGTCGGCAAATCCGCCCTTCACGGCAGCTGTCAAGGCTGCTATGCGCTCAGCCATGGTGTTGCCCTGGTTGTTGATAACGTCTACAAGAGCATTGCCAGAAGCCAAGATCTGGGCTGAGATAAGCTTGCCTGTGGTGTCAATCTGCAGGCGTAGGATCTCGCCATTCTGGTTCATGGCATATACGATGGCTTCGCCTTGGGCAGTAATCTGTCCGGTGAGTGTGGTCAATTGTGCGGTTAAGGCTTCGAAACCATTAAATAAAGATGTGTTGATGTCTTTAAGACCATTCTTTGTATTCTCACTCAATACAGTGATGGCACCCGTGTTGGCATCTACTGCCAACTTAATGTCTGCCATGCCGTTTTTCAACAACGTGTTGAGGGCATCAAATCGCTCTTTCAGCGTCTTGTTCAAGTTATTGACTGCATCTACCAATGCCGAGTAGTCATTGATAAATGTGTTTCCACCATAATCGACAGTAGGTTCAGTTACGTCCGTACATGCCGTCAAGCTCAAGGCTGCTATGAGCAACATAGGATAAAACTTCTTTTTCATAATTAATTTAGGTTTTAAGCTCCACTTTTCCTTATACAATTTAATAAATTTGCTCATCATATAGTATATATGTATACCATAATATAATAGAAAAGAGAAGCAGTTAATAATACAATTTTTTACTTACAACTGCAAAAATAAGTAAAAAACTTAAAACGATGGTGAACCTCCGTTTTTTGTTGTGAACCTCCGTTTATTAACGTGAACGTGCGGTGGATTCAGTGTTTTTTAACTAAATCTACCGCACGTTCACATGCTTTTCGTGTTGATTTGTTGCTTTTTTGGGGGTGTTTTAAGATAAAGTGGGCTAACTTACATATCTTTCTATTAATTCGTAGTCGAAGTCTTTGAGGCGCTTTCGAGCATTGGTAAGACCCCATCTGTTCTTAAATCCGCACATTTCGGCGGCGGCTTCTTGTCCTAAATTGGCGGTGGTGTCCGACTCCATGAGGCGCTCATAGTGGCGTATACGGAAGGCATTGACCAGTCGATAGAAGCCCACCTGGGTGATGAAGGTACCTGCCAAGGTGTGGTTCATGGCGCTGACATCTCGTACAACCTCTATTCTCTTCAGACTGGGCTCTAAGTATCTCTTGCTGACGATGGTGAGTACCTCGTCCTTCACCGATTCCCAGTTCTCTTGTTCCATCTGCAGTCGTAGTTTCTCCTTGTTATATGTGATGAGTTTTGGCTTATCGGATGTGTCGTCTATAGGGGCTTCTTCTAATACTTGACCATCTGCCGTCTGTACGATTTTCTCGAATAATTCATTCTCCTGCAATATTCGCTCCATGTTTTCGTTTTCTATGACGTCCATATTGTCTTTACTTTGCTCGGAGTGAATCTGTTTGTTGGGGTGCAGAATGCGGCAGAGGAACTGAACTTGCCATGCTGCCATAAATAGGTCAATATATGCTTTGACCATCTGGTTGTCAAGAATAAACAGGGTCCACATAATGAGGAGCCCTAAAGCTGGCAGGTGCAACATCTTCTTAGCAAAGGCAAAGGGGAAGTCGGATTCGTTGGAGTAGTTCTGTGTGTGGTAACTATCTACTTTCTTGATGAGCCACTTGCACTCTTTGAAAAGATGGATGGACAGTAGGATGCTTACGCTTCCTATGGCTATTTCCCAAGGTAACTTATAAGGCACGAGTAGGGCGTTCTGATGAAAAACGACGAAAAAGAATAGCCCCCCCAGCAATAGGAACGGGGTGACGAAATAGGTCACTGCCGACCATTGACGCCAAGGATTATCCGTTTGGAAATAGCGATGATAGAGTATGGTGAAGCATACGGGATAGTAGAGAATACCGAAGCTACGGGCAAATAGCCAGGTTCCTGGGTCGCCAGGACATAGCACATAGGGCAACTGCAAAGCCGTTGCTGTATAAAAGAATGTCATCTGTCGGCGGGCAGGGTAGAAGAAGTCTCCCCCCCTATCGAACGGATGACACATGTGAAACCATCTGACAACGCCACATATCACGCCAGACAGTATATAGGTATAGCATGCTAATGAGTAGAAGTCTTCTGGTTGAGTAAAAATAGTAGGAATATTCATGGATATCATCTTTGTTTTTTTATTGCCATTTCATCAAGTCGCGAAGGAAAGGCAACAGCTCTCCTGCCATCTTCTGATGCTGCAACTTGCTGGGGTGCCAGCTGGCTCCATAACCCAAGTCGCCAGTCTGGAAGCTGAAGTCGAAGCGGTAGATGTCTTTATCGCCAGACTTCTTTGTTTTCTTGTTTTTCCCCTTCTTGCCAACGACAGCATCATCGGGTAGGGTAAAGCCATTCTTGCGAGCGTCGGCACAGATGCGGTCGAGTACGGCGCGCTGTAGGCTACTCTCTTTCTCTCCCAACATTGGTCCTGTAAGCAGTACGATTTTAGCAGCGGGATATTTCGAACGGACAGTCTTGAGGAACATACGGTAGTTGTTCTCATAGAGTTGGATGTCGTAATTGTTGGTGGAGAGGTCGTTGGTACCTAAGTTGATACAGACCAACTGGGGTTGATATTTGGAGAAATCCCATTTCTCGTCGTGCTTATTAAATAAGGTATATTCGTATTGCCACGGCATGTTCTCGACAGAGCCGGTCTTCGGACCATCGTAGTTGCGATAAACGCCAATGCCGCTACGTGATATCGAGGTGTGTTGAGCCTGCAGGCTGTCACTCACAATATTGGCATAGGTGAGCCAGTGATTCTCTGTCTCATCTTCGAAGGGGGCTGACATCTCCATGCTTTCTACACCATAGCCACAGGTGATAGAGTTGCCGATAAACTCAATCTTGCGTTCGGGTAGAGCGGCTGGGGGCACAAGTTGGCTTCCTTTGTCGAGCACGAAACCATGAAACTCGGGATTGCGGAAGAGGCCTTCCATCACATACATCAGTTTTATGTGGTGTTTGCCCTGTGGCAAAGCGGTGGCTAATGTGACGACAGAGTCGCGAGGTGCATTAAATCCCACCTTGAAGGGTTCGCACCCATCTATCTGTGCCATGAAATATCCCGTCATAGGGCGGCAAATCATCTTTAGGGAAGTTCCTTCAAAGCTGGCTTGTATGGTAGTACCAGGGTAGTTGAAGCGTGCAATGTCGTTGAGACTCACTCGCCCGATATACTGTATGAGTGGGTGAGAGGCTTTAACAACATTTCCCTCTATAGGCAATGTGGGCTGAGAATTAGCCCTTGTAGCTTGTACAAGGAAAACAAGCAAAACGACTGTTAGAATAGCAAACTTTTTCATCATCTTAGGTTCTTGTAAATGGGTTCAACATGTTGCAAAAGTACGAATAATATCGTTAAATAGCAAACAATAGTCAAGATTTTTATATTTTTCTTCTTCTAATTGAAATATATATTGTATCTTTGCACTCGCAAATGCGCTTGTGGCGAAATTGGTAGACGCGCTAGACTTAGGATCTAGTGGTTTAGGCCGTGTAGGTTCGAGTCCTATCAGGCGCACCATATAGAATCCTAACTGCTTAGAAATGAGTAGTTAGGATTTTTGCTTTTATAAAATTGCCAACATTTTGCCAACATAATTCGTCGCTAATTTGTTGTGGTTGGCAAAGTTTATGTTGTTCTTCAAATCCGCAACTAAGCCTTTCAACATCTTTCTTGCGTGTACACATCCTCTCTTTACTGAATTTGCTCTAAGGAAGAAACAAGCATACTGTTGTAGACCCTAAATAAATAGGAAAAAGACGAAAAAACTGATTATTATTTTTTTATCAAATAAAAAATATGTATCTTTGCACCGCAATAGGTTCTCGCGCCCGAAAGACGGACGAAAGAGCTAAGAAGGGAATGCAGTGAAATTCTGCAACACTACCCGGTGCTGTAAGTTCCATTATAGAGTAATTAGGAATTAACCACTGAAATCTTCTATGTTTTGCCGACACTTATCGGCAATAGGTTGATTTTGGGAAGGTAAGATTACTTGGAACGAGTCAGAAGACCTGCCTGTTTGCGATTTATTCTCCACGGGATTATGGAGCAATGAAAATATGAAACAGATTATGAAAAACATAGAAGTAAGGCAATGCATAATTGCCTTTGGTTTGTTGGCAGTGTGTATAGTTTCCCCAAACATGCTGCTTGCACAAGGTATGTCTGGCAGTAAAGAGGGTGTTTCAGCCAAACAATATGATAAAGATGACCTGAAGTCTGACACCCTTTCCACCGTAGAAGTGTATGGCAGACGACCAATAGCCACGCGTCAATCATTGGCAGGCAAGGAGTTACAGTCTCTTTCTTCCACAAGTGTAGCTGATGCTCTGAAATACTTTGCCGGTGTGCAGATAAAGGATTATGGAGGCTTAGGCGGTCTGAAGACCATCAATGTGCGCTCACTTGGTGCCCAGCATGTCGGCATTTATATCGACGGCATCCGCATCACTAACGCACAGAATGGCACTGTAGATTTGGGTAAATTCTCTCTTTCTACGATGGAAACCGTTGAACTGTATAATGCAAACAAACTGGACAACTGCCAATCTGCCTCAGAATATGCTTCTGGTGCTACAGTATATCTCTGCACGCGACGTCCTGAATGCGACTCATTGTCAGTGCAATTACGCAGAGGTTCTTTCACCACATATATGGCAAAGACTAATATACAGTTTTCCAGAAAAGGTTGGAAAGGCTTTATTGACGGTGAATGGCTCAGCACTAAAGGCGATTATCCATTCCGTTACAAGTCGGAATATGAGGATACTGTCGGAAGACGAGCCAACTCGGATATTGACTATTACCGTCTGGAAGGAGCACTATTTCGTGGCGGATTTGCGTCACATATCTATTATTACAATTCAGAAAGGGGATGCCCTGGCGGTATTGTGCGTCGTTTGTCTGACAAATATATAAATGTAGGCCGCGAATGGGATAGTGACTTTTTTGTTCAAGCCTCTTATAGTTGGCAATGGAATCAGCATCGATTCAAGGTAAACACTAAATACACCAATGAGTATCTGAGATATTGCACTGACTATCCGGAAAATCAAAACACAGCACGCGTAAACAATCACTACCGTCAGGAGGACCTGTATGGCGCCACTTGCTATGGATGGATGCCACTATCATGGTTGTCATTTACAGCAAGTTACGACATAAGATACTCCAAACTGCGTGCCGACATCAAGCATTTTGATACGGTTCATCGCCTTGACCAGAAGGCAGTAATGGCAGTACAGACTAATTGGAACGGTATTCAGTTTGCTGTATCAATGCTCTATCAGCATTATCGCGACCACACTAATGTTCTTGTAGGCGCTGCCGACCCTCTCGAACGCTTTACTCCTGCAATTTCCCTCGCTTATGGTATTAAGAATCTTACACTGAGAGCATGGTATAAAAAGATATTCAGAGCACCTACTCTCAATGACCTTTACTACACACAGGTGGGAAATCGCAATCTAAAACCGGAATACACTAAACAATGGAACATAGGTGCGGAATATAAATACCAAGGCAAAAACTGGTATGGAAGTCTGCAGGCTGATGCTTATATCAATAAGATAGAAGATCGCATAGTGTGTCTTCCATTAAAAGGCACTTACTCTTGGTCGATGTTAAACTATGGCTATACTTATTGCCGAGGGCTCAATGCCACAGCGAAAGCAGTCCTTTCACCTCGTGATTGGACATTCTCTTTGCTCACATCGCTAACTTGGCAGCGTGACCTCAACCGCACAGATCCAGACAATGAAGATGTATATAATAAGCCGATATGCTATTCCCCTACCTTATCGTATGGTATAACTGGCATTATTGGTTGGCGTCAACTCTCACTGACTGTATCTGATTTGCATGTTTCAGAGAGGATGTGGTCGTATGCCGACCCAGAGGATGTGCTCAAACCATATAATAATGTGGATATAAAAGCCACGTATTTGTATCGCTTAAACAATGACATCGACCTTGGACTAACGCTCGAAATCAATGATTTACTCGATGAACAATATGAGCATATTCCTCGTTATCCTATGCCTGGACGCAACTATCGCCTTACTTTCACTTTTTCTTTGTAAATGAAGTGGAAATAAATATAATTCTAATTCACCTACTTATAATACAATATTTAGACAATGAAAAGACTTCTTCTGATATTCATGATTCTTGCTGCTGCAGGTCATATAGCCTCAGCGCAAGAGAAGATTATCCTCTTGAATGAGGGTAATTGGCAGAGCGACAACGGCAAGATGACTTACTTTGAAAATGGCAAAGTAGTGAGCAATCAATGGTTTCGCGACAACAACCAAAAGGCGAAACTCGGCGATACGCCAAACGACATAATACAGATAAACGACAATTTGATAGCCATTGCCATAAATTGGTCGAACATAGTGCAGTTTATCACTCCGCAAGGCAAAGCCGTAGCTGCTACAGAAGATGTGCCTAATAATCGCAAACTTGCCACTGACGGAGAGTATGTATATGTATCCTCATATGGTCATGAATGTGGTACTATCAATGGTATGAAATACTTTGAAAAAGGGTATGTGGCAAAGATTGACGTAAAGACATTCAAGGTGATGGATGTTGTGGAAGTAGGCTACGAACCAGAAGGCATTGCTTACTACAAAGGTCATCTCTTCGTGGCAAACACTGGTGGCTATGCTTTTCAGGAAGCTCATGAATACGAGACGACAGTAAGCATCATCGACGCTTCGACAATGAAGGTGGTGAAAACCATTGACACTGGTCAGATAAACCTTTACGGAAAGATGTCGCAAAGCGGAAAATACCTATGTATCAATTCGCCTGGCGACTATTACTATATCATGGCGGCTACCATCATCTTCGATTGTGAGGCTGCACTGACAGGCATAGGCAATGCTTTCACGAAATTGGAATATGCCGCCACCTACAACACCACCGATATAGATGGTAAATTCTATGCTATAGGTTCCAGATATTCATACATCACAAGCGACTACAAATTCAATTACATCATCATCGACCCAGCACTCGTGATGCAGACCGACGGAGCTGAAGGCGTGACGGAAACCTTTCCTGGCACTGTGCTCAACGACCTTAAAAAACTCGAAATGCCTTATGCCATCTACATCAATCCTTACACGGGCTACATCTATGCCACAGATGCTGGCGGATATGTAGAAGCTGGCACTCTCCTGCAGTGGAATCCAGAGGGCAAACTGCTGGGCAAACATCGCGTATATATCAACCCTGGACATATGCTTGCACTGCCTCCTGATGGACATTTTACAGGCATTGGAAATGTGGAATATGCCCTGCCTATGCCTAACGGAAAGACTTTTGACATCATGGGACGTGAGATTTATAATCCACACCGTGGTAATCTTTACATAAAGAATGGAAAGAAAATAATCAATATTTAACCATTATATTAACAAACAAATGATTACACTATGAAGAGACTTTACTCTTTAGCATTATTGATGCTGACAATGGTCGGCTCAATATTTGGTGCTGATGTCAAAGTGGAGATGAACAACACCACCACTATCATGACATTGACCAAGAAAGGGACTGGAGAAAGTGTGGACATTGGCTCTCCTGAAGGCAAGATCTACACGTTCTCTGCCGACCCAGGTGATTACATCCTGACCGGATTCGAGAAAGACGGCACCACGCAGAACGGTACCATCGAACTTGCCATCACCGACAAGTCGGAGCAATCCTACAAACTCATTACCGTCACTGCCTATGCCACCAACAAAGGATGGACGGTGGACCAGGACTATACCGTGGCTGCAAAACTGACATCCCGCGAGGGTGTGGTGCAGAACATCACCATAGGCAACAGTTCCACAGCCGGCAGAAAGACCATCCTTGCCTTTGAAGGCCACACTTACTACGTCGAACTGATTCCGTCTGAGGAACATTCCAAAGAGGGATACATGAGCCTGCTCAAATCAGGTACCCTGAACTTCAATGTTAATTGCAATGGGGCCATTCCTATGGGAGGAGATTTTATAGTCACCCTGCCTAAGGATGCAGAATTCGATATGGGCACAAAAACCACCCATTTCACTGAATTCGAACATATAAAACCTCAAAAGGAGAGCACGGAAGGCGACATCAAGACCATCACTTTCCGTCTTGCCAATTCCCAATGTTACAACTATCGTACATGGATGAAGGATGGACTTACGCAAGGCGGCTACTTCTATATGAACACAGATGAGGCAAAGCGTCCTACCCTCAAGTTCGAGAAAAAAGACTACAAGGCTTTCAATCCAAAGGCTATCAACCACGACGTGCACAGCAACCAGGGCTATGAGACCGGTGACATCCTCGTGAATATCAACGAAAAAGGTCACCTCCGACTGAACGTAGGCGATACATTCTACGCTCATGCCATGCGCTCCTGGCAACTCACCGACAACCAGACCAACAACTACTTTATCGAACCTGATTTCCATTACACCGTCATTGATGTCAATGGCAATCCAAGCACAGGCGTCATCGAGATTGACAATGCCAATACCACCACCAACCCGTGGTCTGCAATAAAGGCTGTAGGCAAAGGTACGGCTATCGTCCTTGTCACCTATGACGCTATCGGATTGAACTATTACAATTCTGGAAAAGCAGAAAAGACCCCTTATATGGGTGGTGAATACTGGGGCGCGATATGGCCTGAGAACACAGCCGCCTACGTCGTGACTGTAGGTGATGGAGATTCTTCCATTGACCCTAACATGGTAATCAATGAAAAGTATAACATTGACACGAAGAAAAATGCCGGCAAATATGTCGATGCAGAGCACGACGTGTTCTACTATCTTGACACTGAGGCTGGTGCAAACTACACCTTCACTCCATCCGGCGTGAAGACTGTAGAGATGGCACGCCCTGTAATAGGTGCCAGCATGGCCACCTACAAGGGATTCTCCACCGAAGGCGTGACAAGGAATGAGGACGGTTCATACACATTGCTTCTCAAGGAGGGCCGCCAGATTGTGCGTCTGACTGATGATGCCGGCAACGCCGTCTATCAAGTGCTGACAGCGAAACCATGCCACCGCGAGATAACCAATGTCACCCGCGAGGGCAGCAAGATATTCCAGCCTGGCGATAAGGTAAAGATACAATACAGCGGTTTGCGACACCCTGCTAACAAGTTGGCGGGCATATACAACATGTCAGCGTATGTCACTTACAACGGTATCCCTAATGGTACGTCCCTCATCCTCGGTTCCGGCCAATACACATTTGGCTCTGCAGCTTCTGCACAAGCGGTCACTTTTGACATTGACAAAGATCGCGACGTAGCCAATGAACCGGAAATCGTGATGAATGAAGGCGTCATCCAGGTAAACGGTTTCGGCGACCCTATCGGAAACCATCGCATCATTGACCGTTTCGGAGGACGTTCCCCTAACTTTACTGCCATCGCCCACAAGACTTATTTCGGCATGATTCCTGATGTCAGAATCAAGCTTTCCGCTGTCAAGAACTTCAATATCAAGCCTGTATGCAACATCGCAGAGGCCAAGGTCACAGTCTCTTTCGACGGCAAGGAACTTACGCCTGAAGGCAATGGCGAATACATCGGCACCTACGGCACTTATGATGTGATTGCATCTGCAAAGGGCTATCGCTATTATACGGGCTCTTTCTCTATCGGTGATGATGCTGAAGGCGAACAGACATTCGACATCCAGCTGACAGAAGCCAAGGCTGGCACATGGGATGGAAGCACAATGACTGAGCCAAAGGCTGCGGAAGACGTTTACCAGATATCCACAGGCGATGAGTTGGCATGGTTTGCTAATCATATCAATATTGGCAACTACAGCAAGAACGCCGTTCTCGTCAAGGACATAGACCTCGGCGATTACCCTTGGACTCCAATTGGTGGCACTTCTGCTGCAAAAGCGTTCCAAGGCAAGTTTGATGGTGCTGGACACTGTGTAAGCGGTATTTTTATCAATGCTACCACTACTTATAATGGTCTTTTCGGTTACATCAACAATGCTACAATCAGCAATCTCACCGTCGATGGTAACATCTCTTCCACAAACAACTATGTGGCTGGCGTTGCAGCATTTGCCGATGGCACTACAAATATCACACGTTGCGTCAACCGTGCTACAGTAAGAGGTAAACAATATGTGGCTGGTATCGTGGGTTATACTAAGAATAAGGTGGAAATAGACCGCTGTCAGAACCTTGCCGACGTGACTGGCACAAGCTCTATGGTGGCTGGTATCACTGCAAATATTTCAAGTGACACTGGCACTATGACCAACTGCTATAATTCTGCTACAATCTCTGGCACTGGTTCTCTGGCTACTCTTGTGGCTACATCCAATGCTAAGGCTGTAATTGAGAACAATCTCAATACTGGTAAGGCTATTTGCACAGGCACTATGACCACCATCGGCAATGTTCGCTCCGTGACATCTGCCGCTTCCGGCATCCAGAACAATTACGTCACAGAGCACTATACCAACGGCAAGAACTACGAAACTGTGGTGAACAGTGACCAACTCGCCTCCGGTGAGGTAGCCACAAAGCTCGGCGAGGCTTGGGGACAGACTCTCGGCAAGGACCTCATCCCTGTCATTGACGGCATGAGAGTGTTTGCAGACGGTGAAGGTTACACCAACAACAACCCTGCCTACAACGACATCATCAACTTTGAGGATGTAGATCTCAACGGTGCTGATTACTATAACGGTGCTGACGAAGCAGGGCTGTTTGCTTCTTCAGGATTCAGCTTCATGAACTATTACAACACGAGCTACAATTCCTGGTATGGTTTTGCAGTTTCTTCTACCACTGACAATGACTACATAGGATGGGGCACACCTTCTGAATTCAACTCTTGTGTAGGTGGAGGTATGGAGTCAAGACAGTTTGCTGTAGGTTATTTCTCAGAATACAACTACAACAATGACAATCAGGGTCCTGCCATCTATGCAGAGAAGGCATACAAGCCAGAATATGTATATGTGAACAACACTGCATTCGCTTACCGGAGTATGCTCTATGGTGATTCTTATGCTAAGAAGTTTGATGCAGACGACTATTTCGTTCTGAAGATTATCGGTCGCACAGAGAAAGGCGAAGAGACTGGTCATGTGGACTTTTACCTTGCTAAGGACGGCAAAATAGTGAACGAATGGACCAAGGTGGACCTGACTCCGCTCGGTGCAGTCTCATACATTGACTTCGTGATGGACACTTCTGACAAGAGCAAATACGGCATGAATACTCCTACGTATTTCTGTATAGATAATATGAAGGCAGAGCTTACCGACGATACTCCAATAGCATCTGGCATTGAAAACGTCGTGGAGAAGACAGACAAGGTTACTGTAATTGGCATCTACACCATAGAGGGCGTCAAGATTGACCGCCTCCAGAAGGGTGTCAACGTACTCAAAATGTCTGACGGCACTACTCGTAAGTATAATTTCAGACGATAGTCATCATTTCTATTCTGTTTCCCGTTAGGAAGTAATATCAATTAAAAAGGGGGCAAGCGCTTGCAGAAAGCGTTTGCCCCCGATTTCTTTAGCATAGCAAAGGCTCCATGTTGTCAAAGCAAATGGCTCAGATTTATCCCAAATCGTGATAGCTGCTGTTTATACCTAAATGGTGGTACGAATGGCTGGTGGGAGTATGTGCGCTATCACGAATTGCACGATGGCACCTATGTGGTGCGCACAAACACCATCTGTAAGGCGCGCGGATACCGTAAAGGCATATAATACCTCATGGCACTCATGCCATGGGGTGTTTTTATGATTCCAGTATCCTAACTCTCTATATGTTTTGAGAGCATCATAGGTTTGTAACTCAACAAAAACGATGGATAAGCAAATAAATATTCAGTTTTTCCTCTTTCGTATTAAGAAATTTCTTATATTTGCACAATCGTTATATACCAACGAGCAAATGGAACTATTACTAACCCAAAAACATATTATTTATGAACAACATTCCATTAGTATTTTGGCTCATTCCAATAGCCAGCATTGTGGCAT
>ERZ1026850.703-NODE-703-length-19963-cov-6.599558_pt1 | contig 19963 bp, 20 predicted proteins | sample MGYA00380155_ERZ1026850 | MGnify/ENA primary metagenome ERZ1026850 (study PRJEB33269, sample SAMEA4719791) | human gut metagenome | biome: human-associated habitat; feature: organic feature; material: feces | place: Cameroon | collected 2013-10 ... | reverse complement strand
TGTGTATAAGAGACAGGTTTTGTGAAGTATCGCCGCTGATCGAAATGCGCGGCAAAGGGATGACATTTTTGAGAAAGCACGAGGTTTTTGCCTATATGGGAAGACCATGTCGAAAGAGAAAAACTTTTGCAAGAGACGCACTCTGCTTGCTGAACCTCTGTAAAGTGAAACTATTTTACAATTCTTCGAAATGGTAGCGCGGCTTGCCGGCGCTTTTCTTGCCATATTCGATGGCTCTTGTCGGGCAATAGCAGATGCAGGCCATGCACTGTGTGCAGTTGGTTCCCCAGACGGGACGGGCGTTTTGCAGTGTGATGTTATTCAGCGGGCAGAGCTTTTCGCATTTGCCGCAGCCGATACAGACATCGCTTGCGGTAAAGGGATTTGCCTTCACAAACAGCGGATAGAAAACCGGGTTCACCACGCTGCTCGCGATGCGGTCGTAGAGTTTTTTGCGCGGCGGCGAGAACATGTGTCCTGCGCGGATCGCGGCGATCGCGCGGTCGATGAACGGCTCGGCTTTGGCGACGATCCGGCGAGCCTCCTCGACGGTTGGCGCGTTGAACATGGCGATGAAATTCTCCGGCATGACGATCTGCGCCGTGCCCATGTAGACGAGGCCCTTTTCGCGGCAGAGCGCGCGGTTGTACTTCGCGGCGTTGCCGATCTCGCTGCCGCAGTCCATGACGAACCACGTTTCCCTCGCGCCGCGCAGCTCTGTTCGCAGCAGATGGTCGCGCACGATGCGCGGGATGCGCCAGGCGTAGGTCGGCATGACGAGGACGAGCCGTCCATTGACGGCGAGCGGTGTTATGTCGCCTGATTTGATGCGGTCATTCAGGCTGATGAGCGTATCGTTCAGCGCATGTGCGATGCGTTCGGCGATGTGGCGGCTGTTGCCGGTGCCGGTGAAATAGAGTACCATGGCGACCTCCTGTGTCTTTGCTCGAGCACTGCCCGAATATTGGATTGCCTCTATTGTACCAGCCGTGGCGCGCGCAGACAAGCGCTTTGTGTAGGAAAACCGGCGGAGTAAAGGGACTTGAACCTGAGAGAAAAATCGCCGCGGCTTTTCTTTTTTAACCGAAAGGGGCGAAAGAGGCATATTGCCTCTCGTATACTTGCGTTTCCTGCATTTTCTGCTTGCGGAATGGGGGCGGATATGGTATCTTGAACCATGTGTCCATCGGCCGTTTTCGACCGGTGGTTCACGTTCTCTAACTGAACGACCACCGAAAGGCAGGGCTTTTCTTATGATGATCAACAAACGGCTCATCGGCGCGGTGCCGGAGAGCAAAAAATATATCGCGGGCAACGTCGCGCTGCAATGGTGCTCGCTGTGCGCGAACATCGCGATGATGAGCGCCGTGACGGCGCTGCTCGCCGCGCTGTTCGCGGGCGAGGTGACGCAGAGTAAGATCGTCACGACCGCCGTGATCGCGCTTGCAGCTGTCGCCGTGCGATACGGCTGTACCGTCGGCGCGTCGCGCATGGGGTATCTATCGTCCAAGGCGGTCAAGAAGACGCTGCGCGGCGCGATCTATGACAAGCTCCTGTGCCTCGGCGCGTCGTATTCCGAGCAGGTCAAAACGTCGGAGGTCGTGCAGGTCGCGGTCGAGGGCGTCGACCAGCTCGAAACGTACTTCGGCGCGTATCTGCCGCAGTTTTTCTACGCGATGCTCGCGCCGCTGACGCTTTTTGTCGTGCTGTGCTTCGTGAGCGTGCCGGCGGCGGTCGTGCTGCTCGTCTGCGTGCCGCTCATCCCCGTCGCCATCGCGGCGGTACAGACATGGGCGAAGAAGCTGCTCTCGAAATACTGGGGGCAGTACACGGCACTCGGCGACACGTTTCTTGAAAATTTGCAGGGCTTGACGACCTTGAAAATCTATCAGGCCGACGCCTTCAAAAATGATGAGATGAACGTCGAGGCCGAAAAGTTCCGCAAGATCACGATGAAGGTTCTTACGATGCAGCTCAACTCCATCACGATCATGGACCTCATCGCCTACGGCGGCGCGGCGCTCGGCGTCATCATGGCCGCAACGCAGCTGCGCGCGGGGAAGATCGACCTTGCGGGCGCGCTTCTCATCATCCTGCTGGCGGCGGACTTTTTCATCCCCATGCGCCAGCTCGGCTCGTTTTTCCATATTGCCATGAACGGCATGGCCGCGAGCGATAAGATTTTCCGCCTGCTCGACCTGTCCGAGCCCGCACACGGCGGCGTCAGCTGTCCCGCGGGCGACATTGTCTGCCGCGGCCTGCGCTTTTCCTACGAACCGGAGCGCGAAATTCTGCACGGCGTTGATCTGACGATCCCGCAGGGCAAATTTGTCTCGCTCGTCGGCGAGTCGGGCTGCGGCAAGTCGACGATCTCCGCGCTTTTGATGGGTAGAAACAAGGGCTACACCGGCTCTGTGGCAATCGGCGGCGCGGAGCTGCGCAACATTGAAAAAGCGAGCCTGATGCGGCGCATCACCTACGTCAGCCACCAGAGCTACCTCTTCAAGGGTACGGTACGCGACAATTTGCTGATGGGCAAGCCTGGTGCGAGCGATGATGAGCTCTGGAGCGCGCTCACGCAGGTCAATCTCGCGGACTTTCTCAGAGGGGAAGCGGGGCTCGACACCTTACTTTCCGAGCGAGGCGAGAACCTTTCGGGCGGTCAGCGCCAGCGCCTTGCGCTCGCCCGCGCGCTGCTGCACGACAGTCCCGTGTACATCTTCGACGAGGCTACGTCGAACATCGACGTTGAGAGCGAGAACGACATCATGGCGCAAATTCACGCATTGGCGGGCCGGAAGACGGTGCTGCTGATCTCGCACCGTTTGGCGAACGTCACAGCGTCGGATGAAATTTACGTGCTGGAGCGCGGCGATATCGTTCAGCACGGTACGCACGAGACGCTGCTGAAGCAGGGCGGTGCTTACGCCGCGCTGTGGTCGGCCCAGCAGGTGTTGGAGCACTACGGAGAGGAGGCGGCAAAATGAAAAAGAGAAGCGGTTTTACCGTCATGGCGCGGCTCATCGGCCTCGTGAAGCCACTGAGCGGCTACATGGTGCTCGCCATTTTGATGGGCCTTGTCGGCCACCTCTGCGCCGCGTTCATCACGATCTTCGGCGGCTTTGCCGTGCTTGACCTGCTCGGCTTCGCAACGCCCGTCGCGCTCAAGATGACGTTCGTCTGTGTGCTGCTCTTCGCGCTCGTGCGCGGCATCTTCCGCTACGCCGAGCAGTCCTGCAACCACTTCATCGCCTTCAAGCTGCTTGCGCTGATCCGCGACAAGGTCTTCCGCGCACTGCGCCGTCTCTGCCCCGCGAAGCTCGAGGGGCGCGACCGCGGCGACCTCATCTCCGTCATCACGTCGGACATTGAGCTGCTCGAGGTCTTCTACGCGCACACGATCTCGCCCGCGGCCATCGCGGCGCTGTTCACGCTCATCATGTGTCTGTTCATCGGGCATTATCACGCGTTGCTTGGCCTTCTGGCACTCGCGGCTTACGTCTGCGTCGGCGTGGTCATCCCGCTCATCACGTCCCGCCGCTCGTGCGATACGGGGATGCGATTCCGCACGGAGTCGGGCGCGCTGTCGGCCTTCGTGCTCGACAGCCTGCGCGGCCTGAACGAGACCATTCAGTACGATCGGGGCGCAGAGCGCCGCGCCGAGATGGATGCGCGCACCGATGCGCTATCCAAAGAGGAAGCCAAGCTCAAGCGTCTCACGGGCCAGAACATGGGCATCACGAACACGGCCATTTTGCTCTTCGACCTTGCAATGCTGGTTTCTTGCGCGGCGCTGGTGCAGCGCGGAGAGCTGACGTTCGACGGGGCGCTCATTGCGGTCCTTGCGCTGTTCTCGTCGTTCGGCCCCACGGTCGCGCTGGCAAATCTCGGTGCGACGTTGCAAAACACCTTCGCCGCGGGCAACCGCGTACTCGACATTCTGGATGAAGAACCCGTGGTCGACGAGGTCAGCGGACAGAAAGAGGTCGAATTTACCGGCGCGGAGGCCGAGCACGTCACGTTCTCCTACGGCGGGGAGGACATTCTCTCCGACGTTTCCGTCCGCTTCCCGGAGGGGAGCGTCGTCGGCATTGTGGGCCGCAGTGGCAGCGGAAAATCGACGCTTTTAAAGCTCCTGATGCGCTTCTGGGATGTGCAGAAGGGCCGCGTCCGCCTGTCAGGCACGGACGTTTCCAGCATCAACACGGGGAATCTGCGCGAGATGGAGAGCTTCGTCACGCAGGAGACGCATCTCTTCCACGACAGCATCAAAAATAACCTCTGTATCGCAAAGCTCGACGCGACGGACGACGAGATCGTCGCGGCCTGCAAAAAGGCCGCCGTGCACGAATTCATCATGACGCTGCCGCAGGGCTACGACACGCCGGTCGGCGAGCTGGGCGACACGCTTTCGGGCGGCGAGCGCCAGCGCCTCGGACTCGCCCGCGCGTTTCTGCACGACGCGCCGCTGATGCTCCTTGACGAGCCGACGAGCAATCTCGACAGCCTGAACGAGGCGGTCATCCTGAAATCGCTGCACGAGCAGTGCGCGGGCAAGACCGTCGTGCTCGTGTCGCACCGCGCGTCGACCATGCGCATCGCCGACACGGTCTACTCCGTCGAGCACGGGAGAATGAGCTGATGAAGGATATCGAAACCAAGCGCGAGCGCGAAAAGAAGATGATCTCGCAGATGATCGCCCTCTACTGCCACCGCAATCACCACACAAAGGGCGTGCTCTGTCCCGAGTGCGCGGCGCTGAACGACTACGCCCGCGCCCGCTCCGAGCACTGCCCGTTCATGGAGACGAAGACCTTCTGCGTCAACTGCCGCGTGCACTGCTACAAACCTGACATGCGTGAAAAGATCCGCGCCGTGATGCGCTTTTCCGGCCCGCGGATGATTTTCTATCACCCCGTCGCCGCAATCCGCCACGTGGTGGAGACAAAGCGCGAAAAAAAGAGACTGGAGAGAGAAAACCGATGAAGCTGAAACGCCTTTTCTTCCTGATCCTCGGCTGCGTGTGCCTTGCGCTCGGCTGCGTCGGCATCGTGCTGCCGGTGCTGCCCACGGTGCCGTTCTTCCTTGCGACGGTGTTCTGCTTTGCAAACTCGTCGGAAAAGCTGCACACATGGTTTCTCGGCACAGAGCTCTATCAAAAGCACCTCGACTCATTCGTGAAGAAAAAGGGCATGACCGCGCAGACCAAGGCCGGCATCCTGATGTCCGTGACGCTGCTGATGTCCGTCGGCTTTTTCCTGATGCTGCGAAAAGCGCTCTACATTCCCTGCACTATTCTCGCTATTGTGTGGCTCTGCCACCTCGTCTACTTCCTCTTCGGTGTGAAGACAATCAAGACAGAATGCGAGGAGCAGATTTGAGTAAAAAAAGCGGCAGAGCCACCGGAATGCTCCGGCGGCTCTGCCGCTTTTTTGAGAGAGAGGGAAAAATCATGCTTTTTCGGGGCGCAGCGGGCCGTAGAAGTAGCTCGCGGTCGCGCCGCCGTCGATGAGGAAGGTCGAGCCCGTGATGAACGCGCCCTTGTCGCTCATCAAAAGCTCGGCGACGTTTGCGACTTCGTCCGCCGTGCCGGGGCGTCCCGCGGGGCACTTAGCGAACATGTTCTTGTAGAAGCCGCCGCGCGGGCCGTTGAACTCGTCGAGTGCCAGCGGCGTGACGATGAGGCCGGGGGCGATGTCGTTCAGGCGCGCGCCGCGCTTGCCCCATCCGACCGCCTGCGCCGTGACGCGCTTCTCGTTGCAGCACTTCGCCATCTGATAGGCATGGAGCGTGTCACGGATGTTCTCGGGCTGCAAAAAGTCGAGGGACAGCAGCTCCTCCGTCGGCGTGGTGGCGAGCTTTTCGCCCTGCTCCGCCGTCAGGGCGGGCATGCGCCAGCAGGACTGGTTCGAGATCGTTACGCCCACGCCGCCCGGTGCGATGACCCTGCCGACCTCTTCTAAAAGTACCGCCGTACCGTAGAGGTCGACCTTCAGGATCGCCTCGATGGGCGCCTGACTGGGCGACACACCCGCAGCGTTGACGAGCATCTTGATCTCGCCGTACCTCTGCCCCCGGCAATGAGGGCCTTGATGGACGAGCGGCTCGAGAGGTCCATCTCGACGGGTGTGACATCGAAGCCCGCCTCGTTCATTGTCTTAGCGATGGCCTGCGCGTTTGCGAGCTTTTTGTCGCCGACGACGATCTTCAGCCCGCGCCCATGCGGCGGGCGATGGCCATGCCGATCTGTCCGGCACCGGCCCATAACATGACGTTTTTCATCGTTTTCCTCCTTACAGCAGCGCCTTGACGCTCTGCGCCCAGGCGTTGATCTTGCTTTCCGGCGTTTCCAGATGGTCGCCGCCGGTGACGCTCTGCAAGGACTTTGCGATGCGCTCGGTATTGCCGCACGACCAGGAATAGTAAACGATCAGGGGCTTTTTCATTTCGTTACCTCCTCGACCCAATGCGCAAGCGCGCTCTTTGCCTCTGCAACGTGGCTGCCGTGGATGGCGAGGCCCTTCGTGACCGCCGCGCCATGGGCAGCCTTGCGGATGTCGTTTTCGGTATCGGAAAGGCCGCTGCCCTCGTGCGTGCAGAAGGGGTGGATGGTCTTGCCCGTGAAGTCGTAGTGCTCGAGGAAGGTGTAGACCGCCATCGGCATCGTACTGCAATAGTTGGGGTAGCCGAGGTAAATTTCATCATAGGCGTCGAGGTCATCGGGCAGATCCAACACCGCGGGACGGGCGTTTTTCTGCCAGTCCTCACGCGCCTGCGCCACACAGGTCTTGTAGTCGTCTGAATAGGGCTCGGCCTGCTCAATTTTGTACAGCTCGCCGCCGGTCAGATCCGCGAGCATCTCAGCAACCTTTTCGGTGTTGCCGACGGAAATGCGGCGGTACGCGCCGCCGAAGTAGTTCTCTCCCGCGCGGGAGTAAAATGCGATCAATGCTGCCATTGTTTCGCTCCTTTCTTATCTCTTTGCGCCAAAAGCGGCGCACGGTTTTTGTTGATGCTACCATTGTAAACCGCCGCGCCGCGGGTATCAATTCCGGTTTTGCGGCTTTTCTATAAGAAAAACTGATATGAAAAAAGGCGGAGCCGTCGGTTACGCCTTCCTTACATGGTCAGGTATCGAATTGTTCTTTCAGCAGCCGCGCGAATTCCGGCACATAGGGGTTCACGTTCTCCTTTTTCCAGAACGCGCAGTATGTGCGAAGAAGCGGCGCACCGTTTCGCACGAGCGGCACACGGGCAAGCGGTTCGGCTGCCTGCCTTTCGCCGCCCTCCAGCGGCAAAAAGCCCCTGCCGCCCGCGACCAGAAGGCGCGCCTCCTCCAGATTCTCGGCATACAGGAATTCACTTGGAAAGCCGAGTACAATGCGGCTGAATTCCTGCTCCGCCTCCCGCTCCGGCGGCGGGGCGATCAGAATGCAGGGAAAATTCTTGAGCTCTGCCGGTGCGACCGCCTCCATTTGCGCGATTGGGCTGTGGGCGGAGACTTCAATCAGGGTGGGCCGGGCTGCAAGGATCAGATTTTCGTAGGCGTCGGAAAACAAGCGGCGCTGATCGTTGAGCGTGATCTCGACCCGATCCTCGCTCAGCATATCACACAGCTCCCCATGGCTGCCGTACGCGATGGAGACGATGACGTCGGGATACCTCGCCGAAAAGGCCGCGCGCGGTGGAACTCTCCCCCTGCATAGGTGCGCAGGTAGCCGATCTTCAAATTCGCCGCCTCGCCCTTGGCGATCTTCGCCGCCTCGGCGCACATGCGGTCGCAGTCCGCTGTGAGCAGCAGGCTCTTACGGTAAAAGTATTCGCCCGCAGGCGTGAGCGAAAATGAGCGATTTTTGCGCACGAGCAGCGCAAAGCCCAGCTCACGCTCCAAGGACTGCACCTGCTGGGAGATGGCTGACTGCGAGATGAAATTTTCCTCCGCCGCGGCGGAAAAGCTCCCGAGACGCACGACGGATTGAAAGTATTTGAGCTGCTTGAGCATGATGCACCTCCTGATGTCTAAATGACGATCCCCTCGCAGTGGTCGATCTCGTGCTGGATGATCTCCGCCGTCCAGCCGGTGAAGGTCTTGAGGCGTGTTTGGAATTTTTCGTTCTGCCACTGGACTTTGACGGTCTGGAAGCGCTTTGCCTTGCGCGTGCCGGTGAGGGACAGGCAGCCCTCCTCGGTGTCGTAGGGGCCGGACTTTTTGACGATGACGGGGTTGAACATGAGCATGTATTCGCCGTCATTTTCAAAAGCGATGATGCGCTTGTTGACGCCGATCATGTTCGCCGCCATGCCGACGCAGCCGTCCTTGTGGGCGATTAGCGTGTCGAGAAGGTCCTGCGCGGTGTTGAGATCGTCCGCCGTGGCGGCTTCGGCCTTTTGGGCGAGGAAGACTTCAGCTTTGCATATTTCACGAATCATGGCGTTCCTCCTGAATCTCATGCTGCGGAGCAAAAAAGCGGGCCTGCGCGTCGGCGAAGCGCGTGTTGAACGCCTCAGCCGCCTGAATGCTGAGTACGTCGTCGGGGCGCATCATGTCGAAGGCGTGCATGTCAGAATGATAGACGTCCAGCTCTGCCGGAACGCCTGCGGCGCGCAGCCGCTCGAAATAGCGGACGGCCTCGGCGTAGAATGGCTCGCCGTCGCCGACGAACGAATAGGCGGGCGGCAGATGAGAAAAATCCGTCAGCCGCGCCGGAGCGGCGTAGGGCGAGAGCTGCGCGCGGTCCGTGCCGCGCAGATAAAGCCGCCACGCAAAATGGTTGCGGCGCGTATTCCACACTCTGCCGCGGTTGTCGCGCGAAGATTCCGTATCGCGGTCGTCGAGCATGGGGTAGAGCGGCATTTGAAACGCGACGCTGACCTTACCTTCGTCCCGCGCGCGGATGCAGACGGCGGCGCACAGCCCGCCGCCTGCGCTCTCACCGCCGACCATGAGCTGATCGCTGCGGACGCCGAACGCCGCGGCGTGCGCTTTCAGGTAAAGGAGCGCGGCATAGCAGTCGTCGATTGCGGCAGGGTAGGGGGCTTTCAGCGCCAGCCGGTATCCTGGCGACAGCACGACTGTGCCAAATTTCTTGACGAGGTCAACCGCGCGGGAGGCGTGTACCATTTCTTTCATCCCTGCGATGTATCCGCCGCCGTGCAGCCACAAAATGCCTGCGGCGTTTTTCGGCGCGGCGAGCGGCGAGAGCAGGAGCGCGGACATGCCGCCGTTTTCCGTCGGGATGCGGACAGCCTGAACGCGGATGCCGGGATCAGGCTTCATCGGGCGCATCGTCATCCTCCATTGCCGCGGCTTTTTCCTTGTAATGTGTGCCCCAGACGACCATGGAATCGAGGATGGGCTTTAGGCTGTAGCCGGTCTCGGTCAGCGTGTATTCGACGCGCGGCGGTACCTCGGCGTAGACCTTGCGGGTGAGCAGGCCCTTGGCCTCCATGTCGCGCAGCTGCGCGGTCAGCACCTTCTGCGTCACATGGCCGATGGACTTTTTAAGTTCACCGAAGCGCTTGGTGCCGTCCATCAGGTCGCGCAGGATGAGCACCTTCCATTTGTCGCCGATGAGCATGAGCGTCGTCTCGACGGGGCAGGCAGGTAATTCCATGGTATGACCTCCTTTGTGTTACAGATATTGACCGGTGATGCTGTCGGGGTTCAATTGAATTTCCTCCGGCGTGCCGGAGGCGACGATCCTGCCGCCGGCCTCACCGCCGCCGGGGCCCATGTCGATGAGAAAGTCCGCGTTGCGGATGACGTCGAGGTCGTGCTCGATGACCACGACCGTTGCGCCGTTGTCCAAAAGCGCCTGGAAGACGCCGAGCAGCACGCGAACATCCAGCGGATGCAGGCCGATCGACGGTTCATCGAAGACGAAGACAGAGTCGGTCTGCGTGCGGCCGATCTCGCTGGCGAGCTTTAATCGCTGTGCCTCGCCGCCGGACAGGCTCGGCGTTTCCTCGCCGAGCGTCAGGTAGCCGAGGCCGAGCTGCTTCAAAATGCCGAGCTTCTGGCTGACGGTCTTCCGGTCCGCGCAGAATTCAATGGCGGAGTTGACGTCCATGTCCATGAGTTCAGGAAGCGAGGCGTTTTCACCCGCCTTGTTCATGAGCTTCACGCCATAGGCGGCTCTTGCGTAGCGCGAGCCGCGGCAGTCGGGGCAGGGAATGTTGACGTCGGGCAGAAACTGCACGTCGAGACTTACAACGCCCGTGCCGTCGCAGCCGGGGCAGCGGAGAGAGCCGGTGTTGTAGGAAAAATCGCTCGCTTTATAGCCGTGTTCCTTCGCGTCGGGCGACTTGGCGTAGAGCTTGCGCAGCTCATCGTGCACGCTCGCGTAGGTCGCGACCGTGGAGCGGACGTTGATGCCGATGGGCGTCGCGTCGATGAGCTTGACGTGCGCGATGCCGTCGGCTTCGACCGAGCGAATGTGCGCGGGCAGGGGATTGCCGTTGATCTTCGCTTCCAGCGCGGGGACAAGGCTCTCGAGCACCATCGTCGTCTTGCCCGAACCGGACACGCCGGTGACGACCGTGAGGCGGCCCTTGGGGATGTCGACCTCAAGCGGCTTGACAGTGTGGATCTGAGAAGTAGACAGATGAACCGTGCCGTTTGCGAACAGTTCGTCCTTTTTGGCGCGCTCGCGCAGCTTTGTTTCAGCCTTGCCGGAGAGGAACGGCCCAATCTGCGAATTCGGGTTTTCTTCGATCGTTGGGATGTTCCCCTCGGCGATGACATGGCCGCCCTTAGCGCCCGCTTCGGGGCCCATTTCGACGATCCAGTCGGCCTCTTTCAAGATCTGTGTGTCGTGGTCGACCAAGATGACGGAGTTGCCGTCGGCGACGAGATCGTGCATCACACCGGTCAGGCCCACGATATTCGACGGGTGCAGACCGATCGACGGCTCGTCGAGCACATAGAGGACGCCAGTCGTGCGGTTGCGCACGGCGCGGGCGAGCTGCATGCGCTGCCGCTCGCCGGTGGAGAGGGTAGAGGCCGAGCGGTCGAGCGTCAGGTAGCCGAGGCCCAAGTCGATGAGCCGCTTTGCCGTGCTCTCAAACGCCTCGCAGATACTCTCGGCCATCGGGCGCATCTCCGTAGGAAGGCTCTCCGGTACGCCGCGCACCCAGTCGACAAGGTCCGAGAGCGTCATTGCGCAGGCCTCGTCGAGCGAAATGCCGCGCAGCTTCGGCACGCGGGCGGCAGAAGAGAGACGCGTGCCGTGGCATTCGGGGCAGGTCTCTTCCTTGAGGAATTTTTCGACGCGCTTCATGCCCTTTTCGTCCTTAACCTTGGCGAGTGCGTTTTCGACGGTATAGACGGCGTTGAAGTAGGTGAAGTCCAGCTCGCCCGCCTGGTTGGAATTCTTGTTGTGGTAGAAGATGTGCTTCTTCTCCGCGGGGCCATGGAAGACGATGTCCTTTTCGCTTTTGGTCAGGTCGCGGAACGGTACATCCGTGCGCACGCCCATCTGGCGGCAGATGTCGGTCATCAGCGACCACATCAGGCTGTTCCACGGCGCGACCGCGCCGCCGTCGATGGTCAGGGAATCGTCGGGCACGAGTGTGTCTAAGTCGACGGTGCGGACGATGCCTGTGCCGCTGCACTTTGGGCAGGCACCCTGTGAGTTGAACGCCAGCTCCTCGGCGGACGGCGCGTAGAAATGCGCGCCGCACTCGGGACAGACGAGCTCCTTGCCCGCCGCAACGAGCAGGGAAGGTGGGACGTAGTGCCCGTTCGGGCAGCGGTGGCTGGCTAAACGCGAGAACATCAGACGCAGGCTGTTCAAAAGCTCTGTGCCCGTGCCGAATGTGCTGCGGATGCCGGGCACGCCGGGGCGCTGGTGCAGCGCCAGCGCGGCGGGAACATACAGAACCTCATCCACGCTCGCCTTGGACGCCTGCGTCATGCGGCGGCGCGTGTAGGTGGACAGCGCTTCAAGGTAGCGACGCGAGCCCTCGGCATACAGCACGCCGAGCGCCAGTGAGGATTTTCCTGAGCCGGACACGCCCGCGATGCCGACGATCTTACCGAGCGGAATGTCGACGTCGATATTTTTAAGATTGTGGACCTTTGCCCCACGAATGAGCATTTTGTCGATCATGGTATCACTCCATCAGCTGTGAAAAAAGTGTTGAAAATATACAATAGTATCCTTTTGGTAACTACGCCACAATATTGTGCTTACTTTACGAAAGTTCTCTATGGCGCTATGATAAGGCCAACGAAAGAAAAATACAACCTTTCGAGTACAAAACATTTTGGAGATATTTATCATGAACAAGACTGCTGACCGTAACGAGATATAACTCTCGCATATAATAATAGGGCCATCGCAAAATGCGATGGCCCTGATCTCTCAATCCATATTGCACCACTATGTGCAACGCCCCAAATTCGGTTAAGCACATGTGATAGACACTTTGTCCTGCTGAATTGCCGATTAGAAGGCAGTTAGAAAGTGAGGAAACAATAGAAGTAATGATGACATTTAATGTATTTTCAGGAATGCACATAGCGACACCTTCTTTTTATCATATAAAAATATCATATACTGTCGCAAATTTCAATTAAACTAAACGACTTCTCCTCTTTATCTGACGGAATGTGTTAGAAAGCGTTATTTTGTGCTTTATAATTGCTGTCGAAAGGTTAGAAAAAGTCCTGAAATCTTATGATTTCAGGACTTTTTGGCCGCGGAGGCAGGACTCGAACCTACGGCCTCCGGGTTATGAGAGCGCCGAGCGGCCGCTCAATCGATAGCAAGAGCCTCCTGGACAAAGCAGGAGGCTCTTACTATTGTGTGGAGTATTCAGGAGAGATCGCTCTGAAAAGCGTTTTATGCGCCGTAGCCGAGCATCACGCGCGGCAGCCAAAGCGCCACATCGGGGAAGAGCGTCAGAATCGCCAGCATCGGTAGCCAGACAAACAGGATCAGCGAATATGTGGACGGTAGCATCTTCGTCAGCGAAGACTTACCGACGCGGGCTCCCATGAAGAGGACTGACGCGCACGGCGGCGTGATGCAGCCAAGGCCGAGGTTCACGATCATGATCGCCGCAAAGTGAACGGGGTCAATACCGAAGTTGGCAAGCACCGGCGTCAGAATCGGTGCGCAGATGTACATGGCGCTGGAGTCATCCAGGAACATACCAAAGAGGATGAGCAGGATGTTCACGCACAGAAGGATCACGTAGCGGTTGCCGCCCATAGCGTTGAGCAGGGCCTCGACCGCACCGTTGAGGTTCTCGACCATGAAAATACGGCTGACCATGGAAACGCAGAACACCATGAAGCCGCACACGCCGGCCGTGCAGCAAGTCTTGACGAAGATCTGCACACAATCCTTGAAATTGATTTTCTTGTAAACGAAAAGGCCGACAAACGCCGCATAGAACACGGACACAGCCGCCGCCTCAGAGGGCGTGCAGATGCCGCCATAAATCGCGCCAAGTATGGCGCTATCTCTTCCGTCTCGCTGACGCATCACGGTGGCTGGAACACGCTCTCCGTCGCACCGGATGGCAAGCTCTACGCGCCCAGCGCATTCAAAAACCCCTATGGCATCATGACCACGGAAATGACCGAAGACATTATGTTCAAGCTCATCGAAGCCTATGCCCGCGCCGCCGAGATGGCGCAGTACGGCGGACACGACATGGTCCAGATCCATGGCGCGCACGGTTGGCTGCTCAGCCAATTCATGTCCCCGCTCTATAACCACCGCACCGACAAATACGGCGGCAGCCTTGAAAACCGCGCCCGCTTCCCGTTGATGATCGTGGACGCCATCCGCAAGCGCTGCCCTAAGCTACCCATCGAATACCGTTTCTCCGCAAACGACTTCATGGAAGGCGGCTTCGGCCCCGAAGAGGGCATTGAATTTGCCAAGATGCTCGACGGCAAGGTTGATCTGATCCACATCACCTCGTCCTCGTTCTTCGATCCCTCCTGCGGCAAGCTCTTCCCCAGCATGTTTACCGAGCGCGGCGTCAATATCCCCCTTGCTGCCTCCATCAAGGCCGCTGTCAAGACGCCCGTCTGTACTGTTGGTCGTATCAGCGACCTCAAGCAGGCTGACGAGGCCATCGCCCGCGGCGAAGTTGATATGGTCGCCGCCGGTCGTGCGTTCTTTGCCGACCCGAGCTGGGTCGACAAGGCCTACCATGGCCACGAAGATGAGATCGTCCCCTGCCTGCGCTACGGCACCTGCGTCCCCTGTGCATACGGTCCTGCGCACTATACTCCTTTCCACGCGCACATCCGCAAATGCGCCGTCAACCCCGTGCTCGGCCGCGAGTGGCAGGTCAACATTATGCCTCCCGGCCCACGCAAGAAGGTTCTCGTCATCGGCGGCGGCCCCGGCGGCATGCAGGCTGCCCTCACCGCCGCAGAGCGCGGACACGATGTCACGCTGTGCGAAAAATCCGATCATCTCGGCGGTCTGATCAACGTTGTCGTGGAAGCGCCGTTCAAGGATGAATACCGCCGCTATCTCAACCTCAAGATCCGCAAGGTCAAAGAGAGCAATATTGATCTTCGCATGAACACTTTCATGTCTCCCGAAGATGCAAAGGCTTTTGGTGCCGACGTCGTCATTCTTGCCATCGGCGCACATCCCATCAAGCCCCCCTTCCCCGGTGCTGATCTGCCGATGATCCACACCATCGACGAAGTCCGCTCCATCGAAGTCGGCAAAAATGTCGTCATCATCGGCGGTGGCCCGCAGGGTGCCGAAGAGGGTCTCGTTCTCCAGCAGGAGGGCAAAAGCGTCACGGTCGTGGAAATGCGCGACCAGATCTGCCTTGGCGCGCCCTACCTGCACTACACCGCCGTCAACAAGGAGTATCTCAAAGAGGGCGCCCCCAAGGCGCTCGTCAACAGCAAGTGCATCAGCATCTCCTCCGAGGGTGTACTGATTGAGAATGTCCAGACTGGTGAACAGACCCTCTGCCCTGCGGATACCGTCCTGCTCGCTATCGGTATGCGCGCTGATCTCGACGAGGTCGAGGCCTATCGCGACTGCGCGCTTGAATTCCGTAAGATCGGCGACTGCAACAAACCCGCCACCATGACCGAAGCTGTCCGCCTCGGCTATGACGTCGCCTTTGGTCTTTAAAATCAGATCCTTTCTCTTCATTTTTGCTCCTACCTAAAAGGGGGCGTTGCAAAATAGCGCGCTGAAAAAGAAGAGCAGGTTTCCCCGAAAGGGGTTGCCTGCTCATCTTTTTGCTTTATGATTGAGGTGTGAAACAAAATCCAAAGCAAGATCAGTGTACCGTAAATGAGAGAAATGGTCAACTGGTCTTTGCATTAAACAACGAAATTTTGTTGCCAGAGAACGCCCCCGTCCGACTGACAAGCGCCCAGCTTGAGGAACTGGACTACAGGAAACTGTATCGCGCCTATTCTGCCAAAGGCAGAAAATCGAAGGTCGACCCACGAGTGCTGTTCAAGGTAATGGCGTACGGATACCAGTGCGGGATCTATTCCAGTCGAAAGCTGGAGGAGGCCTGCCGGTACCGTGTGGACTTCATGTGGCTTTTGGAAGAAGAGCCCATACCGGACCATACAACGCTGGCACGCTTCCGGACGGGACGGTGTGCAGAGGCCGTGGAAGATCTGTTTTACCAGTATGTGGCTCATTTGGAACAGCAGGGAGAAACGGATCATGAAACGGTTTTCGTGGATGGACCGTCATGGGGGCGAGGAAGAAGCTCGCCTTGGACAAGTGCTACCAAATTTAGAACCTACTGGGCCGATGTAAACGCTGTGGGAGAAAAGAACGCAGCGTCTTCAAACAACTTAACATTCTCGATTGCATCCTTGTCTAAAAGCATATCCCTGAACAGGCCGGAAAACTTCTCAGCTCTCTTATGAAGTTCGATATCCTGCTTCGGTGTGCTCTGCCGCCATTCAAAAAGCGCCTCTGTCTGTTCAACATAACACGAAGGGTAGTCTTCTAAGTATTTACCTTCTGATTTTAAGTATAAACCTTTTAATCTACGAACTGCCATGTTACTTCTCCTTTTTCTCTCTAATGTTCAGCCCCAACGCGGACTGCACGCGCGCGGAGATCGTGACGTTGAAAAATCTCATTTTCTAACTTTTTGCAGCGAAAAAACTGATAAATATGTGAAAACACCGCGCTTTTGCGCGGTGTTTTCTGTGCTGCATCTTTCATCAACACATTCTGGTCCGAGATGGGAGACCCGAACTCCCGACATCTTGCTCCCAAACCAGGCGCGATACCAACTTCGCTATACCCAGATACTATTGATACTTGAATAGGGCTTCGATTTGAAGCCCTATTATTATACCGCCTGCTCTGCGCGGTTGCAAGGGTTATTTGCGGTGCGCGGAGCGTTTTTCGGCATCTTTGGGGCGCGTGCCCTTCATCGCCTCGTGTTCCTGACGGAGCTCGTCGTGCAGCTGGAGCGAACTCCACGCGGCATTGTCCTCGGTGACGACGGCCTTGAGCGCGACGACCACGCGGCTGCGGCGAAGAGACGAGAGCAGCGCGTCGAGCTGCGGACCGGAAAGACCGCAGAGCACGAGCATCTCGTCGGAAAAGCCGCCCTCGACGGTTTCCTCGACAGGGGAGAAGCCCTCAAGATCGCAGAGATAGCCGATCGGCTGCGAAAGCTCCTCCGGCGCGACGACGCGCCCGCTCACACCGAGCTTGAAGAGCGCGAAGCGGACCTTTTGCAGCCGTGCGGCGTCCTTGAAATTGTAAAGCAGTGCACATGCCATGGTCAAACCCTCCTCAGCGGTGCTGCGCGGCCTTCTGTGCCATGATATCGGGGTCGATGCAGAAATAGGTGAACTCGCCCGTGGCGAGGAGCTTGCCGCCCTCGCCTAAAATGTCCACGTTGACAAGGCAGGTCGTTCTGCCGCGGTGGCGGACTTTGGCGTCCGCGCGCACGACGCCCTCCGACTGGTTGCGGAGAAAATGCATCGAGCTGCCCTGCGTCACGTAGGATCGACCATCCGTGTGGGCGGCGTAGCCCGTGGCGTTGTCGGCCATCGTGTAGATCGCGCCGCCGTGCACGATACCGTAGGGATTTTTGCTCTCGGGGCGGATCTCAAGCTTGAAGATCGCGTGGTCGGGCTCGACAAATTCCGCTTCAATGTGATTATAGGTGGCAAAAAGATTCTTCTTGTTCAATTCCGCCGCCTGCTGGGCGGCTGTGAGCTGTTCCATGAAAGTGCTCCTTTGACATTGTTACTGTCGTATCCTACCACAGTGCGGCGATAAAAGCAACAATGCGGTGAAAACATCGAATCAGTAAAAATCGACAGAAGAATACGAATTTTGTATAACATTATCATGTTGAGTGCAAAAGATGAAAAAACTTGTATCGCTTGCCCACTTCCATTTTGCTTGAAAGCCTGCTATACTACCTTTATCATAGAAAAATATGCGCTTGAAGGGGAAATCCCTATGGTATATGAGAGTAGTGCGTCCTCCCGCTGCGCCGCGGGGCCGAAGATCGCCGCCATCGGCGGCGGCACGGGCCTGTCGACGATGCTGCGGGGATTGAAAAAATATACAGACCGCTTAACGGCCATCGTCACGGTGGCGGACGACGGCGGCGGGAGCGGCGTGCTGCGCCGTGAAATGGGTATTCTGCCGCCGGGTGACGTGCGGCAATGTATGCAGGCGCTCGCGAACACCGAGCCTGTGATGGAGCAGCTTCTCGGCTATCGCTTTCCGGAGGGGCAGCTCAAGGGGCAGTCGTTCGGAAACCTGCTGCTTGCGGCGCTCAACGGCATGGCGGGGAGCTTTGAAGAGGCCGTCGCCATGATGGGACAGGTGCTGGCGATCTCGGGCCGCGTGCTGCCGGTGACGAACGCGGACGTGCAGCTCGAGGCCGTGTTTGAAAATGGCGCGCGCGTCGTGGGCGAATCGCACATCTTCAACGCGAAAAAGCAGCAGGACTGCCGCATCCACCATGTTTCGCTCGTGCCGGAGCACCCGAAGGCGCTGCCCGACGCGCTCCATGCCATTTCAGAGGCCGACCTCATCCTGCTCGGCCCGGGAAGCCTTTATACGAGCGTGATCCCGAACCTGCTCGTCGACGGCGTGGCCGACACGATCCGCGCGTCGCACGCGCAGAAGTTTTACATCTGCAACATTATGACGCAGGACGGCGAGACCGAGGGCTACACCGCCGCCGATCATCTGGAAGCCCTGCAGCGTCACGGGCGGGAGGGGATCGTCGACCTCTGCCTTGCCAACAATGCGCCCATCCCGCGCGGGCTCGCCGCGCGATACAGTGAAGAGGACGCGGAGCTGCTGCGCGTCGACCGCGAGCGCATCGCGGAGCTGGGTATTGCGCTGGCGGAATACCCGCTGCTCTCGGCGCAGGGCGGCTACGCCCGCCATGACCCGGCGCTGCTGGCGCAGGCGGTCATGGAGCTCTACCGCGAGCGCACGGTGCGCATCTACCGCGGCACCCAGCAGTACATTACGGAAGAACAGGAGTGGAAATAATGCTCAACAGTAAGGAATTTGTCAGGGAATTGCAGCTGCGCCATGAGAGCGCCTGGATGAACCCGAATGTCGGGAGCGCGGAAACCGCGCTCACTGCGCTGCCGCTCACGCGCGCGGATGTTGATGACGCCGAGGCGCGGCTGGAGCGCTTCGCTCCGTTCATCAAGAAGGTATTTCCCGAGACCGCGGCTGATCGCGGCCTCATCGAATCGCCGCTGACGGAGATCGAGCATATGCGCGCATGGCTCAACGAAAATGAAGGTGCGCAGCTCGCAGGCAAGCTCTTCTTGAAGCGCGACAGCGACCTGCCCGTCGCGGGCAGCGTCAAGGCGCGCGGCGGCTGCTACGCGGTGCTCAAGCACACGGAGGACTTAGCGCTTGCGAACCGGCTGGTCGAGATGCGCGATGATTACAGCGTGTTTGCCACGCGCGCGTTCCGCAACTTTTTCTCGCAGTATGAGCTGCACGTCGGTTCGACGGGCAATCTGGGGCTGAGCATCGGCATCATGGGCGCGGCGCTCGGCTACAGGGTCACGGTCCACATGAGCGCGGACGCGCGGCAGTGGAAAAAGGACCTGCTGCGCGCAAAGGGCGTAACGGTGCTCGAATACGGCGCGGACTACTCCTACGCCGTGCAGAAGGGCCGCGAGCGCGCGGCGGAGGACTCGAGAAGCTATTTTATCGACGATGAAAACTCTGTCGACCTCTTCCTCGGCTACGCTGTGGCTGCGCGGCGGCTCAAGGCGCAGCTCGCCGAGCAGGACGTCACGGTGGACGACGAGCACCCGCTGCTCGTTTACATTCCCTGCGGCGTCGGCGGCGCGCCGGGCGGTATCTGCTTTGGCTTGAAGCAGGAGTTCGGCGACGCGGCACACGTCTACTTCGCTGAGCCGGTGGAAGCGCCGTGCATGCTGCTCGGCCTCGCCAGCGGCTTGCAGAATGCGATCTGCGTGCAGGATATTGGCCTGACGGGCCGCACGGCGGCGGACGGACTCGCCGTCAGCCGCCCCTCGGGCTTCGTGGGGGAGACGGTCAAGGAGATGGTCGGCGGCGGCTTCACGGTGTCGGACGAGCATCTGTTCACAGACCTTCACGCCCTGCACGAGACGGAGAGACTTTTTGTCGAGCCGTCCGCCTGCGCGGGCTTTGCCGGTGCGGTGGAGCTGTCCAAGATGACGGATTATCTCGAAAGCAGCGGCCTTGGCGCGCACTGGGAGAATGCCGCGCACATCGTCTGGGCGACGGGCGGCGCGCTCGTGCCGGAAGGCGAACGCGAGAAGTACCTCGCAAACTGAAAAGAGATAAAAAGAAGGACTTCACGCATTGCGTGAAGTCCTTCTTTTTTGCGCCGCGGCGGGGAGGGGAACCCCGTTACACGGGCGTCATGGTCAGGGTATAATTCGCCGTGCGGATCACGATCTGCGTTACGATGCTTTTCGCCGTGTCGACGCTGAGCTCGG
>ERZ1026850.700-NODE-700-length-20028-cov-16.236169_pt1 | contig 20028 bp, 18 predicted proteins | sample MGYA00380155_ERZ1026850 | MGnify/ENA primary metagenome ERZ1026850 (study PRJEB33269, sample SAMEA4719791) | human gut metagenome | biome: human-associated habitat; feature: organic feature; material: feces | place: Cameroon | collected 2013-10 ... | reverse complement strand
ATATAGTTTGTTCTGTCTTTTTCGGTTCTATAAGCATAGGAACCTGCTAAACCGCCCTTGATAGCGTAATCATCAAAGAGCTTATCTTTGTCACTAATATCATCATAATATTGGCAATATTCCTGGAAGCTGAAAGGAAACACATGAATTTCAATATAGCGTCCGGTAAACAGAGTTGCCAGATCTGCACTCAACAGGAAAGCATTAGAGCCTGTTACATAGATGTCGTATTTTCCCTTAGAGTACAGGCTGTTGATTGCCAGCTCAAACTTGGGGCACATCTGAACCTCGTCTACAAACAGGTAGTTCGTTTTACCTTCCTGATAATGTTCTTCCACATAGGCGTGTAAGGCATGGTATTCCTTGATTTCTTCATACGCCAAATCCATGAAGTCAATGAAGATAATATTGATGTTTTCAAAGTTGCTTTTCAGATACGCAATATACGCCTGCATCAGTTTGGACTTACCAGATCGACGAATACCCGTGATGATCTTGATGTCAGGAGTGCCATTCAGTTCAATGATTCTATCGAGATATTTAGTTCTTGTAATTGTTTTCATATAGTCACTACTTTCAAAAATTGAATTTTTTTCATTTCTCGAAACTGCTTCGTTGTACTTAGTATACTGTTTGATAATAGTATATGCAAGATGTCACTTTCAAAAAAACAAATTTTTTTATTTTTTGAAAGTGGAAACTATGTAAAGGCAACCGTAGTAGCTTTTATATTGACATTTTGAGTATTACAATTATGATTAAAGAGTTATAAGGTATCACAACGTAAAAGAATACATATGAGGTTAAAAAATGAGCAGATTAATAGAACAGATAAAACAAAAGGATGCCTGTGCCTTTACACATGGCGGCAAATTTCATGCAGATGATGTTTTCTCATCAGCCCTGCTTTTGTATATAAACCCTGAGATCAGCATAACAAGGGGCAACAGTGTGCCTGATGATTTCACGGGAATAGTTTTTGATATAGGGCGTGGTGAGTTTGACCATCATCAGAAGGACAGCAGAATCAGGGAAAACGGTGTGCCGTATGCGGCATTTGGCCTGCTGTGGGAGGCTGTTGGAGCGGATATTCTAGGTGAGGAGCTGGCGGTGAAATTTGATGAGTCATTTGTCCAGCCACTCGACAACAATGACAATACAGGTGAGAAAAACGAGCTTGCCACACTTATAGGCAATTTCAACCCGTCATGGGATTATGAGGGCGGCAGTGATGAGGCTTTCTTTCAGGCGGTAAGCGTGGCAGGCATGATACTGGAAAACAAATTTGAGAGATATCGTGGCAATGAGAGAGCTGATAAGAGAGTGGAGGAGGTGCTTGCAAAGCACGATCCGGCAAGCAGGATACTGGTGCTTCCTGAGTTTATCCCGTGTCAGAAGGCTCTGAGTGAGACGGATATTGCGTTTGTTATTTTTCCGTCAAACAGAGGTGGCTTTTGTATACAGCCCCAGAAAAGAGAATACTCGATGAATTACAAGTGTTCTTTTCCGGCAGAGTGGCTGGGGCTTGAAGGTGAGGAGCTGGTAAATGCTACAGGAATTTCCGGTGCGATATTCTGTCACAAGGGAGGCTTTATCATGACTGTTAAGGAGCAGGACGAAGCGGTAAAGGCATGCGAAAAGGCGCTTTCTCTTCATAAAGACAGCTCTGTGATAGTATGGTATGGCGGTAAAGGAGATACTGCAACGAAGGCATGTGACAGTCAGACAGACAAGCTGCTTATAAATGTTGCAAAAGCACGTGGAATAAAGGGTGTGCATATCTGCCATGTTGATGCAATGCCTGTTGCGCAGCTTGAATTAACAGAGCTTGACAGTGAGACAGCATATGCAGAGGTCCTGATGGAGAAGCCACAGTGGAAGGCATATGTAAAGGAGCAGGTGAAGCAGATTGTAAAATACAGACCGGAGGCAGTGTATGTGGAAGGAAACGCATTTGAGACATATCCGGTTATACGTGCACTCAGAAAGAAGCACATTCCTGTGCTTACGATGATTGAAAAAAATATGAAAAAAATAATGGTAAGAATACCATGATTTATGTGCATTTTTGAAAAAATTTGGTATAATATTATAATTAAAGGGTCAAAAGGTATCATCGATGCATACCTTAGTGACCTGCACTACACCGAGGAAGCAGCAATTTACCACTAAGAACAATACGAGGATGCAGCAGGTATGAAGACAATTATAAAATACGAGCTTGTTATAAATAAGGCACTCAGATCTGCACTCAACTATGATACACCGGATGAGCAGATTAATGAGTTTATCAGATTTTTCGGAAAACATATCGGTTCTGACCGCATATATATATTTGAGGATTGTGATGAGAAGCATGTTACCAAAAATACATATGAGTGGTGTGCGGATGGAATAGTGCCGGAGATACATGAATTGCAGAATGTCGATATGGACATAATAGGCTGGTGGTATCAGGCCTTTGACAATGAAAAAAATATCATTATTACAGATATAGAGCAGATAAAGGATGAGCACAGGGGCTCCTATGATCTGTTAAAGGCACAAAATGTAAAAAACCTGGTGGTATGTCCAATCCGTTACAAGGATGAGATAAAGGGCTTTTTCGGTGTGGATAATCCACCGGAAAGTGATACTCTCGGACTGACCACATTCCTGGATATGATAGGCACCTTGCTTATATCATTGCTTAAGCTGCGCAATTCCTTCACAAAGTCAAATAACAAAGCGAAGCTTAGCAGCTATTCATCGCTTTCAAGTATCTATATATCTATGGAACTGGTAAATGTGCAGACACACAGATATCATATAGTAAAGATTTTGGAGGAGGTTATACACTTCCTTGGCGTGAAGCCGCAGAAAGAGGGAGAGTATAGGATAGATGAGGATTTCCCGGGGCATATAAACAGTGTGATGAATGAGTTCTGTACTAAGGCACAGCGCAAGGAAGCACTTGAATTTGTGGATATCAGTACGCTGGAGGACAGACTTCGTGGAAAAAATACAATAGTACATGAATTTATCGGGAAGGTGTCGGGCTGGTGCCGTGAAAGGTTTATTCCTGTAGACTATGATGCAGATGGCAGGCTGTGGCATGTGCTTTACTGCGTGGAGAATATTGACGAGGAAAAGCGACGTGAAAACAGGCTTATGTATCTGGCACAGATTGATTTGATGACAGGTATACGCAACCGCGGAAGTGGAGAGAATAAGATAACAGAGTATCTCGTCCGCAAACAGTGCGGTCTGTTATGCCTTTTAGACTGTGACAAGTTTAAGGCAATAAACGATACCTATGGACATGCGGTAGGCGACAAAGTGATAATAGCAATTGCTGATACTCTGCGCAGATCATGTCGTGATGATGATGATGTGGTGCTTCGCCTCGGTGGTGATGAGTTTGCAGTGTTTATACCGGGGCTGATTGATAAAGAGCGGGCAGAGGCATTTTTTGACAGACTTTTTTCAAACATAGAGCATATTGATATAGCAGAGATGGATGGAAATCACATACTGCTCAGTCTTGGAGCATGCTTTTACGACGGAATGGAATGTATCACTTTTGACCAGCTCTACAGAAGGGCAGACACTGCCATGTATGACAGCAAGAAAAAACAAGGCTACAGTGCGACGATTTTTGATGCCGGGCAATGATTGTATATCATATTAAATAAAAATAGGAGAATGAAAATGCAGACAGGAAAAGCAATATCTATCCCATCGATTCTCAAGGTGGGAAAGGGAACATTAAACAAAATCGGAGAGTATTTAAAGAGTGAGGAGCTGACGAGTGTAGTCATTTTTATGGGAAACGGTCTCATAGATATGTTTGGAGATACTATAATGAAGTCGCTTACTGATGCCGGTATCACCGTGCTTGAGTACAGCGAGCTTGATACAGTTGAGATAGACGATATCATTACCCTTGCCTTTGATATACCAAACAAGGCAAAGGCAGTCGTGTCAGTGGGCGGCGGAAAGGTAATAGATGCAGGAAAATATGCAGCTTTTCTAAGAAATCTGCCATTTATCAGTGTGCCGACCTCAAGCTCAAGCGATGGTTTTTCGAGTGCCAGTGCATCACTTTTGGTGCACGGCAAGCGTACGTCGGTTCCTGCAAAGCTTGCGCATGGTATCATAGTTGACACACAGGTCATCCGCACAGCACCGGAGAAGTTTATATATTCAGGCATCGGGGATATGGTGTCAAAGATTACAGCACTCTATGACTGGATTTTTGAGGAAGCACATGGTGCAGGCGTGGTCAACGACTTCGCCGTGATGGTTGCTAAAAAGGCGGTCAACAGCTTTGTGCGCACGCCTTATGAGAGCATAAAGGATGAGCTTTTCCTAAAGGAGCTTGTGGATTCACTTGCCATGAGCGGTATAGCAAATGAGATAGCGGGAAGCAGTGCACCGACCAGCGGCAGTGAGCATCTTATTTCACATGCGCTTGACAAAATTCTTGAGCATCCACAGCTTCATGGCATACAGGTCGGCATAGCAACCTATATCATGAGTGTGGTGCAGAACCACAGATATGTAAGGGTGTGCACAGTGCTCAAAAGGACAGGCTTTTTCGACTATGCGGCCACTCTTGGCATGAGAAAGCAGGATTTTCTGGATGCGATAGATATGGCGCCATCCATGAAGCCGTTCAGGCACACATATCTGCATGAGAAGGAGTACCGCGACGCGGCAAAGAAGCTTGTGCTGGAGGATGATATACTGAATAAAATACTGGTATAGAAATATGTATGAGAAGACTATAGAGCCGGTTGCGATTATGCACACCGGATTTGGAGAGAAATTTGGCATTCCAAGGCAGAGCGGCCTCGTACCTGAGGCGGCAGGGCAGATAGTATTTGAACCCAAATACCAAAATCCCGATGCGCTTCGCGGAATAGAGGAGTTCACACATTTGTGGATTATATGGGGCTTTTCTGAAAACAGGGTGGAGAAATTTACACCGCTCGTCACACCACCCAGGCTTGGAGGCAGGGAAAAGAGAGGTGTTTTTGCCACACGTTCGCCGTTTCGCCCAAACGGCATGGGACTATCCTCTGTAAGGCTTGATAAGGTTGAGTACAAAAGCAGCAAGGGTCCCATAATTCATGTGTCAGGTGTAGATATGCTTGACGGCACACCAATCTATGATATAAAGCCGTATCTGGCATATGCAGACTCACATCCTCAGGCATCAGATGGCTTTGCCGCAGAGCACAGATGGGATACGGTGCATGTTATCTGGCGCGATGAGGCACTCAAAAGCTGTATGGATGAAGACACCCGCATTACTGTGGAGCATATTCTGGCACAGGATCCAAGAGCAGCATACAACAAGGCAAAGGACTATATCTATGGCATGAGATACGGCAGCTTTGATATACGCTTTGTGGCCGACTCTCACACCGGCACGATAGAGATAGTGGATGTCGTGGAGTGCATAGACGGGTATCATAAGGTGAAGTGATTTTGATTTGCATATGCTGTCAGAAGAGAGTAAAATGGTAATGCATACAAAAAGGACAAATGCGTTATGAATATATTTGTAAATACATATTAAATACACATAAGGAAGGTACATACAATGAAAACAGTAAAGGACTATATCAGAACTATCCCGGATTTCCCGGAGAAGGGCATCATGTTCCGCGATGTGACAAGTGTTATCCAGGATGCAGATGGATTAAAGCTTGCAATTGATGAGATGATAAAGAAGCTTGACGGACTTGATTTTGATGTGATAGCAGGAGCTGAATCAAGAGGCTTTGTATTTGGCATGCCGATAGCATATGCGCTTCATAAACCGTTTGTTATGGTGAGAAAAGCGGGCAAGCTGCCATGTGAGACTGTATCAAAGACATATGACCTCGAGTATGGCACAGCAACAATTGAGATGCACAAGGACTCAATAAAGCCCGGTCAGAAGGTGGTTCTCGTGGATGATCTTATCGCTACAGGAGGTACAATGCAGGCAGCAGCAGAGCTTGTTGAGGAGCTTGGAGGAGAGGTTGTGAAGATGCTTTTCCTTATTGAGCTTGCAGGTCTTAATGGCAGAAAGCTTCTTAGCAAGTATGATGTGGACGCAGTTGTGTCATATGATGGCAAATAGAGCTGTTATATCTGAATGAATATATTTTATATGTTTGTGCATACTGACATTAATTGAATCTATGATTTGATGAGATTAAGAGTAAGGAGAGTCGGTATGCAGCAAAAATTGGGAAAGTGGAGTCTCCGTTTTGCGGAGGCTCCTTTTATATTGGAAAGCAGCTCGGTTGTAGGCACAAAGGAGGCGGACGGACCGCTTGGTGGTCTGTTTGATATTGTAGGCAAAGATGACAGGTTTGGGCAGAACACGTGGGAAAAGGCAGAAAGCTCCATGCAGCGCGATGCACTCACAATGGCCCTTGGAAAAGCACATCTGGATGCATCTGACATGGACTATGTATTTGCAGGAGATCTGCTCGGACAGTCTATGGCCACAACCTTTGGTGTGGAAAACTTCCGTATTCCGTGGTTTGGAGTGTATGGAGCATGCTCCACATGTGGAGAGTCGCTCTCACTTGCCGCGGCATTTGTGGCAGCAGGGTATGCAAGGCATGCGGTGGCAGTGACATCGAGCCACTTTGGCAGTGCAGAAAAGCAGTTTCGCTTCCCTAACCAGTATGCGAATCAAAGACCTGTGTCAGCGACGTGGACAGTGACAGGAAGTGCAGCATTTATTGTGGGCAGTGGAGCAGGTGGTAATGAGATACAGGCCGGGTGTGACAATGCAGATAGTATATCAAGGAAGGTACAGATTGAGGGAATCACAACAGGAGTTGTGGTGGACTATGGCATAAAGGATGCCATGAACATGGGCGCCGCCATGGCTCCTGCGGCCTGTGAGCTGATAGTAAATCACCTGAGTGATTTTGGCAGAAAGGCTTCCTATTACGATAGGATAGTGACAGGAGATCTTGGAAGCGTCGGACAGAAGATACTGATTGACCTGTGCAGGCAAAAAGGCGTGGACATAAGCAAAAATCACGAGGACTGTGGCATGAAGATGTTTGATGCAACGAACCAGAACACAGGCTCAGGTGGTTCGGGCTGTGCGTGCTCGGCAACTGTTTTGTCGGCATATTATCTGCCAAAGCTTAGAAGTGGTGAATTGAAGCGTATACTTTTTGTGCCTACAGGAGCACTTCTTTCGCCTGTCAGCTTCAACGAGGGCGAGTCAGTACCGGGAATTGCACACGGAGTGGTGCTTGAAGCAGTAATGTGAAGTTGTAATTTGAATCTGATGGCTTCACATATATAATAGGATGAATGAGATAGGGGGAACGAGCCGTTTTTGAGGGATGGGCTGCACGTTCAAAAAATAGAAGAAAGGCGTAAGGATATAATGGATTATGTAAAAGCATTTGTCGTGGGCGGTATCATCTGCGCCATCGTACAGATTTTAATGGAAAAAACAAAGCTCATGCCGGGCAGAATTATGGTAATGCTTGTGTGCACAGGAGCGCTGCTTGGCGCCGTCGGCATATACGGGCCATTTTCAAAGTGGGCAGGTGCCGGTGCAAACGTACCGCTTTTGGGCTTTGGCAATGTACTGTGGAAGGGTGTGAAGGAGGCTGTGGACAGCGAGGGCTTTATAGGCTTGTTTAAGGGCGGCTTTAAGGCTTGTGCGGTCGGAGTGTCGGCAGCACTTATCTTTTCGTATATCGCGGCACTCATCACAAAACCCAAGTTAAAGAGCTGAGAACAAGAAAAACTGCCGCTTACATGAATGCATGCATGACGCATTAGCTTTTTTGTTCTCAGTGGTTCAGAATAGTTACGAATGATGTATAAATTACGAAAAATTGCCCATACTATCTCCAAAACGAAAAGGAGACTGATACAATGAAAAAAATGAAATATTTATTGGCACTTTGCCTGATACTCGCTGCTGCAAGCGCTTTTGCAGCCTGTGGAAACAATAGTAATGTGGCTGACACCTCAATGGTTGAAAATACACAAAGAGGTGGCTCTGCCGCCGACGATGCCGGAAATGCCGGCAAGGATATCATAGATGGCGCCGGAAATGCCGGCAAGGATGTGATAGACGGAGCGGGCGATGCCGGTAAGGATGTGATAGATGGCGCAGGCGATGCCGGAAAAGATGTGATAGACGGAGCAGGCGATGCCAGCAAGGATGTAATTGACGGCGCAAAGGATGCCGTAGATGATGCCGGAAACGCCATAAAAAAGAGTGTTGATGGTGGAAACAACTAACAGCTATTTATAAAAAGAAAATAGTCACTATATATGCTTCAATGACTGCAAAAACAAAAGCACCGACAACATCGCTGATAAAATGCACACCTGATATCACACGGACACAGGCAATGATAGCTGCAAGGACTGCAAGCACAATGCCGGTGAACCATAAAGGCGAAGCAGCAGGTGAGCATATTAAAACAGTAAATGCAATTATAAATGCAGAAAAAACATGCCTGCTGGGAAAAGACCTGCCGAGGGTATCCTTTGGAATGACAGGCGGCATATCAAATTTTTCGTATGGGCGTGGTCTGTTTACGATATATCTGAAAACCGATACTGCAATAAAGCCGACAAGCGGAGCAATGATTGAGAGTGCAAGCATATGACCGGCTGTAAAGCACAGATACAGCACGTATACAGGGTATGTGATAAAAACTAAATAAGTGCATATTTTATTGATTAATTCAAGCTTTCGGGCTGCCCTGTTATTTTCACGGAATGGGGCAGTCATTTTTATGTATGTATTTTTTTTCATGATTATTTACCATCGTTTATTTAAGAAATATTGTATTGTAACTACATAGAGTGATGTCAAATGCCCTTGCGGTACTGCAGCGGTGTCATGCCATAGTGCTTTTTGAAGGCTCTGTTAAAATACGACAGGCTTTCAAACCCCACTTCACCGGAAATAGAAAGCACCGAGCTGTCTGAGCTTTGCAAAAGTCTCGCAGCCATGGTAAGGCGATAGTCCTTTAAATAGTCAACAAATGATGTACCCATGGTCTCTTTAAAATACCTCATAAAATGAGACTCGGAAAACCCGGCTACATCAGCGATATCAGCGATAGAGATTTTGTCGGCATAATTATTTTCCACATATTTGAGCACAACCTTCATCTTATCAAGAGTCTTTTTGCTTTTTAATGGCTTTGTCAGATTACGGCAGCGGTTATCAAGCACAAAAAAGAATTCGTAGAGCTTGCTCTTTATATAAAGCTGGTAGCCCTGCGGCATCGTCTTGCAAATCTCATCGCATGCATCTATTGGAGCCACGACATCCTCGTAGTATGGATACACCGGTGTAAAAACCGTCGGAACTGTGAATCTGCCGGTTAAGAGAGGTGTAAGAAAATCCTCCTTGGTGTAATCGTACTTTCCGGGAAGCAGCATCGACAGGGAAAATATGATATTTTCGTACTCCATCGATTCATCCATATATTGGTCTATAGAGTGAAGCTGTCCCGGCAGAATCAGCACAAGGCTTGGCGCTGTGACATGGTACTCCTTAAAATCCACAGATATATGACCGCAGCCCTTCTTTATATAGATAAGCTCCATGTCGTCGTGCCAGTGCAGCGGAACTCCGGAAAAATCAAGAGGAATAGAGCACAGGTAGGTATTGTATGGGAACGTAAGCTCCACATGTGTTTTGTCTTCGTGATAATTTTCATATTCTAATATATTCATGATGATATTTTAGCATATTATTTCTTAAAAAACCACTAAAAATACCGAAAAATGATAGGATTGTGCAAGTTTTCGACTGTATACTGCAAGAATTGTGCAGTGTAATGGATTATACTTGATTCATCAAATGACACAAAGAAGTTAAGCACGCTAAATGAAAATTAGTTAATTTGACACATTGGCGTGTACACATGATAACAGATTTGGGAGGAAATCAAAATGGCAATCATGCAGGAAATCGAAACAAAGCTTCAGAAGGGAATCAGCGTTAGTACAGATGAGGAAGTATACTACGCATTACTTGAGCTTGTAAAAGACAAGGCAGAGAAAAAGGTTTCAAACAAAGGAAAGAAAAAGCTCTACTACATCTCAGCAGAGTTCCTTATCGGAAAGCTTTTATCAAACAACCTTATCAACTTAGGCATCTACGATGAAGTTAAAGAGACTCTTGAGAAGAACGGAAAGTCACTTGCTGAAATCGAGGAAATCGAGCTTGAGCCTTCACTTGGAAATGGTGGACTTGGACGTCTTGCAGCATGCTTCATAGATTCAATCGCAACACTCGGGCTCAACGGAGACGGTGTAGGTCTCAACTACCACTACGGATTATTCAAGCAGGTATTTGAGAACAATCTCCAGAAGGAGACTCCAAACCCATGGATTACAAAGGAGAGCTGGCTTACAAAGACAGATATCACATATCCTGTAAGCTTTGGCGGATTCACAGTACAGTCAAGACTTTACGATATCGACGTAGTTGGATACAATAATCGTACAACAAAGCTCCACTTATTCGACATCGAGTCAGTTGATGAGTCAATCGTAGGTGACACAATTGATTTCGACAAGGATGATATCAAGAAGAACCTTACATTATTCTTATATCCTGATGATTCAGATGATAAGGGACGTCTCCTTCGTGTATACCAGCAGTATTTCATGGTATCAAACGCAGCAAGACTTATCCTTGCAGAGGCAGAGGCAAAGGGCTCTAATTTACATGACCTTGCTGATTATGCAGCAGTTCAGATTAACGATACACATCCATCAATGGTTATTCCAGAGCTTATCCGTCTCCTTCAGGAGAAGGGCATCCTGATGGATGAGGCTATTGAGATTGTATCAAAGGTTTGTGCATACACTAACCACACAATCCTTGCAGAGGCTCTTGAGAAATGGCCAATCAGCTTCTTGGAGAAGGCAGTTCCACAGCTTATGCCAATCATCCGTGAGCTTGACAACAAGGTTCGCGCAAAGGTAGCTGATGAGAGCACATACATCATCAAGGACGGTCTTGTACACATGGCACACATGGATATTCATTTCGGATATTCTGTAAACGGTGTTGCATACCTCCACACAGAGATTTTAAAGAATACAGAGCTCAATAACTTCTACAAGTTATATCCTGAGAAGTTCAACAACAAGACAAACGGTATCACATTCCGTCGTTGGTTAATGTCTTGTAACCCGGAGCTTTCAGCATACATCACAGAGCTTATCGGTGACGGCTGGAAGAAGGATGCAAACGAGTTGGAGAAGCTTGGCAATTTCATCAATGATGACGCTGTTCTCACAAAGCTTGTTGACATCAAGAACGCAAAGAAGACAGAGCTTGCTTCTTACTTAAAGAAGACTCAGAATCTTGACGTACCTGACAATTCAATCTTTGATATCCAGGTTAAGAGACTTCACGAGTACAAGAGACAGCAGCTCAACGTGCTTTACATCATCCGTAAGTACTTTGAGATCAAGGCAGGCAAGAAGCCATCTACACCAATCACATGCTTCTTCGGTGCAAAGGCAGCTCCTGCATATATCATTGCAAAGGATATCATCCATGCAATCCTCTGCTTACAGCAGATTATCAACAATGATCCTGAGGTAAGTCCATACCTTAAGGTATTCATGGTTGAGAACTACAACGTAACATTAGCTGAGAAATTATTCCCGGCTGCAAATATTTCAGAGCAGATTTCTCTTGCTTCTAAGGAGGCATCAGGAACAGGAAACATGAAGTTCATGCTTAATGGTGCTATTACACTTGGAACAAGTGACGGAGCAAACGTAGAGATAGCTGAGCTTGTCGGCGATGAGAACATCTATGTATTCGGTGAGGATTCACAGACTGTTATCGACAGATATGAGAGAGGCGACTACTGCTCTAAGGATTACTATGACAAGGATGCAGACTTAAAGAAGGCTGTTGACTTCCTTGTAAGTGATGAGATGATGAAGGTTGGTTCTAAGGAGAACTTAGAGAGACTTTACAACGAGCTCCTCAACAAAGACTGGTTCATGACATTCCCAGACTTTGAGGATTACTGCAAGACAAAAGAGAAGGCTTACGCTGATTATGAGGATAAGAAGGCTTGGGCTAAGAAGATGCTTGTCAACATCAGCAAGGCTGGTTTCTTCTCTTCTGACAGAACAATCAAGCAGTACAATGATGAAATCTGGCATTTAGAGGCTTAGAATTTTTCTTCCTCCTTTAAATACAAATTGGGCTTAAGAACTCCTGCGGGTGCATCCCGCGGGGGTTCTTTTTTTGGTAGGTCGGGACGTAAGCGCAGGGGACGGCGTGCACACATACTCTTGCGTTCGCTACGCTACGCTGCCAAGTGTCTGTACGGATTATGCCCGGAGTGTTTCACAGGCTGACGAAACCGGCTTTTATGCGCCGTCCGTGGCGCATAACGCCTTGCCCCGCCGTCCATGGCGGTGCATTTCTGTGGTTCTAAGCATAATCCTACAGACACTAGGCAGCTTTGCTATGCGCTCTCGCAAGAGTATGTGTGTACGCCGTCCTCTGCGCTTACGTCCCTTACGCTGTGGCAAAATGTGTGGGGGGACGTGTGCGCACCGGTGGCCGGTGCTTACGTCTTGCTACGCTGTGGTGAGATTGGGGTGACGTGTGTGCACCGGTGGCCGGTGCTTACGTCTTATTATGTTGTGAAGAGATGTGAGATGATGTGTTGCACTACTTACCGATACTTATATTTTTCATGGGAAAGTGAGGTTTGTGGGCATGGTGTGGGATACACAGTCTCGGGAGAGCGAATAGCGAAGCTGTCTAGATACTGTTGAATTATGCCCATGCAACACAGAAATGTCCCGGCATGGACGCCGGGACAAGGAGAAATCGAGCCATGGAAGGCGAGTTTCGACGGTTTCGTCGAGCATAGAAAGCCTGCAAAGCATAATTCCTACAGTATCTTGGCAGCGCAGTGTAGCACTCCCGAGACTGTGTATCCCCCACCACGCCCATAAACCGTACTATTGCAGCTTACAATCTCATAAACCTGCCTCACCGTGAACTGCAGGCCCCCTAGCAGAAATGTAAGGGCGGGATTTACAAGTTTGGCAAATACATATATAATAAGGGGAAGAATATACACATGGAGAACTATTATGATAAAGAATAAATTTATGGCACTTACGCTTACCGTGGCACTCACAGCAGGCATGCTTTCCGGCTGTGGCTCAAGCGACAAGGCAAAGGATAGGGATGCGTACAGACAGTATGGCATCAACTGTATAGAAAACGGCAGCTATGATGATGCGGTCGATGCTTTTCAGAAGGCACTGGACCAGTCGGTGGGCTCAGTAGGTGCAGAGGAGCTTGACATATGCTATTACAAGGCCAAGGCACAGTATTTAAGCGGTGACGTGGATGGCGCGATTGATACATATACGGCTATTATCGACTATAATAAGGATTCTGACGCATACTATTTGAGAGGCTGTATATATTTTGCCAAGAATGATTCAGACAAGGGCTTGAAGGATTTTAAGACGGCGCTCAGTGAGAATAATGATAATTATGAGCTCTATCTTGGCGTTTATGAGACCTTGTCAAAGTATGGCATGAATGACCAGGGAAAGGAATACCTGGATAAGGCTTTAAAGCTTAAGGCAAAAACTGCTGATGACTATATGCAGAGAGGCCGTATATACACCATGCTCGGTGATTATGATTCAGCAATAAAGAGTCTGCAAAAGGCTATTGATGAGAAGCTTGTCAAGGCAAACTACTATATGGGTGAGGCATATCAGAAGAAGGGCGACAATGACAGCTCACAGAAGTATTTTAAGAAATACCTGGACAGCGGTGAGGCAGATTCTTATGAGCTGATGAATATGGGACAGGCGCAGATGGACAATGGTAACTATGACACTGCGATTACTTATTTTCAGAATGCACTTGAACTTGAAAGTGTGCCGAATAAGCAGCAGATAACAAAGGCTATGATTATAGCATATGAGTATTCCGGAGATTTTGCCACAGCAAAGAGCAAAATGGAGGAATACATGAAGGATTATCCCGATGACGAGGATGCAGCAAGAGAATATCAGTTTTTGGAGACCAGATAGATTATGGCAGATACTATTAAGATAGAGGATATTGAGGAGAGAGTGGTGCTTGTCGGAGTAAGTGAGCAGGACGGTGATGATGCAGATGATTCACTTTCAGAGCTTGCGGAGCTGGTAAAGACAGCAGGCGCGACAGTTGTAGGCACACTTATCCAAAGAAGAGAAAAAATTCATCCGGGCACGTATGTTGGCACCGGCAAGGTGGCGGAGATTGCTGAGCTTGTGGAGAGTACAGGGGCAACAGGCATTGTGTGCGATGATGAGCTGAGTCCTGCACAACAGAAAAATCTGGAGATGTATCTTGACACAAAGGTTATGGACAGGACACTTGTTATTCTTGATATTTTTGCTTCAAGAGCTACAACAAGTGAGGGTAAGATACAGGTTGAGCTTGCTCAGCTCAAGTACAGATTAAGCCGTTTATCGGGACTGGGAAAGTCCATGTCGAGGCTTGGCGGTGGAATAGGAACAAGAGGTCCCGGAGAGAAAAAGCTTGAGGTGGACCGCCGTCTTATAAATGACAGGATAGCACAGCTTCGCAGGGAGCTGAAAGAGGTGCAGAAGCACAGAGATATCACAAGGGCAAAGCGTGAGAAAAACAAGGTACCGGTTGTTGCGATAGTAGGATATACTAACGCAGGTAAGTCTACGCTGTTAAATCACCTGACAGAGGCAGATGTACTCGAGGAGGATAAGCTCTTTGCAACGCTTGACCCTACAACGCGTATTCTCGCGCTTGATGGCAAGCAGCAGGTGCTTTTAACTGATACGGTCGGTTTTATCAGGAAGCTGCCGCATCATCTGATAGAAGCCTTCAAGAGTACGCTCGAGGAGGCGAAGTACGCTGACATCATTTTCCATGTGGTTGATGCATCAAACATGCAGCGCGAAAAGCAGATGTTTATAACCTACCAGACATTGGACGATTTAGGTGTAAAAGACAAGAAATTTGTCACACTTTTTAATAAGCAGGATGCCCGCACAGACAGAGAACCACTGCATGATTTCAGGGCGGACTATACTCTTAATATTTCAGCAGCAAAGGATCTGGGATTAGATGAGGTAAAATCCCTTTTAGAGGAGATACTAAGAGAGAACAAGATATATATCGAGAGAATTATCCCATATGATAAGGCAGGCGTGATACAGCTCATCAGAAAACAGGGCGAGCTTGTGTCTGAGGAATATGTGGCCGATGGGATACAGATAAAGGCATATGTGCCGATGGAGGTGTACGGCAGGCTCGATTAGAGCGCTGCTTCGCTATATCATTATAATAAGCGAGGAATTTAAAATGTCGAAAACGCGTTCAATCCGCTGGGACAAGCTGGACAACACAGCAAATCTGTTCCCGAGTATAGCGGGGGAGAGCATGACAAATGTATATAGGATTTCAGTCACCTTAACTGATGAGATTGACAGTGAAAAGCTGCAGGAGGCGCTGGATATAGTGCTTCCGAAGTTTGGTCTGTTTAATGTAAGACTCAGGATGGGAGTGTTCTGGAACTATTTTGAGGAAAATGGCAAAAAGGCACCAAAGGTGCATGAGGAAAATACATTTCCGTGCAGATTCATAAGACCTAACAAGAATCACAGCTATCTTTTCAGGGTGACATATTATAAGAACAGAATAAACCTTGAGGTATTCCATGTGCTTACAGACGGCATGGGCGGCATCAATTTCCTTAGGGAGCTCACCTACCAGTATCTGCGTCTCACACATCCCACGCTTGCAAAGCTAAAGGGCGATTCGCTGACGCAGGGAACATCCCTAAATAGAGAGGACAGCTTTGTAAAGAACTACAAATCGAGCAAGCCAAGCGGCTTTAACAGGCAGAAGGCTTATCTTTTAAAGCTGGAAAAGGTACCTGATGGAGAGTTTGGACTGATACATGGCATGATGCCTGTATCGCAGCTGAAGCAGGTCTGCCACAGGTATGGAGTTTCCATAAATGATTACCTGGTGGCATGCTTTGTGTGGAGTGTTTATCAGGAGTGTTTTCACGGCATGCCAAACGATATGCCTGTCAGGGTTGCGGTTCCGGTGAATCTTCGTCCTTATTTTGACTCAGTGACCACAAAGAACTTTTTCGTCATGATATCTGCTGAGTTCAGGCCGCAAAACAGCACCTACACATTTGAGGAGGTGCTTAAAATAGTGACGGATTCTATCAATTCACAGATTTCGAAGGAGCATCTTGAGGACCTTTTCTCATACAGTGTATCAAATCAGAAAAATATCCTGATGAGACCGGTGCCTCTTTTTATAAAAAATCTGGCAATGAAGGCGGTCTATACGCAGTCGGCACTGGCAAACACTACCACCATCACCAATATTGGAAATATAAAGGTGGAGCCGGAATACGAGCCGTATATAACAGGCTTTTATTCCTTTATACCTATGTCAAAGGGACAGCCGATGAAGGGCACCATCTGCTCCTACAAGGACACACTGGTATTTACTTTTTCATCTATTCTGGCAGATACGATGATTCAGAGAAGCTTTTTCAGGAAGCTTGTGAATGACGGAGTGGATGTGACAATTGAAACAAATGGAGAGTATTATGACTAAATGCATGAAATGCGGTGTTTATATAACCGATAATACCGATAAATGCCCGCTCTGCCAGCAGGTTGTGGCACCGGCTTTAGAACAGCAAAATGATGCGCCGGATGAGAGCACTAACGCCACAAGATACCCAGACGTCAAGGGTGCATCAAGAAAGTACAGATTACTGGAAAATATCATATTGTTTCTGTCTATAGTAGGACAGATTGTGCTGACAACTGTTGATTACATGACAGACCGGGAGATAAACTGGAGCATTATAGTTCTTCTTGTTGTAATCTATGCGAATGTGACACTGCGCCTGGCAATAGTCGGAAGAAATGGATATATATTTAAAATTGTAAGCACATTTGTATTCACGGTGCTGTTTCTCGAGGGCATAGACCTGCTCACAGGAGCCAGTGGATGGGCACTCACATTTGTGTTCCCAAGCGCCATACTGGCGATGGTTATTGCCACAATAATACTCATGATAGTAAACATAAGAAACTGGCAGAGCTACATGATGATGCAGCTTTTTCTTGTGCTGATGAGCGTGATTGCGATGATACTTGTGGCAGTAAGAGTCATCTGGTTCCCATATCTGGCAATGGGAGCGATGGGAGCATCGCTGTTTTTGTTCCTCGGAACACTGATTATCGGTGACAAAAGAGCCAGAACAGAGCTGAAACGGAGATTTCATATATGATAGGCTTTCATGGAATAGGAAATTCGCATATGTTTGAGGATGAGGAGATGGGAAGCTACCATCCGGAAATTGAAAACGCTGACAGAAATGGTGATAATGAAGCTGGATTAATAGAAACATTAGGAAATAAGCTGGAAAAGACATTTAAGAATCCATTATCTGCCATAAAAAGTGAGCACGAGGAAAAAGCTCATAGCGATGCAGCCGTGGCAGATGAAGAAGTCAGTATACAGGGAAAAATCCTTGCCAATTTGATGGGACATATCACAAATGACCTTGCAATCGGCAAAAAAATAAAATCCGGAGAGCTCAGGAAGCGTATGAAGGAACCTGCATGGCTTGTTCCGGACTGCTTTGTAACAGAGGATATAGATATGGGAGGCTTCACTATGAAGCTCTTATCCTCAAAGGAAAATCCAAATACAGAGCGTGTGATACTGCAGCTGCACGGTGGTGGTTATATGGGGGCAGTGCGCAATGCATATTATGTATTTGCAGGCCTTTATAATGAGGTAAGTGAGGGCTGCTCAGTGCTCACGCCTGACTATCGCGTGGCGCCGGAGCATCCGTATCCGGCAGCACTGGAGGATGCCATAGCCTGCTATAAATGGCTTTTGTCACAGGGCTGGTTTGGCTCACAGATTGTGCTGGCAGGAGACTCAGCAGGCGGAGGCCTTGCAATGTGCCTTACCATGTATCTTCGCGACCACGACATGCCGCTTCCGGCAGGAATAGTAGCCATGTCACCATGGACCGACCTCACAGCAGGCGGAGAATCCTACGAGACAAACTATGAAAAGGACCCTCTGTTTGGAAACACAAGGGACAGTCTCATCTATGTGAATGACTATCCCGGTGACCACGATAAAATGGATCCATACATATCGCCGCTGTTTGGTGACTTCAGAGGCTTTCCACCAATGCTCATACAGGCTGGCTCAATAGAGATGCTCTTATCTGACTCAGTCGATGCCGCTGCAAAGGCAAGAAACCAGGGCGTTAAGGTACGCCTGTCAGTGTACGAGGGAATGTTTCATGTGTTCCAGATGGGATACCTCAATTTCCCGGAGTCCAAGCGAGCATGGGCGGAGGTCAAGCGTTTCCTAAAGGTGATTAAAGAGGAAGAATAGCTGGGAGCTTATTTAGCCATATTTTTTACAGGTGATACAGATGTACTAGGAGGAGAAGCAGATAATGATTACCGGTGAATTAAGAAATAAAATAGATAAAATATGGGAAACATTCTGGACAGGTGGCATCACAAATCCATTAGATGTTATAGAACAGTTTACATATTTGCTCTTTATAAAGCAGCTTGATGAAGTTGAGACAACAAAAGAAAACGAGGCAAATTTTCTCGGTGTAGACTATGAGTCTATGTTTCCGGGTGAAGGTCAGAAATACCGCTGGAGCAAATTCAAAAATCTCGGTTCAGCAGAGGAAATGTATGAGCTTGTCTTAAATGGTGTATTTCCGTTTATAAAGAATCTGCATCAGGACGGAGATTCGGCATATGCCAGATATATGGGAGATGCCATATTCAAGATTCCTACCGCGGCAATGCTGTCAAAAATAGTCGATGGAATAGATAAGCTTGAGCTGGGAGACGAAGATTCTAAGGGAGATTTATACGAGTATCTTCTCTCAAAGGTTGCAACAGCCGGAACTAATGGACAGTTCAGAACACCGCGACATATCATAAAAATGATGGTCGAGCTGGTAAAACCGTCACCGGATGATACAATAATTGATCCGGCAATGGGAAGTGCAGGCTTTCTGATAGAAGCACAGAGTTATCTAAGAGCGAATCATCCGGAGCTTTTCCTTCATCAGGAGAGCCTTGAGCATTTCAATAACACTATGTTTTATGGTAACGATATGGACAGAACCATGCTTAGAATCGGAGCTATGAATATGCTGCTTCATGGCGTGGAAAATCCTAATATTTCGTACAGGGACAGTCTTTCAGAGCAGAATACGGATGTTGAAAAATACAGCTTAGTTCTGGCAAATCCACCGTTTAAGGGAAGTCTGGACTATGAGGCGGTTTCAGCAGATTTGCTTAAAGTGACAAAGACGAAGAAAACAGAGCTGCTTTTCTTAGCACTATTTTTGCGTATACTCAAAAAAGGAGGCAGGGCGGCAGTGATTGTTCCTGATGGAGTATTGTTTGGCAGCAGTAAAGCACATAAACAAATCAGAAAAGAAATCATTGAAAACAATAAGCTCAACGCAGTCATATCAATGCCAAGTGGAGTGTTTAAGCCATACGCAGGAGTGTCAACAGCAATCCTTATTTTCACAAAAACAGGCTCAAGTGATACCGACAAAGTATGGTTTTATGATATGAAGGCTGATGGATTAAGCCTTGATGATAAACGTCAGGAAATCGCAGATAATGATATCCCGGATATTATTGAGAGATTCAATCATCTTGATGCAGAGACTGACAGAAAAAGAACGGATCAGAGCTTCTTTGTTCCGGTTGATGAGATTGTGTCAAATGACTATGACCTTTCAATCAACAAGTACAAGGAAATAGTCTATGAGGCTGTGCAATATGAGCCAACCGAAGTAATAATAGGAAAGATAGACGCTCTGGAAAGCGAGATACAGGGTGAACTGGCAGAGCTTAAGAAACTGTTGGATGTGTAAAAGCAAATTCGTGTTTGTAGGG
>ERZ1026850.695-NODE-695-length-20070-cov-5.934499_pt1 | contig 20070 bp, 19 predicted proteins | sample MGYA00380155_ERZ1026850 | MGnify/ENA primary metagenome ERZ1026850 (study PRJEB33269, sample SAMEA4719791) | human gut metagenome | biome: human-associated habitat; feature: organic feature; material: feces | place: Cameroon | collected 2013-10 ... | reverse complement strand
CGGCATCGCTCTTCGGCGAGGCCGAGGAGATGAGGCCGGTGCGCCCTGAAATCCCGGAAATGCTTGGAGCGGATGACGAGTTTGAGTGGCTCCAGAAGGAAAAGGAATATGTCGGGATGTACATCTCATCGCACCCTCTGGATAAGTATGCCTTTGAGATAGAGAACTTTACGAACTGTGAACTTGCGAATCTGAGCAAGCAGGTGGCTGAGTGCGAGGCTTCCAGGAAGAAGATGAAGGTAGCGATAGCCGGCCTGGTGAGCGAGTACAGCACCCTGACCACGAAGACCGGTAAGCCATATTCAAAGACTAAACTGGAGGATTACAGCGGAGCCTACGAACTGGCATTGTTCGGCCGTGACCACGAGGCTTTCATGAGTTACATGAAGCCGCACGAGAACCTTTATATCGAGGGCGACATAGAGGAGAAATTCTTCATCAAGCCTGAGGAGCGCGCTCAAGGCAAGACTTCGCCTTACGCTTTCAGGGTCAAGAAGATAATGCTTCTTGGCAACGTCAACGAGACCATGCTGAATGCTTTTTCCATCAGCATCACTACCCCGATGCTGACCGAGAGGTTCCGCAAGGATTTAGTGTCCCTGATCCAGTCCAACCGAGGCACCGTCCCTCTGAAGATGTACCTCTACGACCCTCAGACCAAGTACAGCATAGAGTTCCGTTCCACCAAGTACAAAGTAGCCGTCACCACCGACCTCGTCTCCGCCCTGAAACTCCTCGGAGTCCAGTGCTCTCCAGTCAGAAAATGATGTATAACCTGCCAAATCTATCATAAATCTAGAGATTTGGTGCATTTGGTTGATGATGAGTTGATTTCGGCCTGATGATCTTGATGAAGTCCTGCCTCTGGCCGTCCTTCTCGCCGACGCAGTAGGAAACCATGAAGTCGTCATAACCGGCCATGAACCAGGCATCGCCTACGGGAGTCCAGACCCTGTCATATTCTTTGTCCATAGAACATTTTGTGTCAACCTGCGTCCAAGACCTCGCATGGTCTGTCGAAATGAACATCCTGACGTCAGGTTCCCTTCCAGGTACTAGTACAGATGTGTAGATGATGTTGCCATGCTGGTATATTCTATCTGGGATATGATCTGTCAATGCGCCTTTGAATTTTATGCGGGACATAAATACTGCGGAGTCACCTTCTATCCTGAAATAATCAGCCCTTTTCCCGTTCCATATACCAAGTATGTCTTCTTCACTTGCTATTATCTGTGATGGACAGATCAGAGATCTTATCCTTAATGTGTCTTTTGTCAGGTCACCAAATGAGATTTGAAAAATTCTGTAAGGGAATCCCGCAGTGTAGATCAACTTATCTTTTGACAAGCTGGTTAAATTCGGACTTGCATGCACACATATCAATGTGGGCATCCTCCCATTCAGGACTGTTCTGCGAGGAGACAAGGCACTTATATGAAATTTTGGAATACTTGCTTGTGTCCACGCTTGATTGGTATGTAACCATACCCGAGTTGTTCATTGGCATTATTGACAATAGTTTGGAACCGAAATGTTTGAGAGTCTGCCATGTCCTGCCAGTGTCTTTAGAGTAAAGAATCTCAGACCATTGCTCCTTTTCTGTTGAAGTGGCATTATTGGCGGCGTAGATGACTCCGTCCCTTTCTTCTAAATGTTCGGCTTTCCAGTCTTTTGTCGTGAAGACCCTTTTCCAGTTTCTACCTTCATCCGCAGTTTTATAGAGACTTGTCTGAATCTCTGGGTATGTGTTTTTGCTGCGGGCAATAAGAACCGCCTCATTATTCGACATCACCAACATCCCAACTGGGTAGTCCGTCTCAGAGATACCGTATTCCGTGGGGAAGGACAGTATTTCGTAAACAGAACTACTCTGTTTTATTGCACTCTGACATGAAAAGAGAAGTGAAGCGAATACGAAAATATAGATTATTCTATTCATGACATACCATTCCTAATCTACTACCTCATTTTATATGATTACCATAAGATTCGGCTTTAGGCTTGATGATCTTGATGAAGTCCTGCCGTTTGCCGTCTTTCTCGCTGACGCAGTAGGAGACCACAAAGTCGTCATATCCGGCCATGAATCTGTTTGCTCCGACAGGAGTCCACACACTGTCACATTCCTTGTCCATGGGTCCTTTGGTGTAAACCCGTGTCCAAGACTTCGCGTGGTCGGTTGAGATGAACATCCTGACCTCTGGTTTAAATCCTGGGACCATAACAGATGTGTAGACAATGTCTCCGTGCTGATAAAGGTTGTCCGGGATGTGATCGCTAAACGGACCCTGGAACTTTATGCGGGACACAAAGTGGGCGGAATCCCCGACAATCCTGAAGTAATCAGCCAATTTCCCGTTCCAGACTCCGAGGATGTCCTCGCCATAAATAAATTTATAGGCAGTCTTGAAATTATTTCGGACTGAATCAATTTTTTCTGTTGCGGGATTGATTATGAGAATATAGTCCCCATTGTTTACATCAACGGCAATTTTGTCTTGAGAGAAACTATATGAAAAGGCGTTATCAAGACTATGAAGACAATGAATTTTATCATCGCCATGTGAAAAAACAATGGAATAACCTATGTCATAAGTTTTCTTTCCGTCTCTTTTTGAAACGGAAAGAAGCTGGACCGCTATCGTTTGATCAGCAACCAGTAATTGCTGGACTTCGTCATTCAATAAAAGATGATCTTTCCACGTTGATCCAAAATCTGTTGATGACATAACCCGACCTCTATTGACAGTCACTCCTCTTCTTACCAAATCGTAAAAAGAACAGTATAAGATGCTATCCTGTATCACGATATTGTTGCAATTCCAGCCCCCACCAGGACTGAATTTCTTCTCCCAATTCCTCCCCCCATCACTGGTCGTAAAAAATGTGGAGCTCTTTTCCTGTTTGTGTGACGCTGATAAAATCCACTTATTATTATCGCAAAGCAACAGTCTCGAGGGATGATATTCCGTTCCGATTCCATTCTCGACAGGATACTCGATAATCTCGTAGCCTGCGGGAGTACCTGTGTGCTTTACATAGCATGATCCGCAAGTAAGCGTGAGGAGGATGAGTATGATTGTTCTTTTCATGACCTTGGCATTAATATTTCGGCTTGATGATCTTGATGAAGTCCTGCCTCTGGCCGTCCTTCTCGCCGACGCAGTAGGAAACCATGAAGTCGTCATAACCGGCCATGAACCAGGCTTCGCCTACTGGAGTCCAAACCCGGTCATATTCTTTATCCATTGGGCCTTTCGTGTCAACCTGCGTCCAGGATTTTGCATGGTCCGTTGAAACGAACATTTTTATGTTGGACTCTACGCTTGGCACAAGGACAGAAGAGTAAACAATATCTCCATGTTGATATATTTCCATAGGGACATGGCTTGTCCAAATCATGTCGTACTTTATGCGTGACAAGAAAACGGCTGTGTCCTTGACAATCCTAAAATAGTCTGCCCTACGATCATTCCATATCCCTATGATATCTTCCCCAGCTATGACTTGCATCGGTGATCGGCATGGAGTTCGGATTGTGTCAAACTTTTGTGTTTGTGGATTAATGCTGATTATCCGGTAATCATTTTCTTTGTCCACATCGAGTACTATATTCTTAGAAAATGAGGATGTGAAGTTTTCTCCTTTAAATGCCGTCTTCCAGTTTTTGCAATTATCATCAGAATAAATGATTGAGCGTCTGTTGTCTGGCTTTACTGCTTTTTCATCGTGGTAGCTTGAATATAATTGGACAAAGGTGTTGTCGTTTGTAACCATGAACTTCTCGATTTCCTTAACGAAAGAACAGAGTTCATTCCAAGTCGCTCCGAGGTCATATGATGCCATAATCGTGTTCGTTTTATTCCATGAACTGTGATAAGACGAACAGAAGAGGATCCCCCTGTCAAAAACAAGATTCTCATAAATTTCTCCCCTGTCGGAATCACTGTTCTTCTTCCAGCTCTTGCCGCTATCATAGGTCACAAAAAGCCCCGTTTTGAATTCATCTTTGTTCCGTGCAGACAACACCCATGTCCTCTCGTCACAAAGAATAATTTCCGAGGGATGATATTCCGTTCCGATTCCATTCTCGACAGGATACTCGATAATCTCGTAGCCTGCGGGAGTACCTGTGTGCTTTACATAGCATGATCCGCAAGTAAGCGTGAGGAGGATGAGTATGATTGTTCTTTTCATGACCTTGACATTAATCATTCAACTCGAATCCGTCCACTGTTTCGTAGAAGTAGCAGATGACTTCGCCAAAGACTAATTCCATGAAGTCATAGTATGGATACTCAGTCTCATCAAACTGTCCACTTCTTGTTACATTGTCTTTGAATACATAGTCATGCAGGATTTGTTGTATTTCGCTCCAATTCTCTTTCATGTACCTGGCATCACGTACTGCTTCGCTTGGATGCTTTATATAATATCCTATTTGGGCATTGACAACCTCTGCGACTTGTTCACGTCCTAATTTTGAGATAATATCCTTAAATTCAATAGTTGTAATGATTCTTATTTTGTCCAGTATTTCTAATTGTAGAATCCCACCCTCTATATATGCTTTGGGGTGTGTTTTAAAAGCAGCTGTCGTCAGGTTTTCTAAATTGTCTTCAATAGTCGGATTTTCTCTTATTAAGGCTTCCATTTCTTTTTGAAGAAGATTAGTGGTATTTTCGACCCATTCTTCTCCCTTGGATGAAAGAACGCCACTTTTTTTCAATTCGTCAATTTTTTTACAATACTTGTATCCATAACTAATATAGTATATCTCGGGTTTACTCTTAATATTGTTTCTACGACAATAATCATCATGGCGTTTGATGTAGTAGTCAATGGTTCCAATATCCTTTAAGTAGTCCGCTGGAAGATTCGGGTCATGTGACGGATTGCTGTTTCCAGAGCCATGCTCAGCACCTGAACTTCCGGTGTTAGTAGGTGTGCCTCCACCGTTGCCTCCGGAATTGTTATCCTCAGGCCATGGGTAATCACCGGTGTAGGATGAATCCGGACAGAACTCCCATTTACCGGTGTCTTGGTTGTAGTACCAGTCATCCGAATCAAGCCACCACTGATCCGGAGAGCAATCGCCGATGCAGATTGACCCGGCGATGGTGTCGTTGATCTCTACGGTGTCGGTAGGGGCAGATCGCAGGGTGACAGACGGAACTCCAACCTTGAAGACAGTGATTCCCTCCATGATCTGATTGACAAGGATGAAATGTCTCTCGCCCGCTATCGCGGATTCTTTTTCCCCGAAGTAAACGCCATTGACGAGAGTTCCGTTCTCGTACCGCTCGATCTTTCTGAACTTTCCGTTGAGGTCGGTGTAAACCAGGAGTCCGGTGAAATGCGTGCGGTCATCATCTGGTCGCGTGTTGTCGGTCGGAATGTGGAACACTATGCGTGAGGTTGTCTTCCCTGACGCTTTCCTGCTGATGAGCAGTTCCTGACGGCATTTTATCAGATCGGCGTCATTGCGGGATTCACAGGTGGCGTAGTAGCGTCTGGAGGTCAGAATCGGGACTGAGAAATAGTCAGTGTTGACGTCTTCATGACGCTCGGCGAGTTTCCAAACAGGAAGGATGTCTCCGGACTCCCAGACGAACGGAGATTCGAAGTGTGTCTCATCCATTGGCACTTTCACGGCGCCGTCATATTCCGCTTCGAACGCTGATTTCGCCTTTTCGAGTGTGAACCCTTCGTTTCCGTCAGGTTGGATTCTTTCGATTGTCTGATCCGCGTCAAGTGAATCGCCGCATGATCCGCCTGCCAAAAGTGTGACACATGCAGTCAGCAGCACAGAAATGTAGTGTGTTGTTTTCCTGTTCATTGGTAGGTGAGTTAAAATTAGTAGTTATTAATATGTGTGAATATGTCTGTGGCCGCAAAGTTCGGAAGAATCCATGAAATTCCAATGAAAAATAGTCTTACTTTGCGCTTTTGCATTATGTTGAATATGAGGTGTTTATGATGGTGTTTAGATTCGGGGTCTAAATTTGTTGACCTAAATCGTTGTTTGTTAAGAGTATAGCGTTAGCAATAATTTGTACTAAATGTGTAATATGCACAATTAGAAAACGTTGCGGTCTTGATTATTTCACTTTATCACCAGGATTGTTCTTATCTTGTTTTGACTGTTCAAAATTAAGTTCGGTATTTTGTTCGTTGCCGAATAAGTTGGTAATATTTGTGAAAGGATTGTTATATTTGTGAAAATCGAACGTTATGAAAGGAGATTCATTATTCGCGTTTGTCGCGGGGGCGGCGGCAGGGCTGACCCTTGGACTATTGTTCGCTCCGGAAAAAGGCGAGGATACCCGAAGGAAACTGAAAGAGACTGTCGGTGATGCCGTTGACTCGGCCAGAGCTCGTGCAAGGTTGGCGAGAATGGAACTTGATGACCTGAAGGCTGAGTTGAAAGATCAGGCAGAGGACTTGAAGGATGATGTCAGGATGAAGATCTTCGAGCGATTGGAGAAATTGGAAAGTGCCCTTCAGAAAGACATTGAATATGCCGAAAGACAATCTGAAAACGCCTGATGATGAGTGAGTTCACAAAACCGATTGAGGATCTTGGCAAGAACACTGCGGATTATGTCGAAGCCCGGATCGATGACCTTAAATTGAGAACAGCCAAAGGGCTTTCCTTGACGCTCGGCAAGCTGCTGTACATGCTGCTTGTCCTTTTTATCGTGTCCGTCATTCTGACCGCGCTTGCCATCGGAGGAGTGATGTGGATAGGGGAGTTGATCGGAAGTTATGCGGCGGGGGCCGGGATAGTGGCCGCTGTCTTCGCGGTGATTCTTGCGGTTGTCGTCTTGCTGAGAAAGAGGCTGTTCCGCAACACTTTCGTGCCGATGTTCATCAAACTGTTCTTTGACGGAGACAAACTATGAGGTATTCAGAAATCAAGACGATGGATGAGCTGGAGTCGGCTCAGAAAGATGTACGTGAGCGTTTGGTCCGCAGAGAGTTTCTGATGCGCGAGTCTCTGTCCGATGTCAAGGATGCATTCACGCCATCCAACATGCTGTTCTCCAGCCTTAGAGGTCTTTCTGCGTTCGTTCCGGTCGAAAAGTTGCTTTTGCTGGCCATAAGAATATTCAAGCGCAAGTTATTCAAATGATCACGGTCATATTCATTTAATTACGACATGAGCATATTCAAGGAAAGGATTGAGTCGGTTCGGGCGATGATGCGCTCGAAGGGGTGGGATGCCGTCATCGTGACGGGGAATGACCCTCATAACAGTGAATATTCCGCCGCGCGCTGGCATCAGGTGGCTTGGCTCTCCGGCTACACGGGGGAGGGTGACCTGGTCATCACGGAGGATCATGTCGGCCTTTGGACAGACACACGCTATTTTATACAGGCTTCCCGGCAGCTTCCGGAGGCCGGGGCGGAGCTTCACAAGACCCGCGTGCCGGATCAAGTCCTTATCCCAGAGTGGCTTGCCGGACATTTCTCGGACTTTGACGATGTTTGCGTTGCTCTCGACGGGCTTTGCATGACGGCATCAGCCGTGAAGGACATCCAGGAATCGGTCGGCGAGAAAGTCCGTTTTGTTAATGCTCCGGACATGCTCGACGCTTTGTGGATAGTCCGGCCTCAAATCCCTCAGACACCGATCATTACCCTTGGAACCGAGCAGGTCGGGTGGTCAAGGGCGCAGAAATTCCGCTGGATCCGTAAGTGGCTGGCCGAACGGGGGCATGACGCGATACTCCTCACGGCTTTGGATGAGATAGCATGGATGCTGAACGTCCGCGGTCAGGATGTCGCCTACAATCCCGTAGTGATGTCCTATCTACTTATCACTCAGGATAATGTGCTATGGTTTGTTCGTAAGGGTGCGGTTCCGGAGGAAGACACTGAGACGGAGGACAGCTTCCATGAGCTGACCGCTGACGGCGTGAGTCTTCAGGAATATTCCGACGTGGGGCTTGCACTCTCGAATCTCGTGGACGGCAGCTACATCAAGGCATTGTTCGTCGATCCTTCGACCTTGAATTATGACTTGTACAGCATCCTCAACGAGAATGCCTCGCAGTTCGTGGTCATGGGCGCGTCGCCGGTGGCGCTGCGCAAGGCTGTCAAGAATGAGGTCGAGGTCGCGGGGATGCGCGAGGCTCATCTTGAGGACGGCGTCGCTGTCGAGCGGTTCCTGCACTGGCTGGAGACATCCCTGCAGGCGGGCGATGCTATCAATGAATATGAAGCCTCGGTCAAGCTGCACGAGTTCCGTTCCGGTATCGAAGGGTTCCGGGGGGAGAGTTTCGAGACAATCTCCGCCTATGGCCCGAACGCGGCTCTGCCTCACTATGTCACTCCGGAAGAGGGTTCGGCTGAGCTCTACACCGAAGGCCTTTACCTTTGCGATTCCGGTGGACAGTACCTGTTCGGGACAACGGACATCACCAGAACGGTTCCTCTCGGGCCTTGCTCGCAGCTGGAAAAAGAGGACTACACTCTTGTGCTGAAGGGCCACATAGCCCTCTCCAAGGCCATTTTCCCAAAGGGGACTGCCGGCTGCCAGCTGGACATCCTGGCCAGGGAGCCGCTGTGGAATGTCAAGCGCAATTTCGGTCACGGTACCGGCCACGGCATCGGGTTCTACCTGAATGTCCATGAGGGGCCTCAGGAGTTCCGCCAGAATTTCAACCGTCAGGCCTTCATCCCGGGAATGGTCACCAGTGACGAGCCGGGAATCTACCGCGAGGGCAAGTTCGGGGTCCGTCACGAGAACGTGATTCTTTGCGTCGATGCCGGTGAGAACGATTTCGGCCACTGGCTTGGTTTCGAGCCTCTGACCCTCTGTCATTTCGACACCTCGATCATCGTCAGGGACTTGCTGGACCGCTCCGAGATTGAATGGCTCAACGCCTACAACGAGCGCGTCTACCGTACACTCTCTCCGCGCCTCACTCCGGAAGTAGCCACGTGGCTCCGCCACAAGACGCTCCCGATCTGATTTTTGTGAGTGCTAAAGGTTTGATTTCCGGCGGAAAAGGTAGCTGAGGATTAGGACGATATTTTTTAGGCGGACGGTTGTCTGCTAGTGATAATCGGATTTGGACATGAACACATTCGGACGTAATTTTAAGGTGGAGATTTTCGGTGAGTCGCACGGTGGGGCGATCGGGGTTGTCGTGGATGGTGTGAAGCCGGGCATTGTGCTTGGTGTCGAGGACTTTATGGCGGACATCCTTCGCCGGAAGAGCGGGGCGAAAGGCACCACGCCGCGGGTCGAGGCCGATGAGCCGGAGATCCTCAGCGGGGTGTTCAACGGGCGGACAACGGGTGCTCCGTTAGCGGTCATATTCAGAAATAACAACACTAGATCCTCTGATTATGAAGCTCTTAAGGCGGTGCCGCGTCCCGGTCACGCTGACTATGTGGCTTCGGTCAAGTGGAACGGATACAACGACCCTCGTGGAGGCGGACATTTCTCAGGCAGGATAACCCTTCCGCTGGTCGCCGCTGGGGTTATTGCCAAGAAAATGTGTCCGGGAATCGTCTTTGAGGCCAGTTTGATTGAAATCGGGGGAGAGTCCGACAAGTCGAAATGGGATGCCCTTCTGGAAAGAACCGCCCGGGACGGTGATTCGTTGGGAGGAATAGTCGAGTGCCGGATCACCGGTGTGCCGACAGGTCTTGGTGAGCCGTTTTTCGATTCGGTTGAGTCGCTGGTCTCCCACGCCGTCTTTTCGATACCCGGAGTCCGTGGCATAGAGTTCGGTGACGGTTTTGCCTCCGCTCGGATGAAAGGCTCGGAACACAATGATCCTCTTGAACTTAAAGACGATGTCGTGACCACCTCCAAGAACGGTTCCGGCGGAGTCAACGGCGGCATCACGAACGGCTCCCCGATAGTTTTCCGTGTCGCCTTCAAGCCGACCTCCAGCATCACCAGATCCCAGACAACCCTCAACGTCAGGACCGGCGAGCAAGCCACCCTCAACGTCCCAGGCCGCCACGATGTCTGCTTCGCCCTCCGCACCCCCGTCATCGTCGAGGCCGTCGCCGCCATCGTACTCGCCGACCTGAAAGGCCGCGGCATCTAACTTATTGATAATGAATAAAACGAAGATGTCCTGATGCTGGATTCCGCACTAGGACATCTTTGCTTCGCTTGAAAATCAGCTACTTACCTGCCACGCTGACGGCCAACGCGTAGTTGTCCGGTGAAAGCCATATTGGCCGGACAAAGTTTATCATTTTCACATTTTGTCTGGCCAGACCACAATCCTACGGACAGATGCAGATGATTCGTACAATTGTTCCAGGCGTACTAACGCTCAATGAGGCGGTAGGCGTCGAGGAAGGCGGGGAAGGATTTGGCTATGCAGGTGGTGTCGTCGATCTGGATGGGGGAGTCGGCGCACCAGGAGGCGACGGTCAGGGCCATGGCCATGCGATGGTCGTGGGAGGAGGTATATTCACCACCTTTCAGAAGATGGCCGTTCAGGAGGCGGCTCTCTACTGACTCGCCGGTGATGGAGAGGGTGTCGCCGGCGGCGGAGGCCTCCACGCCCATCTGGGTGAGCATATTCAGAATCGCCGCGCCGCGGTCGCTTTCCTTGCTTGCCAACCTCTTGAATCCTTGAATATTACTGCGTCCGTGGCAGAAGGCGGCGAGTATGGCGACGATCGGGAACAGGTCCGGGCAGTTGTTGAGATCGGTGTCGAAGGCGCGCAGCGGGGCTTTCTGGGCGGTGATGAGGCCGCGGTGACCTTGCGGGGCGACGGCTTCTTCCGCCGGCTCGTCTTCCGCTTGTGGCTCTTCGTCGAGCTGCGACAGGCTGGCTCCGGCTTCCATCAGGATGTCCATGATCGAGATGTCGGCCTGAAGGGAGGTTGTGTCCAGACCGGTCAGCCTCACATCCCCGAAAAGCGCTCCGGCCACCAGGAAGTTGGCGGCGGCGCTCCAGTCGCCTTCGATGTCAAAGGCCGCGGGTGAATATTTCTGCCCGCCCTTGATCTTGAATGTGATGCCGGTGCAGAGGCTCCAGTCCTGAGTCTCAAGGAAATCCTCTCCACCTTCCATCTCGGAGCCTATCCTGATACCGAAACGGCGCAGCACGTCAGCCGTGATGAACATATATGGAATGCTCTTGGGGTCATGAATATGCAGGGTCGAGTCTCCCGGAAGAAGAGGCAGGGCCATCAGCAGACCGGAGATCAGCTGCGAGCCGCCTTTGCCGGAAACGCTTGTTTTGCCGGAAAGCAGAGGACCCTGGACGGTCAACGGCACGTGGACTTCGGGTGCAGGGTTGAGAGGCCTCAGGACCGTGCCGAAGCCGGCCATGATCTCGGATGCGCCTTTCAGCGGTCTGGCCGGGAGGGTGCCGATGCCGTCGATTCCTATCGGTTGTCCTTTTCCGAGAGCGGCGACGATAGGGATCATGAGCCGGGTCAGAAGGCCGGATTCGCTGACATTCAGTTTGTCCGGCATATTGACCGAGGAACCTGCGCCTTTGATTGTCAGCGTGGTTCCGGTCGCCGTGTCTGTCGAAGAGTCAGACAGATCCGACCTCACGCCGGCCGCTTCGACCCTGACCTCGGCGCCGAGTGCCTTGGCGACTTCGATGGCCGCCTCGTTGTCTCCGCAAGGGGAGTAGCCTTCAAGTCTGGATTCTCCATCGGCGAGGGCGGCAGCGATGATGGCACGCTGGGCGAAACTCTTTGAGGCCGGCATATTCAAAGCAGTGTCGCAATGAAGAGGTCTCCTTTCACCATAGACGGCGGCAATCATCTCAGAGTAAGTCCATTGTCCAGGAGCGGCGGCCTCGTTGTCATTAAGGGCGGCGTAGGTGAACGGACTGCCGAGCCTCAGGCATTCCAGACGGCTGGCTCTGCCGGTCTCCCCCATAGAGAAGGCGATCAGCTCTGCCTGTCTTTGGCTTGTTTGTTCCTGGGAGTAAAGTCCCAGCACCCTGGCGACATCCTCTCCGGATTTAGCCATCGCCGCGATCTTCACGATCTCCCCGCCGAACTTCCTGCACTTCTCCACTGTGTTCCGAAGCACGTCGTCGGAGGGCGTTCCGGCGAAGAAATGACTCGACCGGATCATCGTCGTGCCGTATTCAGTGCAGGCTCTGCGGAGCCTTTTGCCGACCTCCTTCGGAGCCTCGATCTCCAGATCCAGGAACGCGGCTCCGGCCTCGACAGCGGCGGTGAGTTTCTCCTCGGCCTCTTCCCAAGTTCCGTTTCCGTCGTCAACGACCCGGCAGGTGGCCACGAGCGGCGTGTCCGAGGAAGAGAACAGGCTCTCAATCTCCTCAATGTCAAGCGGACATCTGTCCAGCCTGATCTCCGCCATCTGTATGCGTGGCTCGCTGCCCTCCAGCAGCCCGATTATCTCTTCCAGCGTCCTGTTCTGTATGGTTGTGCAGATCATAATGTCTTATTGATTAATCATTTACTGTTTGTCAATGCCTCCACGGCCTCCTCGACCCGGAGGTCATGTGTTACGACTTGTCCGATGCCGAGGGGGAGTACGAAATGTATGACGGTGCCATCGGCTTTTTTGTCTTTCTTCATCGCATCGGCCAGAGTGTCAACGCAGTACGGACTTTCTACGGGTAGGCCGCAGGCCGTGAAGTCGGCTTTCAGGCGATCGGCTAGGCCGGTCGTCAGCCCCAGCGCCTCAGCCAGACGGGCGGCCAGAATGATGCCCATCGAGACCGCCATGCCGTGCGGGACGGTCTCTCCGGAATTCTTTTCGATGGCGTGGGCGAAAGTGTGGCCGAGATTGAGCAGGCGGCGCTCCCCGCGCTCGTCCGGATCCCTTCCGGCGATGCCCGCCTTGACCTGTGCGGCGGAGGCTATCAGCTCCCGGAGCGTCCCTGAATACTCCCGGACGGCGGTGTCGGCGGCTCCTGCCAACGCCTGTCTATGAATATTCCCGAGCATATTCACAGCCCTTTCATATTCATTGTCCTTGTTGTTGATTATGAATGTTTTGAGCAGCTCGGAGGCTCCTGACAGGATCTGCGGGTAGGGGAGGGTTTCCAGCACTTCGGGGCAGATGAAGGTCGCTTGCGGCTGACGGATCACGCCGATGATGTTCTTGTAGGAGTCGAGGTTCACGCCGTTTTTGCCGCCGATCGCCGCATCCACCTGCGAGAGGAGCGTGGTCGGGACGAAGCCGAAACGCACGCCGCGCTTGTAGACGGAGGCCGCGAATCCAGCGATGTCGGTGGTGATCCCGCCGCCCACGCCGAGTACAAACGCCTCTCTGTCAGCGCCTTCCTTCAGCAGCCACTCCTCGATCTCCAGCAGCGTGGAAAGAGTCTTCCTTTCCTCCGTCGCCTCGATCGGGAATATTCCTTTCGCTTCAATGTCAAGCCTTTCCACGATGCCACCCACATTGCGGTCGTGGATTATGAATATGCTTCCGTAGCCTCGGAGGTGTGTCTTGACTTCGCCCAGCGGGCATCCGACGATGTTGATTCTCTCCATCTGTTGTAACGGCTTTTGGGGCAAGGATTTCCCCTTGGTTGTTTACAATGTGTAGAGGTTCAGCCCCGTCTCCTCGTCGAAGTGGCGGCCCACCTTGCATCCAAAGCGCCTGACGAACACTTCGCAGGCTCCGTTGATGGTGGCGGTGAGAAGGTGTCCGCCGACGACCGTGTAGTCCGCCCTTCCGAGGTTGGCGTGGAGATGGAGGTAGACGTTGCCGTCCTTCTCGGAAATGTTCCCCGCAAGGCTGGAAATCTCCATCTGTTCGTTGAAAGTCTTGTCCACGTAGGCCTTCGTGGCCGGGTTGAGGAACCTCAGAGTCGCGTTGCTCACAGCCCCGATTCCGCTAACCTCCCCAGCCATAATCCCCTGTTCCCGGCAGAACGCCGCGACGGCCTCCATAAGTTCCTGGTGGTTGTCAATGCTGACGACAAACCTGTCGCCATCCTGCTTGAATCTGTACATCACAAAAAATTTTTGTGAATATACTAAATTCCTCCGGATTCCTGATTGATGAAAATGATTAACTTTGCGGCAAATTTCGGGAACATGAGGAAGGACATCACTAATGTGGTTTTTGATTTCGGCGGGGTGATTGCTCCGGCGGATCTCGGCGTGGTGATCGGAAAGTTCAGGAATCTGGGAGTCAAGGACATAGAAAAGTATCTCAACCTTGTCTGCCAGCAGGGCTTTTTCGGAGATTTTGAGACGGGGCTGATCGGCGAGGAGGAGTTCCGGCGCAGGGTCGGCGAGGAGGCCGGCAGGGAGGTCACGATGGATGAGTGCAGGCAGGCTTACATGGGTTTTTTCTCGACAGTGCCGGAACGGAACCTGGAACTTTTCCGCAGGCTCCGCTCCGAGGGCTACCGGCTCTCGCTGTTGTCCAACACCAATCCGTTTGTAGCGGAGTGGTTTCTGAGCAAGGAGTTTGATGGCCACGGCCATTCGCTTGACGAGTACCTTGACAGCATCTACCTCAGTTACGAACTGAAGGTCATGAAGCCGGACGAAAGAATATTCCGTCTCATGCTTCAGGCGGAGAATGTCGCTCCGTCGCAGGTTCTTTTCATCGACGACGGCTCCAGAAACGTGGAGGCGGCCCGTAACGTCGGCATCAACGCGATTCACGCCACGAACGGCGAGGACTGGACAGAAGCCGTCCTGCGTTTCCTGGCATAGAACCGAGTCGGTATGGTCAAACGCGTCACCAGAATATTCCTTATAGCCCTTTGCCTGTCGCTGGGGCTTGCGCCGCTCCGCGCGGAGGATGGTCGGTCCGTCGTCAAGACAGGTTTCTCTTTCGTCCCGTTCCCGCTTGCGGGGTTCGATGCCGCGAAGGGTGTCCTTTTCGGAGGCCTGCTGAACGTCTACGATTTCGGGGATGGCAGCACTTACCCGAACCCCCGGAGCAGCGCGTATCTCGATGCCTCGGCCTACACCGGCGGGAGCAAGACTTTCACCGCCTCATTCGACTCCGGCAGACTTTTCCCGAAAGTGCGGATGAAGGTCGCGGCGAGCTACTGTTCCGACGGAGCGATGGAGTTCTTCGGCTTCGGTGGGCGCAAGACGTTCTACGACGCATCGGCTGACGACGGTTTCTACAAGGTTTCCCGCGCGACCACCAACGCGAGGGCGGACTTCACGGGGAGAATCGCCGGCAACCTCTTCTGGGAGGCCGGCTACCAGTTCAACGCATTCAGAATCAGCGACTACCAACCAAAGGAAGAGGATGGGGGAATATCCCTGTTCAGCCTCTACCGTAGTTGGGGGATAATCCCTTCCGAGGAGCGGTTCAGTGAATATTCCTCAGCTCTCCGTCTTGGTCTGCTTTACGATTCGCGTGACTTCGAGGGTGTTCCGACAAAAGGAATCCTTGCCAGGGCGGGAATCACAGCCGCTCCGGAGTTCCTTGGCTCCTCGGAGTCCTATCTTAAGATCCATGCCACGTTGCGGCAGTATATTCCTTTGGCAAAGGATTGTCTGACACTTGCCTACCGTTTGGACTATCTGGATTACTTCGCTGACGCTCCGTGGTATGTCCTTCCGTTCTACACACCGGGCGGGCCGCTCTATGACAATTCCGCCCTCGGCGGCTACAGGACAGTCCGTGGCTTGTTGTACAATAGGGTTTCGGGTCCGGGCATGGGTTTTTTCAACACGGAATTCCGTTGGAAGTTCGCCGGGTTCACTCTTTGGAATCAGGACATCGGCTTGATGCTGAGCGGCTTCTGCGACGGTGTCAGCGCCCTGCGGTCTTTTGATGTCAGCAACAGGACAGGAGCCTTCAAAGAGCAATATTCAAAGTTCATCACCTCCGCTTCCGGAGACACCGTCCACCTCTCCGCCGGAGCCGCCCTGAAATTCATCCTCAACCGCAATTTCATTCTGAACATTGAATATGCCCACGCTCTCTTCGCCCAGGACGGAGCCGGCGTCCTTTACTTCAACACAGGTTTCTACTTCTAGTTTCGATCTTCTGTTTTCTATTTCTATTCTATTTCTAGGGCTGTTTTTTTGCATTCCTCAGAAATTTCGTATATTTGCAGTCCGTTTCCGATTTTCCGGAGTTGTGAGACGTGGAATGGTTCCGTAGCTCAGCTGGATAGAGCAACAGATTTCTAATCTGTGGGTCTAGGGTTCGAATCCCTACGGAATCACAAAGGGCTGGATCGGAATGATCCAGCCCTTTGTGATTATATACTAATCTTGCTTCAGTTGGCCTTGGCGTTCTTGTGGCCGAACCATTCAAGGGCGACGACGAGGAGGGCGCCGATGAGCATCCAGATGAGGGCGGAGAAGATTTGCGGATTGATGAGCGTGGAGAGATCCGTGCCTATGTCAACAAGTGCCTCGACGCCAATCCGGGCCTCTTCGGCGGTCTGCCCTTCACGCATCCATTGAGCCATCATCACGCTGAACTTGTCGCTCCACGGCCAGACCTTGACTAGGGAACCGAGGGTGAAACCGATCAGGGTGATCAGCGTCGGCCTTTCGTAATGTGCTATCAGCCAGTGCAGAAATTTGGAGAAGGCGGCGAGTCCAAGTACGCAGCCGATTCCGAACATGATGAGCACAGGCCAGTTGAGCTCGCTGATGGCCGACATGATATATTCATACTTCCCGAAGAGAACCAGGATGAAGCTTCCTGAGATGCCCGGCAGGATCATCGTGCAGATCGCGATGGCTCCGCAGATCAGGATGAACCAGGAGGCGTCTGTCGTCTGAGTCGGGGACAGGAGGCAGATCACCGCTCCCAAGGCGATGCCGAAGACCAGCCAGAGGGTGTCGGCGGTCTTCCATTTCTTGATGTCGCTCAGCATGAAGGCCGCCGAGACGATGATCAGCCCGAAGAAGAAAGCCCAGGTCTGGATCGGATGGTAAGCGAGCACGTATTCCATCAGCTTGGCGAGCGAGAACACGCTCACGATCACTCCGACGAACAGCCAAAGAAGGAATGTCCCATGAATATTCTTCCAGAACTCCTTGACCTCTCCTTTGATCAGCAGTTTCCATGACGAGACGGACAGGATGGCGTTCAACGCCTCGATGAGTTCATTGAATATTCCTGTGAGCAGGGCGATAGTGCCTCCGGACACGCCTGGGATGACATTTGCCGCTCCCATTGCGAAACCCTTAAGGGCGACGGCGGCGTTTTTTAGAATGTTTGGCATTGCGATTACCGAATCTTTGTAAGATAGCTTTTGATGGCCGTGAAACTCTCAAGCTGCGAGATGTTCTTGCCGGCCGGATCGCTGATCACAAGGTCGAAAAGATTGCCGTCCATCTGCTTGCGGCCAATCTTGAAGCGGGCCTTTGATGTGCGTGCCATGTACTCTATGGCGAAGTCCGGGTTCTTGACCAGCGAGATGAACAGATCCGGAGCCTGTTCCTCCAGCACGTTCAATTTGTACCGGGAAGGTCTGCCGAGCCAGTCCAGATCCTTTTTCGTGATGGTGGTCTGGATGCTGGTGATCAGTCTGTCCTCGCTTCCGATCTTCCTGAAATCCTGGAAGAACACGCAGCCCTTGATGTCATTGGAGCGGAAAAAGTTCATTATCGCGGTCTTGCATGAGTCAAAGGTACCCTCTTCCGCATCGATGATCGCGACGTAGGAACGGATCTTGCCGAGCGGGAGTATCCCCGTCGGTGTTGTGCTGGAGTTTTTGCGCAGGCTTCTCTTTCTGAAATATGTCTTTAAAAAATCAAGCATAGTCTATTGATTTACGGAGGCGATCAGCTCGCGGATCTCACGCTTGGCATCCTTCCATCTCGGAACATCGATCTTGGTGCCGATAACCTCGACGACCTTTGCAGCAATTATTGAGCCGACTTCTCCGCAAACCTTGAGAGGCATCCCGAGAGAGTGTGCGTAGAGGAATCCGGCGGCGTAGGTGTCTCCTGCTCCGGTGGCGTCGATCGTGGCCGCCGGCCATGCCTCGATGTAGTGATATTCATCACCTTCCTTCACCATCGAACCGTTCTTGCCGACCTTCACGACGGCGATCTCGCACTGGCTTGCCAGCGTGTCAAGAGCCTCGCGCGGTTCCTGTTTCGTGAAGGCCCTCGCCTCGCTTTCGTTGGCGAACACGATGTCCACGTAACGGTCCACAAGATTGTGGAAGAAGGCCTCGTTGGACTCTACCACGTTGTAGGAGGCCATGTCGATGGAGATCTTGCAGCCCGCATCCTTGGCCATCTGTACCGCTCTGCGGATAAGGTCTTGATTCTGTACGAGATAGCCCTCGATATGGAAGTAGTCGTAGCCTTCGAAATATTCAGGTTTCAGATCCTCCGGCACCATTTCCAGGGCGGCTCCCATGTAGTCCGCGAAGGTCCGTTCGGAGTTCGCTCCCGTGATGAAGCACATCGCGCGTCCGGAGCCTTTGGTTCCGTTCAGAAGGGTGGTCTTCACGCCGTACTGCTCCAGGGTGCTTTTGTACAGGTGCCCCAACTCGTCGTTGCCGATCTTGCCGATGAAGCCGGACGGCATGCCGAAGATCGACGTGCATGTGATAGTGTTCGCCGCCGAGCCTCCCGGTACGTACTTCACTCCGAACTCCTTGAGTTTGGACCAGATACGGTCGCCGGTCTCCAGATCCACGTGCTGCATGCTTCCCGGAGGAAGATGGTACTCGCGGAGCATTGTCTCGTCAGGAAAGACGGCCAGGATGTCCGTCAGGGCGTTTCCTATTCCCAAAATTGATTTCATATTGTCGTATTTTGATTATCATTCCGTGTCAAATCACAAAGTTAAGGAATATTTGATTAAATTTGTAACATGAAGACGAAGGTCGGGAATATTCTTAAATACGGGGTCTCCATCGCTCTTGCGGCGGCGCTGCTGTATTTCTCGTTCCGTGGGGTCGGCTGGACGGACTTTATGGAAGGGATCAAGGCATGCCGCTGGGAGTTTGTCATCCTTTCGATGCTGTTCGGGCTTCTCGCGTTCTTCCTCAGAGCCCTCCGTTGGCGCGAGCTTCTGCTCCCGATCGACAGGGAGACATCCCGCCTCACCTGCTTCAACGCCGTCAACATCAGCTATTTGGTGAATCTTGTACTGCCCCGTGTGGGGGAGTTTGTCCGCTGCGGCTACATCACCGCCCATTCGGGAAAGGATCCGGAGACAGAGGAGGGAAACCATCGTCTGGCATCCTTTGACAAGGTTCTCGGCACCGCCGCCATGGAACGTGCCGCCGATCTGGTGGCGATGGCGGTGGTCATGGCTGTGTTCCTGCTTTTCACCTGGAGACGTTTCGGTGGTTATTTCTTCGATGTGGTCTTCGGCGCGGCCTCGGGAGGTGTCAGCGTCGGCAAGATCATCACATTGATCGCCGTTGGTCTGGCAGTTGTCGCCGCCATAGTGTGCGCAATCCTTTTCGCTGACAGATGGAAGCCTTTGGCTAAGGTACGCGATTTCTGCAAGGGGCTTTGGGAGGGATTCATCAGTTGCCTCCGTATGAAAGGAGCGTGGAAATTCATAGCCCTGACCGCCGGAGTGTGGTTCTGCTACTGGATGATGAGCGCCACGATCCTGTGGTCCCTCCAGGGAATAACCCCCGGAGCCGTCAACCCGGAATTGACTTTCACTGTGGACGCGCTGCGCAGCCTCAACTTGACAGACGCCCTGTTTCTGATGCTTGTGGGAAGCATCTCGTCGGTCATCCCGGTTCCCGGCGGATTCGGCGCGTTCCATTTTCTGGTCTCTTCGGCGATGGCCTACGTCTACGGCATTCCGCTACAGTTCGGGATGATCTTCGCGACCCTCTCACACGAGTCCCAGGCCGTGAACCAGATCCTGTGGGGAGGCATCTCATGGATAAGTGAGTCTTTACGAACAACAAATAATTAATAACTAAAGTATTATGAGAATTAAGAATCTATTTCTGATCGCCGCTGGTGTCCTGATGCTGACAACCACATTAGACGCGGCCGCCAAGAAGCTCCCGAAGGAGGTCAAGATGACCAAGGAGGTTCTTATGGACAAGATCAAGGGCGGCTGGGCCGGAAAGACCATCGGCTGCTCCTACGGCGGACCGACAGAGTTCAAGTACTCCGGCTTCATGAACGACGAGATCGAGATTCCGTGGCACGAGC
>ERZ1026850.694-NODE-694-length-20097-cov-6.979343_pt1 | contig 20097 bp, 23 predicted proteins | sample MGYA00380155_ERZ1026850 | MGnify/ENA primary metagenome ERZ1026850 (study PRJEB33269, sample SAMEA4719791) | human gut metagenome | biome: human-associated habitat; feature: organic feature; material: feces | place: Cameroon | collected 2013-10 ... | reverse complement strand
TTCCTGCTTTATTCTCAACTATCAATCAGGCAGGAAGCCGGAAACCTTGTGCAGACAGCAAAAGGATGCAGAAGTACGGTTACTGCCGCAATACAGGCAGAAAGTAAGTTTTGAGGGAATAATTTTTAAGATGGTATTTTCATCGGAAAGTATTTTACAGAAAAGGAATTTTCTCAAGAAAGCATCATTCTGCCGGAAAAGAGGTAAGATGAACCGTAACCGTAACTTTAAAAGCAGTGTGTTTTCTTTAATGATGCAGGACAAAGTAAAAGCACTGAATGTTTATAATGTGCTGGGGAACAGCCATTTTGACAATCCGGAAGATGTGGAAATTATTACAACGGATGGCGGAATTTCCTTGTCTGTCCGGAACGATGCATCTTTTATCATCGGAACGGACATGAATTTTTATGAACACCAGTCAACTTATAATCCCAACATGCCCATGCGCAGCCTGATTTACTGTACGGATGCCATAGACAGGCGTATAAAAGAGAAGAATGAGAACCTGTACGGACACAAGCAGATTAAGATACCCACTCCCCGGTTTGTGGTATTTTACAACGGGCGGGAAAAGCGCCCGGCAGTGGAGAGAATGTATCTTTCTTCGGTGTAGTATACTTTTTTGTAAACAGGGTGAATGCCAACAAAGAAAACGGGATGGAACTGGAGCAGGCGATTGATGAAGCCATTGATGCATGTACGAGAGAAAATATTCTGAAGGATTTCTTTGGAACGTATAAGAATGAGGTGAGAAGGATTATGGCACTTGATTTTACTTTTGAAAGACAGATTGAATTGACGAGGATGGAGTATTATCAGGACGGGTTTGCTGCCGGAGAGTCAGAAGGAGAATCTCGTGGTAAAAAGGATGGACAGCTGCGGACACTGATTTCACAGGTGGTTAGGAAGCTTCGCAAAGGAAAAAGTGTAGAGCAGATTGCCGACGAACTGGAAGCAGATATGGCAACCATTGCCCCTATCTGCAAAGCAGCGGAAGAATTTGCTCCGGAATATGATGAGGAGAAGGTATTCCGGAAGTTAATTTCAGAGGAAGTATAAGGGTCATAAATTTTATACTATAAGTTTAATGACAGAAGAGCCTTACTGTGGTATTCTGTCATTATCAAAAGGAAAGCGGAAGAAATTCCAGAAAGGAAAAGACATGAAGACAGGAAATCGTTTCAGCCATTTATATAGCGTCCATCGTTATTATGCAGCACTCCATAGTGGAAAGAGTGAGGCTTATGTTTCATACGCTCATCAGAAGAAAAGCGAAAACGAGAAACCTGTTACAAACGGTAATTGTTCTTAAACGCAACAGCCGGTGGATAAACATGTTTCCAACCAACCGCTTGCTCATGATGGGTAGGCGGTATTTTTATTTATAAGGAGGAAAATGTTTATGGTACCAACGATCAACATGGAAGCTACGGGCAGAAATATCAGAAGGCTACGGGAAAAAGCAGGACTGACCGTGAAAGATATTCAGGATATTTTTGGTTTTGCAACGCCACAGGCAATTTACAAATGGCAGCGTGGTACGGCTATGCCGACCCTTGATAATCTGGTAGTGCTATCGGTGGTCCTGGAAGTGACCATTGATGAGATACTGGTAGTCAATAAAGAAAAAAAAATGCAGATAAGTGCATAAGCAAAACCTGCATAAAAACTTGGATAGGCAAAACAGACTTAGACAAAACATAAAATAAGCTCTCTGGTCTAAAAGGTAAGACGCAGTTTTTAGGTGGCAATGCCGGTTCAAATCCGGCGGGAGCAACTGTGGCTGTAGTATAATGGTATGTACGTCAGATTGTGGTTCTGAAGGTCCGGGTTCGATTCCCGGTAGTCACCCCACGGGCAGGTATTCATAGCGGCGAATGAAGCAGACTGTAAATCTGTTACAATAGAAACATCGTTGGTTCGAGTCCAACCCTGCCCATATCATTTCTTTTTTTCTTGTTCATCTATATATTCTTTCATCATTTCCGCAGCATGAATTGTGGGAGTACAGTGCAACCGGCACAAAAGTGTCTGGGAAGCCAGTCTTTCCGCAAAAGCAAAATTTTCTCAAAAAGAGCCGGTGCCCAGGAGGGCGTGATCATGCGGTTTGTCAGGGATAAGATTCGTTGCTCAGAGGGGAGTTCTTCCAGAAGCGAAGGCTGGACGGGAAGAGAAAACAGTGGCTTTCAGGAAAAAATATACAGTTGATGGAATAAAAATAGTTGAATTTTTTTAGGGACGTGATAATCTGATTGTAGACCGTAGGAAAGCGTGGTAAACACGACTGCTTCCATTATGAAGCAGAATGAGAAGGCATTTATGGCTTTCGATGAGTATTATGCAGAGATTCAGAGTATCGGAGCAGGCAGGGCAGAACTCGCCAATGCCTATGCAGACAGAAGGGACTAAGTTGAAATGGCGTCTGTAAAAGAATTAAGTAAAGGAGACGGAATTATGTCAAAGACAAAAACGTATCTTGTAAACCTTGTATTACCTAATTCTGGTGATTCAAAATCTACGAAAGCATATAGGGAAACCCTTGGCAATCTGGGGTACAACAGATATCAGCAAGCAGGATCTGTTGGTGGAACATCTGGCAGATCAACATCTGTAATAGCTGGGACGATTGTAAGGAAATAAGCATAAGCCTGAACATTTGAAGCAGCATTTGAAACGCCTGTATCCATGTGATATCAGTCATCTCATCAGAAAAGTATAAAAAGAGTTTGCCAGCGTTTTCCATAAATTCGGATGATTTCATCATCTTTTACAACATGAAGTGTACTTGGAGAAGAAAACCAGCTGTCAAAGAGGACATATTTCGCAGGGATTGCCGCCTTTTTAGCAGCTTTCAAAAGCGTAAGCATGGCAGAGGTTCCTTTTTCCGTGGACAGTTTTCTGCGCTTATAACCAATGGTTCTTTTGGCTACATTTGTAGCTTCATTGATTCGATTTTTCTTGTTTTCTGTAGACGGAATCCCTTTCTTTTTGCAAGCATTGGATGCCTTTAAGGCTGAGGAAGACGGTTTCATGCTATATTTATGCCAGTTATTATTGAATTTTCAAGGTGCATAGGTACTTATTCAAGTGCGAAGTTTGTGATTAAATGAGTTTAGAGCCGACAGGTGTTTGTATGCCTTTCGGCTCATGTTTATTTCACAACAGAAAAAGTTCGGTTCACAACATCTTAGTATCGAAATAAGGGACAAGTTCCGATACAATATCATTATAAGAATTGCAAAGGAAGTGGGAATGTGAAGATAGCGATATGTGATGATGAAAAGAACATTAGGGAGTTAATAGCAAGTAATGTCTCTCTTAAATATTATCTACCTTATCAAAGTCAACGCATTACTTAAACAGTACTTATACCAAACAGTTTTACAACCATTTTTACTCGTTTTCCCTTATCCCCTCATCCACATACTCTTTCATAACCTCCACCGCGTGACTTGTGGGCGTACAGTGCAGACGGCACAAGGACGTCAGAAAAGCCAGTTTTTGCGCAAAGAAAAGATTTTTCTCAAAAAGAGCAGGCGTCCAGGAGGGCGTAATCATGCGATTTGTCAGGGACAAAATCTGCTCGTCCGGGGAGAGTTCTTCCACAAAATCGGAAGCATCCTGCTTCAGGAACACAATACCGCCCAAAGGATAGGAAGCAGTGGCGGAAATGCCGGAGGTACCGAAGGACATGAAAAAGAACATCCTGCAAAGAGCCTTTTTCCGAAGGGATGCAGTAAATGCAGAAAAAAGAGGCATCTTTCTCGATAAGTTCTTTGTTATGAAGCAGGACCTTTCCGTTTCCGGCGGAGGCAGGTGTTCCGGCTAAAACAAGCACGGTCCGGTTAGGAAAAGAAAACACAGTATTTGTTGCAAAGGGCAGAAGCGCCGGAGAGAAAGAGGTATTTTCTCCGTATAAAGAAAAGGTCAGTCCTGCAATGGAGAGCATGTGCCGCAAACCGTCCTGACCGGTGGGGAGCAGATAGGAAGATCCGTTTATGGTTTTCAGGATAAAATCGGAATTCTGAATCATGGAATACATCATCTTTCTTGCATCGATGTATAGTATTTATTATAGCATTAGCACGTAAAAAATGCTACAATACCCATAAAAGACAAAAAGTGAGGGGAAGGCTTTACAGGGCGGTTTTTACCGTGTGGCGCTGGCTGCGGCCTGTACGTCCACAGATAGCGGGAACGGCAGCAAAAATAAAAAAGAGCAGAATAAAAACAGATGCAGGGGATGAATATGGGAAACGTACAGAGTGAGGACAACAAAAAATGGCAGATAAGGCGGGAAATGGAGGCAAAAGAGGCGGATTTTGAACAGAAACGGAATGCCTATTTTGCAGGGCAGTGCACGGACAAACAACTGACGGAGGATACTACCCAGCCTTTTTATGAAAGCATGAGACTCAGCCGGAAACGTCTGGAAGAGCGGAACCTGACAGTGGATGTGCAGGCGGAAGAAGACAGACCCGGCGGAAGATTTGCCATGTTTGTGGATGCGGAAATGTATCAGGGACCTTACAAGGACGGCGGGGATTATGTGGGAATGCACCGCCGGGGACTGAAGATAAAGAGAACGTTTTACAGGAATGGGAAAAAGCTTTGCAGGCAGAAAGACTATGAAATATCCAGAATCCAGTTTTTGAAATCCGATGTGGAAGGGGACATGGCGGCATGCCCCAACTGCGGACATATGGGTAAAATTTCCAGTTACATAGACGGCTGTGATTACTGTGATGCAAAATTCGTGGTGTCGGATTTTGAAACCAAGGTGTCCGGATATTCGGTAGAGGAAAATGTGCCGAAAAAAGCGAAAAAGACCTTTACGAGAATGTTGACAATCATGTTTTTTACCTCCATTGGTCTTGTAATCCTGGGCGTACTGGCGGCGGTACTGGTCATGATGCTGCTGATGCAGGGAAACAACGGAACACAGGCTGTATGGTCGGGCATTGTCATGATAATCGCACTGGGCATGTATGACAAGCTGGGTGCCATCTTTTCCATTCTGTTCTGGGTGTATCTGATTTTGTTCATCGTGCTTCTGGTGCGCACCAGGGTACAGATATCGGGAGAAAACATGGTAAAACAGTTAATTCCTGATTTTTCCATGCAGGACTTTCTGCAAAATCTGGAGTACCAGTTGAAGAACATCCATCTGACGGACAAAGCGGAGGCTGTGCAGCCCTTTGCCCATTGCCCGCTGCAGGGAATTGTGGAGGATTACCGGGATGTGGTGGACTGCGTTTTGTGTAATCTGACCTTTACATCGGCGGCGCGGACGGCGGAAGGCATACGGGTGGATGTAACGGTAAAAATGAGACTTTCCTGCGATACGGGCAGAAAGATTAAAAACCGCTACGAAAAGCTGCAGCTTACCCTGACCTGCTCGGAGGCAGCTTTGGCACGGGAAAAAACAGCTATCCGTGAATACAAATGTCCCGGCTGCGGCGGCAGTGTGGATATCTTAAGCGGCGGTGTCTGTCCTTATTGCGGAACCCACATGGATTACGGAAAGTTCGGCTGGGTCATTGAAAAATACGAAAAGGGCAAGGCAGAAAACCTTTATAAAAGGATAGTGTTCCTGTTTATTGCCATTTATATAGGAGCGATTGCCATTGGTGCCATAGCGGCGGGCAGCACGGAGGACGGTAAGGAAATGCTGTCGGCAGCCGACATGATGATTCACCGCCATGCCATTCTGGATGAGCTTTACGGAAATGTGGCGAAGCCGGATGAATGGAGAGAGGATATTGTCTGTGTCAATACCGCGAAAGACGATATCGACCGGTACTATACCTATAGCTGTGAAAACGGTTATGATGCAGCAGCCGGTTATGCGGAGTTTTTAAGAAGCGAAAACATGACGGAAGAGGAAACCGGCAATGCAGCTTTCTGCTTTTACCGGGCAGCAAGTTACGGCGGGGAAGACGGCTATGTCAAAGTGGTGATAGAGCCCGCGGAAGACGGCATGACCGTTACCTTTTCCCTGACGGATGAAATAGGTGAGTAGGGGGTGAATATCAGTTTGACAATCCCACAGAACCTTTTATAATGGTAGTAAATAAATTTCAGCAAATAAATGGATTGGAGGAATTTAAAATGGCATTTTGTTCAAAATGTGGCGCACCGATTAACGGAGAAAAATTCTGTCCCGCATGCGGAGCACCGCAGCAGTATCAGCAGACGGGAGCACCCCAGGGCGGTGCACAGCAGCAGTACCAGCAGACAGGAGCCCCTCAGGGAGGAGCACAGAACAGTTTTGACAAATTTATGGATACACCCAATACCACGGGTGAATTTGACCCCAACGATATTTCCCAGAACAAGGCAATGGCAGTTCTTTCTTATCTTGCCATTCTGGTACTCATTCCCATTCTGGCAGCACCGGAATCCAAGTTTGCCAGATACCATGCCAATCAGGGACTGACCCTGTTTATTACGGAGATTGCGTATGTTATCGTGGAGTCCGTACTGGGTCTTATCTTCGGACTGATTCCCGTTGTGGGCGGCATCTTAAATGGTATTCTGGGCCTGGTACATATCGTATTTCTGGTATGGGCAGTGCTTGGTATCATCAATGCGGCAAACGGCGAAGCCAAGGAACTTCCGTTAATCGGCAAGTTTAAGCTGCTGAAATAATCAGGTTCAAGCTTCCATCATGAACGGATAAAACAAAATCCGGGTTACCTACCGATGTCGGAACAGGACAAAGGCAGGCAGCCCGGATTTTTTGCGGTCTCCAAATTACACACTCCGGAACGCCTTCGCGCGGAGCCTTGCGTGCCAGTAAAGAAATTCGTGGGCAAGCAGGGGCATGGCAGCGAGTAGAAGCAGCATTTTCCAATCGGAAAAGCTTAAAGGCACGGTGCCGAACGCCTTGATAAAGTAAGGAACCGTGGTGACAAGAGCCTGCAGGGCGATACCTAAGATCACGGCAAGCATCATCAGCTTATTGGTAAAGTGCTTCATGCGAAACAACGAGCAGTCCACATCCCGCATGCCGATGGCATGGAAAAGCTGGGACATACCAAGAACGGTAAACGCATAGGTCTGGGAGCGGGTCAGAATATCCGGCAGTAAAAGAAGCTCACGGATATGGGACGGTGTAATGGCAATGCCGCTCGCCCTGAGGGTCTGGATAGGCAGATAAAGGAAAGCGCTGATGCTGATAAAACCAATCAGCAGACCGTAAAAGACCGTGCAGGAAAGTCCGCCGTCCGCAAAGAGATTTTCGTCCTTGGGACGGGGCGGGCGTTTCATAAAGTGGGAAGTATCGCTGCAGTCCACACCTAAGGAAAGGGCGGGCAGAGAGTCCGTAATCAGGTTTATCCATAAAATATGGCTGGGCTTTAACGGAGAGGCAAAACCGAACAGAATAGCCGTCAGCATGGTAATGATTTCCCCGAAATTGGAGGAAAGTAAAAACAGGACGGATTTTTTGATATTGGCATAAATACTTCTGCCCTGCTCGATTGCCTTTACGATGGTGGCAAAATTGTCATCGGTGAGAATGATGTCGGACGCATTTTTTGCCACGTCCGTTCCGGCTTTACCCATGGCAATTCCCACATCTGCGGATTTTAAGGACGGGGCGTCGTTGACACCGTCCCCGGTCATGGCAACCACATTGCCGGTTTCCTTTAAGGCTTTCACAATCTTGGTCTTGTGGGAGGGGGAAACCTGGGCAAAGACACGGATGTTTCGGACGGCTTTCTTAAATTCCGCATCCGGCAGGTGGTCCAACTGGCTTCCGGTCATGCACTGGCTCATGGAGTCGGCAATGGAAAGCTCCCCGGCGATGGCGCAGGCGGTGTCCACTCTGTCTCCGGTAATCATAACCACTTTCACACCGGCTTCCTGACAGCTTTCCACAGCTTCGGCAACACCCGGACGGATGGGGTCCTTCATACCGGCAAGACCGATAAAAATGAGTTCTTTTTCTGTGGCTTTCCGGTCACCCGTCCGCATGGCAAGAGCCAGGACACGCAGAGCACGGGAAGACATTTCCTTTATGGCATTGCGGATTTTTTGCTTGTGGGAGGGTGTAAACGGCACCACTTTGCCGTCTAAGCGGATGTGGGTGCAGCGCTTTAAGATTTCATCGGGAGAGCCTTTGGTATAGGAAACGGAACTGCTTCCCATACGGTGCAGGGTGGTCATCATTTTCCGGTCGGAGTCAAAAGGAATTTCGTCTATGCGGGGCAGGCGGGTTTCTAAAACCGGACGGTAGACATGCAGCCCGGCAGCCATATCTAAAAGCGCTAACTCCGTAGGGTCGCCGATGCGGGCAGAGGCATCGTTGCAGAGGGCAAAGCCTTCCACAAAGGAGCGGTGCGTCTCACGGGACAGTTCCTCCGGCGGTAGCAGTCTGCCGTCCGTGTAACAGGCGGTGACGGACATTTTATTTTGGGTCAGCGTGCCGGTTTTGTCGGAGCAGACCACACTGACGCAGCCCAGGGTTTCCACGCTGGGCAGTTTTTTTACAATGGTATTGACCTTTACCATGCGGGACACACTTAAGGCAAGCACCATGGTGACGATGGCAGCCAGACCCTCCGGGACGGCGGCAACGGCAAGGGAAATGGCGGTGATTAACATTTCCATGACATTGCGGTGCTGGATAATGGCAATGAGAAACAGCAGGGCGCACAGGGCAATGGAGAGAATGCTTAAAAGCTTTCCCAGGTCGGAGAGGCGCTTCTGAAGTGGTGTGCTTTCTGCCGGAGCTTCGTTTATAAGAGAAGCGATTTTACCGATTTCCGTATCCATGCCGATGGCGGTGACGGTGCCTTTTCCTCTGCCGTAGGTGACATTGGTGGAAAGATAGGCACGGTTATGGGTGTGGGTATCCTTTTCCACGGGAAGGGACTCTCCGGTGAGAGCCGATTCCTCTATTTTCAGACAGTTCGACTCGGTGATAAGCAGGTCGGCGGGAACCTGTCTGCCGGCATCCAAAAGCACTTCATCGCCGGGTATAAGGTCGGCGGCGGGGATTTCCGTGGTGTTTCCGTCTTTTATAAGAAGCGCTTTGGGGCTGCTCATTTCCTTCAGGGCATGGAGCGCCCTCTGGGCTTTTCCCTCCTGAATGACGCCTACGAGCGCATTGACTAAAATAACGGAAAGAATAATCAGGGTATCACTGTATTCCCCGAGCAGCATGGAAATGGAAGCGGCGATGAACAAGATAAAAATCAGAGGATCGTTCAGCTGGGCTAAAAAGCGCTGCAGGGCGTTTTTTTCGGGCGCCTCTTTTAAGACGTTGTGCCCGCGTTCGGTTTCCTGACTGGATAATAGCTGATTCATAAAAAAATCCCCCTGTTTCATACTTGAATTAGACAACCTGTGCCTAAAAGCAAGATATGAGACAGGGGGACAAAATATACTTGTCGAAATTTATTTCATAATGGGAATTTTCTTCACAATGCGACGGTATATTTTCCAGATAATGACCGCGGGAAAACTGATGGTCAGGTACAGGGTCACAAGACCGCCGAAACCGCCCGCAACAATAACAAACGCAAGAAGAAAAGGATTCATAAGAAAGACCTCCTGATATGTAATATATAGTATGGGTATCACTTACCAAAGAAAAGATAGCACATTCTGCTCTTTCAAAAAACGGATGTTAAGAGCCTTTAACGGAAGAGGGCGGAATCTTAACACGGCTTTAACGGATAAGGCGCGGGCAAATCAGCCGAAAACGAAAATCTAACAGCATTTTTTGCGGACATTAAAGCAAGAATGCGTGTTGCATAAATGTCTTTTTCCCGATATACTTGAATTTATAACAGACAGAGGCTTGAGCCTTAAAAAATAAAAAGGGGCAGTGAATATGAATTTTACACAGGCGCAGGAAAAGTTAAAAAGCTACGGACAGGAACAGGTTCTTAAGTACTTTGACGAGTTAAATGATGCGGAAAAGGAAGAGCTCTTAAACCAGATAGCCGAAACGGATTTTTCCGTTACCGAAATGTGCACACATAAAGAAAAGGCAGCCGAAAGAGGCGTGATTACGCCCTTAAAAGCAATGGAGCTTCCGGAAATCGAGGCAGAGAAAGAGTCCTACCGGAAGACCGGACTGGACGCCATCAGGGCAGGAAAAGTAGGCGCGGTTCTTTTGGCGGGCGGCATGGGCACCAGACTCGGCTCCGATGCACCCAAGGGCATGTATAACATCGGCATTACAAAGGATGTTTATATTTTTGAAAGGTTAATCTGCAACCTGATGAAGGTAGTGGAGGAGGCAGGCAGCTACGTGCCCCTGTTTGTCATGACCAGTGAAAAAAATCATGAGGCAACCGTGGGATTTTTCAAGGAACACGATTTCTTCGGTTACGATAAGACAAATGTATTTTTCTTTAAGCAGGATATGGCTCCGGCAGCGGACTACGAGGGAAAGATTTACATGGAAAGCAAATCCAGAATGTCCACTTCCCCCAACGGAAACGGCGGCTGGTATGTTTCCCTCTGTCATGCGGGACTCAGGGATGTAATCCTTGAAAAGGGTATTGAGTGGCTGAACGTGTTTGCCGTGGACAATGTGCTGCAGCAGATAGCAGACCCTGTTTTTGTGGGCGCCGTTATCGATAAGGACTGTGCCGTAGGCTCCAAGGTGGTGAGAAAGAACGCACCAGACGAGAAGGTGGGCGTTATGTGCTTAGAGGACGGCAGACCTTCCATCGTGGAATATTATGAGCTGACGGAAGAGATGCGGGATGCGAAGGATGAAAAGGGCGACCCGGCATACAACTTCGGCGTTATTTTAAACTACCTGTTTAAGGAAAGCGAGCTGCACAAAATCATGAACCGCAAGCTTCCGTTGCATATTGTGGAGAAGAAGATTCCTTACTTAAACGAGGCGGGAGAACTGGTAAATCCCGAAGCACCCAACGGCTATAAATTTGAACAGCTTGTACTGGATATGATTCATGAAATGGAAAGCTGTCTGCCCTTTGAAGTGGTCCGGGAAAAGGAATTTGCCCCCATTAAGAACAAAACCGGCGTGGATTCTGTGGAAAGTGCACGGGAACTCTTAAAAAAGAACGGCATAATTCTGTAATTTTTTGAGTTGTTAAGGCGTGTAAAATCAGCTACACTTATTGTATACAAAACAAGTATGATTTCATACGCCCCCCCGGAGGTACCGGGGATTTGCAGGTGAGGAAAGGCAGGAATTTACTATGGCAATTTTGGTAACAGGCGGCGCCGGATATATCGGCAGCCATACCGTAATAGAATTACAGAATGCAGGCTATGACGTAGTGGTTATGGACAACCTGAGCAATTCCAGCGAAGTGGCACTGGAAAGAGTACAGGAGATTACCGGAAAGCCCCTTACTTTTTATAAGGCAGACATTCTGGACAGAGAAGCAACAGAGAAAATTTTCTCCAACGAAAAGATTGAAGCGGTCATTCACTTCGCAGGCTTAAAGGCAGTCGGAGAGTCCGTACAGAAGCCTTGGGAATACTACAACAACAATATCACGGGCACCCTGATTTTACTGGACGTGATGAGAAAACACAATGTAAAGAACATCATTTTCTCCTCCTCCGCAACCGTTTACGGCGAGCCGGAAAAAGTGCCCGTTACAGAAGAAACACCCAAGGGAAGCTGCACCAACCCTTACGGCTGGACGAAGTCCATGCTGGAGCAGATTTTAACTGATATCCAGAAGGCAGATCCTTCCTGGAATGTCATCCTGCTTCGTTACTTTAATCCCATCGGTGCACACAAGAGCGGAAAGATTGGCGAAAACCCCAACGGCATTCCCAACAATCTGATGCCCTATATTACCCAGGTAGCGGTTGGAAAGCTGCCGAAATTAGGCGTGTTCGGAAACGATTACCCTACGCCGGACGGCACCTGCATCCGCGACTATATTCATGTACTCGATCTGGCAACCGGCCATGTAAAGGCGCTGGAAAGACTGAAAAAAAATGCCGGCCTCGATATTTACAATCTGGGAACCGGCATTGGATACAGTGTTCTGGATGTGATTCATAATTTTGAAGCAGCCACCGGCATTACCATTCCCTTTGAATTCAAGCCCAGACGTGCGGGCGATATTCCGGTAAACTATTCCAATGCAGACAAGGCATGGAAGGAACTGGGCTGGAAAGCACAGTACGGAATTAAGGAAATGTGCGAGGACTCCTGGAGATGGCAGAGCAGCAATCCCAACGGTTATTAAGGGGGATTACTTTTCTGCGGGGAACGAAACCGTAATGGTGGTTCCCTTTCCTAAGGTACTTTCTAAGGAAATGCTTCCTTTTAAGTAGGCTACGGCATGCTTTACAATGGAAAGACCGAGGCCGGTGCCGCCGCTTTCGCGGGAGTGGCTTTTGTCCACCCGGTAGAAGCGTTCGAATACGCGGGACTGGTCGGCGGGAGCAATTCCCACACCGTTGTCGCTGACGGCAACCTGTACCTTGTCACCGGCAGTTTTTACATTTACTTTGACAAAGCCGCCTTCCTTGTTGTACTTTACGGCATTGTCGCACAGATTATAAATGATATCATAGAGGAGCTTGTGAACGCTTGTGAGCGGGGCAGGCTCCCCTTTTATTGTCAGGGAAATGTTCCGGCTTTCCGCAATGGGGCCCACCATTTCCAGCGCCTCTTTCGCAACGGAGAGGGCATCCACATTTTCCCAGTTCATTTCCGTGTTTTCATCAAGCTGGGACAGGCGGATGATGTCGCTGACCAAGGACACCAGTCTGGCCGCATCCGTCTTGATATGGCCGATAAAACGGGGCATATCCTCCGGCTTTACAAGTCCGCTTTCGATTAAATCGGCGCTGCCGATAATGGACTGGAGCGGGGTTTTCAGCTCATGGGAAACATTGGCGGTGAACTCTCTGCGATTCTGCTCCGCCTGTATTTTTTCGGTATTGTCGATGGCAAGTAAGAGCACACCGATAACCTCGTCCTTTTCCACAATCTGGTTGATGCACAAATCGTAATTTCTGCCATTCTTTTCGTATTCCAATTCCTGTTTCTTGCCGGACAGGGTTTCCTTGATGGCGCGACTGATTTCCGGGGTACGGTCTATGGTAAGAAAATCCTTGCCGATGCTGTCTTCCTCCGCTTCAAAAATCTTCCGGGCGGCGGTATTCAGACTGACTACCACACCGTCCTTATTTAAGACGATTAAGCCTTCGCTCATGTTGGAAGTAATGGCGTTAAATTCGTTCTGGCTCCGGGAAAGTTCATCCATCTGCAGGGCAATCTGTTTATTCTGCTGAGCCATATGGCGGAGCAGCGGGCTCAATTCCTCATACACATCATTGGAAAGAGGGTCGTTCAAATCCAGATTGTTTAAGGGCTTTACCAGGTTCAGGGAAGCGCGTTTTGCCAGAAAAACGGAAAGCAGGATGGCAAGGAACGCAATGACCAAAAGCGGCTGCAGCATACCTAACAGGAGAGAAACAATGGTTACCTGACTGGTGGAAATACGGAGAACCCTGTCATCGGAGAGCTTCTTGGCAAAATAATAGGTCTGTTCCGTCAGGGTACGGGAATAGCGGTGGGACTCTCCGTAGCCGGAGAGGAAAGCCTCCTGAAATTCTCTTCTGTCGCTGTGGTTTTCCATGGAAGCGGCATCGGCACCGGTATCGTAAAGGACGGTGCCGTCCGTATCAATGAGGGTAAGACGGTATTCGCCGCTTTCCACATTTTTCAGATATTCGATACCCTCGTCCTCCACGGCGGTCGAGGCAAAGCTTAACTGGGTTTTCAACTGGGATTTCCTTAAAGAGGTGAAATAATCGTTTAAGGAAGTCAGTATGACGAGGTAGCAGGCAAGGAGCACCGTGCAGGCTACCAAAAGGATGGAATGAAATATTTTCTTTGTCATAAAGATGCCTCCATTCTGTATCCGACACTGATTACGGTTTTAATCAGTGAACCGTATTTTCCGAGTTTCTTCCGTAAGGTTTTGATGTGCATATCCACGGTACGGGTTTCGCCGTAGTAATCCACGCCCCATACGGCATTCAGCAGTTTTTCACGGGAAAAAACCACGCCGATATGGGATAAAAACAGGTGCAGCAGTTCAAATTCCTTGTAGGTGAGAGCAACTGTTTCGCCGTCCACGGTTACCACGCGGTTGTCAACCTGCATGGAAATGCCGGACAGGGAAAGCGTCTGTACGGGCACGGTATCCTCACAGCGGCGAAGAACGGCCTTTACGCGGGAAACTAATTCCATAACGCCGAAGGGCTTTACCAGATAGTCGTCGGCGCCTAAGTCCAGACTCTGGATTTTGTCGTATTCCATACCCTTGGCTGTTGCCATGATAACGGGGATTTTCTGGGTTTCCGGCATGGCACGAAGCTTTTTTAACACTTCCACACCGTCTATTTCCGGCATCATAATATCCAGGATAATAAGCTGGGGTTTTTCCTCGGAAAGGGCATGCAGCATGGAAACCCCGTCTGCAAACCCTTTCGCTTCAAATCCTGTGGCATTTAAGGTATATACTTCAATGTCCCTGATGGCACTGTCGTCATCCACACACCATATCATAATTCTGCTTCTCCTTTGTGCACACCGGTGACGGAGAACTGCACCCATTCGGCAATGTTTACCGCATGGTCGCCGATTCGTTCAAAATACTTGGCAATCATCAGTAAATCCATGGCATATTCTCCGTCGGCTGTGTTCTGACTTATCATATCAATTAAGAAATTTTTGGTTTTGGTAAAATCGTCGTCCACAATATCGTCATCCACGATGACCTTCTGGGCGAGCAACAGGTCCTGCTTTACATAGGCATCGATACTGTCCGTTACCATCTGGATGGTGGATCTTGCCATATGCTGGATGTAGGAGCATTCCTCACCGGTTCTGCCGTTTAAGAACGTAATAATGTCGGCAATGTCGGCTGCCTGGACTCCGATTCTGTCCATGTCTGTAATCATTTTAAGCGCTGCGGAGATTTGACGCAAGTCCCTTGCTACCGGTTGTTGCTGTAAAAGCATTTTTAAGCAGATGGATTCGATACTCCGTTCCATATGGTCGATTTCTTCGGTAATGGGAATGACCTTTTTGCATTTTTCGGGCTTTCCCTCTGTCAGTGCCAGTGCGGATAAAGAAATGGATTCCTGGCACAGAGAGCCCATTTCGATAAGATTTTTGTTTAACAGCTTTAATTGTTCGTCGAATTTGTTGCGCATCAGCCAAACCTCCCTGTAATATAGTCTTCCGTCCGTTTGTCGTTCGGATTTGCAAAAAGCTTTTCGGTGTCATTGTACTCAATCAGATTTCCCAGAAGGAAGAAAGCGGTCTGGTCGGAAATTCGGGCAGCCTGCTGCATGTTATGGGTAACAATGACAATTGTGTATTTCTTCTTTAATTCCATGGCAAGGTCTTCGATTTTGGAAGTGGAAATGGGGTCCAGCGCACTGGTGGGTTCATCCATAAGAAGCACCCTGGGGCTGACAGCCAGCGCTCTTGCGATACAGAGTCTCTGCTGCTGACCGCCGGAAAGACCGAGTGCGGATTTCTTTAGACGGTCCTTTAATTCATCCCAGATAGCGGCATCCTTTAAGGATTCCTCTACGATTTCATCTAACTTTGCCTTATTTTTGATGCCGTGGATACGGGGGCCGTAGGCGATGTTGTCATAGACACTCATGGGAAAGGGATTGGGCTTCTGGAATACCATGCCGATATCGCGGCGCAGCTCGTTGACATCCACACCGGGAGCAAAAATGTCCTTGCCGTCGTATTCCACTTTTCCGGTGATTTTGACATCCGGAACCAGGTCGTTCATGCGGTTTAAGGTCTTTAAGAAAGTGGACTTGCCGCAGCCGGAGGGACCGATTAAAGCGGTAATGGCATTTTCCTTAATGCCGATTTCAATGTTTTTCAGTGCCTGGGTATTTCCATACCAGAGGCAGAGGTCTTTAACGGTAATAATGTCTTTCATAGGAAATCTCCTTTTGTACCGGAAAATGAACCGGTTTCTGTTTGAAAATCTGTTTCTTATACCGAAGCATCAGCCGGCGTTCTTTTTCTTGAAATATCTGCCCGCGAAATCTGCCAGCAGATTGATAATCAGTGTCATAATCATCAGAATGGCGGCAATGGCAAAGGCGGTATCGAAATCACCCTGCTCCTTGGCGTACACGTAAAGAGCAACGGTAAGCGTGGCGCCGGAACTGGTAAGCCCGTGGAAAATATTGTTTAAGGCATGGGCGAAACCTGCCGTGAAAAGCAGGGCAGCCGATTCACCGATGATACGTCCTACGGAGAGGATAAGACCGGTTACCACACCGTCGATACAGCCGGGGAGCACCACCGTGCGGATGACACGCCATTTACCGGCGCCCAGTCCGAAGGCGCCTTCCCGGTAACTCTGGGGAACGGTCTTTAAGCTTTCCTGCGTGGTTCGCATGACGGTGGGAAGGTTCATGATAACCAGTGTCATGGCGCCCGCTAACAGGGATGTTTTCATGGATAAAAACTGACAGAAGAAAAGCATGCCCACCAGACCGTAAATAATGGAAGGGATGCCGGAAAGGGTTTCGGCGGCATATTCAATCAGGGTTACAATTTTTTTATTCTTGGCATACTCCGTCAGGTACACGGCAGCGCCGACTCCTAAAGGGAGTACTATAAGAAGCGTTGCCAGTATGATGTAAATCGTATTCAAAATATCGGGCAGGATACCGATTTCATCTGTAAGATAGCTGGGCTTTGTGGTGAGAAATTTCCAGGTAATGTGAGGGAATCCCTTAAAGAGCACATAGATAATCAGGAAAAGAACCAGCGCACAGGTGAAAAATACGGAAAGCCACATGAGGGCTTTCATGATGCCGATATAGATTTTTCTGCTTGTGGAAAGAGAGTTTTTCTTCATAGAAATCTCCGGACCTTTCTGTTTTCTGCCTGTCATTCCCGACAGGCATTTTGTTAATCTTTTTTCCGTTTCAGGAAAAAGTTTAAGGTTGCATTAATCAGCATAATAAAGAAGAACAATACCAGAGCGATGGAGAACAGTGCCTGTCTCTGCAGACCGGAGGAGTAGGACATTTCGCTGGCTACCGCGGTTGTTAAGAAACGGACGCTCTGGAAAAGGGAAGGCATATTGGGTACGTTGCCGGATACCATCATGACCGCCATGGCTTCGCCGATGGCACGGCCAACACCTAAAACGATGGCTGCGGCAATACCGCTTTTTGCTGCCGGAACGGATACCTTGAAGTAGGTCTCCACCGGTGTGGCTCCCAATGCAAGGGAAGCTTCTTCGTATTCTCTCGGTACGGCGTCCAGGGCATTTAAGGAAACCTTGATGATGGACGGCAGTACCATGATTGCCAGTACAACGATGGCAGCAAGGAGACTGGCACCGTCGGGGATATGAAATATATTACGGATGGCAGGAACCAGAATCAGCATACCCACCAGACCATATACAACGGAAGGAATTCCGGCTAACAGACTGACGACGGTTTCTACAGCGCGACGCAGATTGTAGGGAGCTATCTTGGAAAGAAACACGGCTGTTAAAAATCCGATAGGGGCTCCCAGTATTACGGCACAGACCGTACCGTAAATACTGGTTAAAATAAAAGGGAGGATGCCGAACTCAGGGGTCGCAGCCGTAGAATGCCATTCTTTCCCAAATAAAAAGGAAATCAGTCCGATTTTGCGGATAGCCGGAACTCCGGCTATCACTAAGTATATGGTAATCAGAAGTACGGATACTACGGTAATCATTCCTAAGATTAGGAAGATACCGGCTACAATTCGTTCAAAAGCTCGTTGTTTTTTCATACAAATCCTCATACCTTTCTTTTACTTCCAAGAATTTCAGAAACTGTTATTTTGCGGGTACAACACCGGCGCCGGTAATGATGTCGGCAACCTTGTCACTGGTTACATAGTCAAAGAATGCCTGTGCTGCATCGGAGAGCTTTACACCGTCCTTGGTTACCAAAACGAAGGGACGCTGGATAGCATAGCTGCCGTCTTTTACGGTTTCTTCGGAAGGAGCTACACCGCCGACACTAAGAGCTTTTACGTTGTCCTTTACTGCGGAAAGGGAGGTGTAACCGATGGCATCCGGGTTCTGGCTTACGGTTGTGATGACGTCACCGGTAGAAGTAAGCTCCTGACGGTACTGGCATTTTTCAGAGGTTTTGGTAATGGACTCGAAACCGTCTCTGGTACCGCTTCCTGCTTCACGACCGATTACTACGATTTCTGCATCGGCACCGCCGACTTCGCTCCAGTTGGTAATTTCGCCGGTGTAAATGGAAGCAATCTGTTCAATGCTTAAGTCATTTACCTGGTTTTCGGGGTTTACGACTACGGCAATACCGTCAAGTGCAAGTACGGTTTCGGTAAGTCCCTGTGCTTTTTCTTCATCCTTTAAGGAACGGCTGGAAAGACCGATGTCGCATCTTCCTTCGGATACGGCTGTGATACCGGAACCGGAACCGGTAGGATTGTAAGTAAACTGGATACCGTCGTTTTCATTCATGAAGGACTCGCCCAGAGCACCGATGACTTTTTCCATGGAAGTGGAACCGTCGGTTGCTACGGTACCGGAAAGCTTGCTGTTTCCGCATCCGGTTAAGGAGGTTAAAGCAAGGATAGTTGCAACTGCTAAACTGACTACTGTTTTCTTTTTCATAATGTAATTCCTCTTTTCTTTTTTTGTGGCGCAATGCCTTTTTTTGTTTACAAGAAAAGGGTAGCATCGGTTTGTAAAGTCAAAAAGCAGACCGGTGTAAAATCGGTGTAAAGCAGTAAAATACATAAAAAAAGCACCCGACTTTACATCGGGCGCCCTTTACTTAACAGGGGACTATGCTACATAACGGTACATAAAGATGAAGTGGCAGATGCTGCCTGCCATGACAAACAGGTGGAAAATTTCATGGGAGCCGAAGTTTGCATGCTTCGCATTAAAGATAGGAAGCTTTAGGGCATAAATGATGCCGCCCACGGTGTAAATAATACCGCCTGCTAAAAGCCAGCAGAAAGCCGGAACGGAAAGTGTATGGAGGAGTTCACGGAACACAAAGACACAGACCCAGCCCATGGCGATATAAATTATGGAAGAAAACCATTTCGGACAGGTAATCCAGAAAGCCTTGATCAGCATGCCGGCAATGGCGATGCTCCATACAACGGTCAGCATGGTGACACCTTCTTTGCCTCCTAAAACAATGAGACATACCGGTGTGTAAGAACCGGCAATCAGCACGAAAATCATCATGTGGTCAATCTTCCGGAAAATTCGTAAGGGCTTTCCGCTTAAATTTACGGAATGATAAGTGGCACTTGCGCCATATAATAAAACCATGCTGAGCATGAAAATAAGCATTGCGGTAAATGTCCGGCCGCCTGCGGAAACGCCGGCTTTGATAAGCAGGGGGACGGAAGCGAAAAGGGCCATCATACAGCCGATAAAATGAGTAATGGCACTGCCGGGTTCACGAATAGTAATCTGCATAAAATTTCATTCCTTTCCATAGCCTGAAAATGCAGGCATATATTTGCATAATAAATCTTTTGCATGTTGATAGTTACAATACATAGTATTCAATACTACATGTCGTTGAAGAAATACTACTACATGAGTAAGAATATGTCAAGAAGAAAAATTTATGCATAAAAAAAGAGGATGCAACATCCTCTTTTTGTGCCGTGAATACAGTTTGCCTTCATAATCTGCAAGCCCGCGAAGTCTGTCACTCCCGATAATCTGCAAAGCCTAGAGACTCAGTCTTCTTCAATGACCTGTATTTCGAGGTAATCGAAGGGAATGGTTTCGGTGAAATTGTCCTGGGTAAAGCGGGTTTTGCTGTGGAGCTGGAAATCCCGCACCGTGGAGTCGAGCCAGATGGGGTGACCCAGATCAAATTTTGTGCAGATTTCATCAATGGCATGAAAAATTTTATGGGTGCGGGTATCGGTTCCGGCATCCTCCACAACCATATCGTTTAACATTTTGTTGTTCTTAAAAGTTTTGGCCCATAATCGAAACATAAGATTTCCTTTCCGTATAGCAGGTATCAGAGTCGGGACCTATTGCCCCCGACATCATCTTAACAGATTATACGGAA
>ERZ1026850.689-NODE-689-length-20160-cov-6.805471_pt1 | contig 20160 bp, 5 predicted proteins | sample MGYA00380155_ERZ1026850 | MGnify/ENA primary metagenome ERZ1026850 (study PRJEB33269, sample SAMEA4719791) | human gut metagenome | biome: human-associated habitat; feature: organic feature; material: feces | place: Cameroon | collected 2013-10 ... | reverse complement strand
GAATTATATTGGTTAGGAGTTTTGGGCAACTTACATGGTTGTGGTGAAGCTGTCGTTATTTTATCTATTATAGTGTTATCTGGTTTAGGTATCTGGACACTTACGTTCGGTTCTGATTATGATGAACCTTTTAAAAAGATAAAAAGAAAGTTTAAGTGTTCTGTATATGCTTTGGTGTTTGGAACAACTATTTGTGTATTCATACCTTCCACAAAGAGTCTGCTTATCATCTGTGGAGTAGGTGGAACTATTGATTATGTTAAAGGAAACAAGGATGCTAATAAGATTCCTGATAAGTGCATTAAGGCTCTTGATAAGTATCTTGATGATGCGTTGAAGGAAGATAAGGAGTAAAACTTTATTGGAGATAGATATTATTAATTTAATTATTTTGTTTATGGAAGATTTTAAAGAAAGAATGTGCCAAGAGCATAGTGAGTTGAATGAGCGTTTAGGCAAACTTAACGTTGCCTTGTGCAAGGATTGTTTCCGTGAGAAAGTCGGTGTCTATCAGTTTAAGTTAATGAAGGAGCAAGCATTAGGTATGGAGAAGTACTATCTTGCTTTTACTGGAATGGGTATCGCTGGGGCTGTTAATGCTCTGAAATTAGGTCTTGCGGTTAGACGTAAGGGCTGGAATGGAAAGGGTTTGTTTGTTGTTAAGCAGATTCCTTCTCATATCACTAGTGACATCATTCCTAAGATGCAGTCTCTTCCTCAGACTGCTAAGAACATCTTGATGAGTCGTGAAAATCCTCACATTGACTACACCAACCAGATGCTTATCATCAACCCAGATGGCAGAGCAGATTCTTGGGTTCCTTCTGTATCTGATATTTTTGCTGATGATTGGGAGATAGCCAATGACTAGTTCATCTGCTGAATATTACAGAACCCACCCAGCAGCTAGGGCACGGAAGGCGGCTTACGATACAAAGTTTGAGTCTTCTCCTGCTCAGAAGGCTAAGCGTAGGGAACTCGCCCGTCACAACGCTGCTCACGATAAGAAGTATGGGGCAGCTTCTCGCAAGGGTATGGATGCCAGTCATACAAATTCAGGAATCAGGTATAAGCCATCATCGGTGAATCGTGGTTCCAAGACAGATATGGCTGGGGATAGAAGGGCTAGAGGCGGTCGCTGATAGTGAATAAAAAAGAATAGGGAGTGCTCACGCATTCCCTATTTTATTATCCTAACAATCTTAAAACCTATAAACCAAAAACCTATGAAAAAAAATCAATTGTTTTTGCAGAATATTTAAATTGACATGTTTATTAATTAAATTTTATCCTTCCTCTTCTGACATCTGTCTTAACTTCTCGGTGAGTGCATTGTGTACCTCACGCTTATCGTCAAGAGTGACGGTCTGTAGCTTAGGGCAGTTGAACTCCAGTATCTTGATGAATGATGCTACCTTATCCTTCGGCTCGCATTTTGACCAAGCCTCCAAGAAATCATCCCAAGCATCTCTAGAAAAGTCGGCACACAGCTCACGAAACTCCTTAGTGATAGGAGACTCGTACCCTTTCTGCTTACCTCCAGTCTTCGGTCTTCCCTTCTCGAACTGACCTTTTGAATTTCTGTCTGCTGCCATTGTCTTAACTATTTTGGTGCAAAGATAGTAATTTGTTGGCAAACGGAAACTTTATCCGTTAACTTACTTGCCTAAATAAACGGATAAAATACGATTCTCGGATGGTATCAGTATCTTTGTACCATTATTAATAATTAAAATTTCATATATATGATAGGTGCATTAATAGGTGCTGGGCTTAGCGTTGCAAGCAGCATCGCTGGCGGTATAGCTAACCGCAAGGCGAGACGTAAGCAGGAGCAGATGATTGCCCAGCAACAGAAAGAAAATCAGGCATGGTATGACAGAACATACAATGCCGACCCGACCAAGCGTGCTGATACGGTTCGCTTGCTAACCCAGATGCAGGAGCAGATTAAGAACAGAAACAAGGCTGCTAAGGGCAGACAAGCCGTGATGGGTGGTACGGAAGATTCCACTACTGCTGTGAAGGAAGCAAACAACAAGACTCTTGCGGATACAACCTCTCAGATTGTAGCTGCAAATGATGCCCGAAAGGATAACATCGAACAGCAGTATATGAACAGAAAGAACCAGTTACAGAATCAGCAGATGGGGCTTGATGCTGAGAAGGCTGCTGATACTGCCAATGCGGTGGCTGGTGTGGCTGGTACTGCTGCCAACATCGCTGCCGCCATAGATGGTGGATTGGGCAAGAGCAAGGTTGCCAGACCTAGTGTTTCATCGCCTACACAAGCTGATATGGATAAGCTCGATGCCAAGGTGGGTGCGACTCCTACCCAGCAGCAAGTAGCGAATGATTTGAATAATATGATTGGTGACAATGCGCCAAAGAAGATAAAAGCATAGCCTATGAAAGCATCAGATATGTTACGAAACAATAATGGCTTGAAGACTACACAGAGTGTTCTCAACAAGCAGCAGAGTGGGGTGGATGCCGCTCAGAAGGTGGCACAGACTCAGGCTCCAGTCTTCACCCAGCAGCAACTTGATGCGGCTGGCAAGAAGATTGACCAGATGAATGCTGCTACTCCTCAGAATGAAACACCTACGATGAAGGCGGCTAGAGAGAAAACTATCGCTACTCAACAAGCTATCGCCAATGGTGTAGATGTGAATCAGGGTGCGACAAGTGATGAGGAGGATAAGCCATCTGTCCCTATTGTGAAGAAGGAGGAGTCGAAATCTCAGCCTAAGCAGTTGTCTTACGCTGATATGTATAAGATACTGAATCCTGAAATGAATGAGACTGCTGAGCAGAGGGCGAACAGAGAGAAGAAGGAGCGTACCAAGGCTCGTATCGCTGCTCTGGGAGATGGTCTCCGTGCGCTCAGCAATATCTACTTCTCTACCAATGGAGCCAAGGTGGTACACAATCCTGAGTCGGATATGACTAAGGCGATTAACAAACGCAAGGCTTATATGGATGCTCAGAGAGAAAAGAATCGGGCATCATGGCTGACTGGGTATCAGAGGGCACTCGCTCTTGATGAAGAAGCTCGGAAGAATAACCTGACTCTCGCTGAGCAGATGAGGTATCACGATATGCAGAACGACATCAACAAGGTGAAGGCTGACCAAGGACAGCAGAGAATTGACCAAGGTAACAGAAGACTTGACTTGTCGAAGTTGAAATATACCAATGATGCTGAGTATAAAGATAATCAGTTGAAGATTAAGAAGATGCTTGCTGATGGTCAGATAAGCCATTGGGCTGCTCAGGATGCACTTGCTAGACTGCGAGAAGGACGAATTTCTAACAAGGCTCAGAAATCTTCTGGCGGTAACCAAACTACTGCTGGTTATTGGTATGAGTACTATGACCTGATGGACACTCCTGAGGGGCAGAAGAAGATAAATGAACTCAAAAGAAAGTTGAGAATCAAGAATGTGACTCAGACTAACGTGAGATACCTCATGGATAGATTGAAGGGAAGGCGAAGTTCTACTACTGGTGGTACGTCAACTGGAGGTGGTAAATCGTCTGGTGGCGGCAAGCATACAACACATAAGGCTGGCGGTTCTTCGTCTGGTGGCAAGAAGAAGACTGGCGTAAAATGGTAACAGAATTGGTAACAAGAATTTGGTAACAAACAAATATATATATCATGGCAGAAAGACCATTATACACTTTATACAAGAATCTGAAAGCACAGAACTATGATGTGCCTGATGATTACAATAAGTTTGAGAGTGCTCTGACAAGAGACGGAAAGGGTGGTGCGGATAACAGACATGCTATCTATGAGAACTTGAAGGCTCAGAACTTTGATGTTCCTAATACCTATGAGCGTTTCTACTCTGCACTCTTTGAACCTCGTAGTAAGACTTCATCAAGGGCGAAGGGCGGTAGTGTTCCTATGAGTGCTGCTGACCGTGCTCGTTTCTCGGCAGGGGCACAAGCTATCTCGGCTAGTGCTCAGCAGACAATGAACAATGCTGGTAGATACAACAGACTGAAACAACGCAAGCAGAAGCAGCAAAAGGATTTCGGTCGTGTGAACTTGGGTACACATAAGACTGCTTTTGGTGGTGATGCTAACAATGTAGTGAAGGATGAGTTCGCTTACAATCCAGAGACTGGCAAGGCTGGGGCATACGTTTCCTCGGACAATAAGAATGTTTATTCTCTTCCTGAAGCTGAGCAGAAGCAAGCTATTCTTGACCAGCAAAACAATGCCTATCAGGAAGCGGTAGATACTGGCGAGATACCATCTGTCTTTGATGTTCGTGACAAGAATGGTAACTATGACTTGCAGGAGAATATCGGCAAGAATGGAACCTATCTTACTGAGGAAGGTGCTCAAAAGCAGTTTGACAAGAAACTGGCTGATGCCTATGCCCGAAAGAAGGAGATTGAGGCTCTTATCGCTGAGGATAACCGTCAACACGGAAATCCTTTGCTCTCTTATAGTGCAAGTATCGGTGCAAGTAACGGAAGAACTGCTGAGCAGAGTGACTATAGAAATAAGTTGGCAACCTCTCTTTCTCTGGTTACTGAGCAGATTGGTGCGCTTGAAGCGGTGAAACAATATCCTACAAGTAGCTGGGGTGAGGATGTCTTAAAGGCTCTTGACAATACTATCTTTACTGCCAAGAGTTGGGATTTCGGTCTGACTGACTTCGCTACCATGGGGCAGATGGAGCGTATCAAGACCAAGATGGATAACAATATTCCTCTCTCAGGTTCGGATAAGATGCTCCTGAAGAGTAAACTGGGTGCGGATGCTGCTGCGGCTCTTGAAGACGAGAAGATGGGTAACATCTATCGTTGGACGAAGATTGCTGGTCAGTCTCTCCCATTTATGGCTGACTTCTTCCTGACTGGAGGCTATGGTGGTATTACTAAGGGAATCAGTAGTGGAGCGTTGAAGTTTGCTGCCAAGCGTGGTATGGGCAAGGTGAGTGCTGCAATCTTGAAGAACACTGGTATCGTGGCTGGCGATGTTATTGGTTCGTATGCGATGGCAGGAACTGAGCAAGCGTTGAAGACTGGTGCTGACATCATGCAGCGACATCTGGGTAATCTGTATCAGGATGAGAAGGGTGATTATAAGTTCGGTACTTTCGATGAAAACGGAAACCTCCTGCATGAGGGTGGCGAGTCTATGGGTACTGCGCTCTATAAGGGTATGACCTCTGCTATGGTGGAGAACTATACAGAAAAACTCTTCGGTCACAATTATGGTATCAAGAAGGGTGCTGTCAACTTCATGGAGAAACATGGTATGAATGCTTCTGCTGAGTTCTTCAAGAATATCGGCAAGAGTGGATGGTACACCAATTCCAAGAAGTGGATGGAGAAGTTTGGTGTCAACGGTTTTGCTGAGGAAGTGATGGAGGAGGAGATTGGTATTCCTCTTCATGCCCTGCTGGATGGTGAAGGTAAGGTGAGCGACCTCCTTGATACTAAGCAGCAACTCGACATCATCGGTGGTATGGCTATCTCTGTTGGCTCTATGTATGCGATGGGTGCTGGCTCCCGACCAGTAAAAGGTATCTACAATCGTGCTCAGTACTACCGATTCCGTAACAAGGTGAATGTGGCTGATAGTGATGCTCAGAACCTGATGGGCGATAACTGGGCAGACATTAAGGATAAGATTGACAACGCTACCAATGAACAGATGGGTAGTGTGTTGGCTGGCATTCTCCGTCAGAGAGATACCATGAGTAAGGAGCAGATTAATGCTGCTGTCAACTATGGTGTGAACCTGATGAAGATGCGTGGCTATAATATTGCCAAGACTGCTGAAATGAATGCAAGAGAGATTACTAACGAGCCAACAACTCCTGAGGAGCAGCATCAAACGGATATTGACAACGCTTATTCTGAGGGGCATGATGCAGATGATGCAGACAAACATGATATTCAGTTGAAGCAGGAAGACCAGATGAAGACTCTTGCGGCTGCATTGGGTATCTCTGAGCAGCAGTTATCTGCCATGAGTGATGATGAACTTCAATCCCTGACTGGGCAGGATGATAAACTTGACCAAGCTATCTATGACTACCAGTTGTCTTCTGCCCGATACCAAGGTGTGGTTGATGATGCACAAGACAAGGTTGACATCGCTGCACATCAGGCAGAACAGAGAGTTGATATGTACACAGACCAAAGTCGTGGTTCTGTCCGTAACGCTACCATCAAGGCTAGTGGTGGCTTGGAAGACTATGGTGTGTACATTATCAGCGGTAATGTTGCTACTCATGAAGATGGCTCCATTGATGTAAGTAATAGCGATGATATGATTCTCTACTATGACCCGACAACAAATAGCGTTGAACATGCTGATGCTACGATGTTCGCTGAACTGGGCGAAGAACTCCCTGCTGATGATGTGAAGTCTCAGGCGGTAGCTGATGCCAAGGAGAATGCTATCAAGGAAGTGGCTGGCATTATTGATGGAACCGTTGAAGTTGGCTCCCAGTTCAATGTGACTGATACTGATGGTACAGAACATACTTATGAAGTGCTGGCTGACTATGGTGATGGTACTGCTGCTATCTCTATTGATGGTAACGTGGTAGAGAATCCTTATTCGCTTGCAGACTTGCAGCAGATGAAAGACTTGGAAGACAAGAAGAGACTGGAAGCTGCCAAGGCTGAGCGTGAACAGATGGAGAATGAACGTGCTGCCCAACAGACTCAGGAGACTGAGCAGACTCAGCCTTCATTTGACTTCAAAAATATACTCAATGATAATGGTAACGTGGTGCTCGTTGATGTGCTCGACAAGGATGGCAATACCAAATATCCTGACTCTAGATTGTTTCTCATCCGTGATGCTGGTGCTAAGGCTAAGGTAGTGGAGTTGAAGAGTGATGGTACAATCGTACCTCATGCTGTGAACAAAGAAGATGTGGCAACAATCTCTTCTATGTCACTCGATGAATACAAGCAAGCTATGCCTGAATCCTCAATGATAGAGGATAATAGTGGAGAAGAATCTGATGAGGATTCTCAGTTGGCAAATCTCGGCTTGCCTAAAGGTAGCGAAATCTGGATGAGTGGTGATGGATTCGGAAGACCAAAGGAAAACACTCAATCAAAAGTTGTCGGCATTGATGAGCAGGGTAGTATCATCCTCGAAGATAAGGATGGTAAAAAGTGGTCTGCATCATTTGATTATATCAACAACCATCGTGAGCTTCCACCTTTGGATGAGAATACCAATATCGTTAATGGGGAGAACAATCAAACGGAATCAAATGCTGAGGAGAATACTCCTGTTCCTGTGCAGACTCCTGCAATTACCCTTGAAGATGGTACTGAGGTTCCAATGCTGGAGGATGGCAATCCTGACTTCTCGAAGCTGACTGCCGCACAGACTGCTGAGTTGTATGACTCCCAGTTTGGTGAGGATGCTGATAGCGTAATCAGCGGATGGGTATCTGATGCAAAGAAGGCACTCGACAAGGCTAGCAACATGACCGTGAGGGGCAAGACTTTCGTTGAACAGAAGGCTGCAAAGGATGCCAAGGAGAAGGCTATTGCTGATGCTCAGGCGGCTTATGACTCTGCTATTGCTATCCGTGATGCTTACAATGAGCGACAACTTGCCAAGGTGGAAGATACTGCTGAGGGTAGAAAGAAACTCATTGAGAAGGCAAGAAGAAAGTTCGCTCGCTTGAAGAGTGCGGTGAAGGATGATGCTGAGGCTGTGGCTCAACTCTATAAAGAAACTGTCGGTTCGCTGCTGCATCGTCTGTATGATGGTACTGGCATTGACGTGACAGATACGATTCCGCTTACTGCTGAGGAGTATGTGGCTAGCAACCTCGGTGCTCACTCTCTCAACTATGAGGGTACAGAGACAAGCAAAGGTGTTAAGCAGGAGACTGGATTGAGTAGAGAAGACTTTGCCAAGACCCAGTTGCTCGCTGCTGATGGCAAGGGAACTACTATTGATGCACTCGTTCACAGCTTGTGGGAGAATCGTCCATCCAACCTTGAATCACTCGACACTCAGGATATTCGTGCTGCATTGCTTGATATTATCAATAGCGGTTTCAAGGCATCGGAAGCAAGGAATTTTGTTGAAAATATTCGCATTGCTCAGGCTGAGAACATACTTGAAGAGCAGAAACGTGCTCAGGAGAATGCAGCCTATGCTGAGCAGCGAAAGGCTGAGTCAGAGGCTGAGTTGAAGGCGAAGTCGGATGAAAAGGCTGAGCAAGAGGCGAAGTCAGAGGCGAAGTTGGATAATGATTTGTCTAATGAATCTAATGATTTGTCTAATGAAACGGATAATGAGAAGATAAATGACAATATAAATGATAATATAAATACTCTCACTCCTGAACAGCAGAAAGCTAAGGAAGATGGAGAGAAGTTAGGTTTCCCTGCTGTTGACAATGAAGGCGAACCTATCAATCAGTATGTCATTGAACTTGCTAACTGGGCAAAGGAGCAAGGCTTGGAGATAGACCCTACATCTAAGTCAAATAGCTACGCTGATTTGTTCTTGATGTGCAAAGATGGCTTTGGTGTTAGCACTCTTGTTCCTGATGAGGGCGAGAATATTAATCAGGTAGTTTATTTCCCTGACAACGTGCAAGACTTTGACCAACTTTTGAAACTGCAAGAGGAGTTCAATGCAGGACGTGACCTTAAACACTCTTCTAATATAGATAGCGAAATCACAGAAGGTGCAACGTTCTATGATGCCGATACTGCTAGAGAGTTCAAGGAGTTTGTTGACAAGAAGGTTGAGGAACAGAATAAGGTGTTCGGTGAGCAGAAGTCTGAGGAAGACCTTCCTTTCTCTGCTAAGGAGAATGGCAAGCAGCAGACAAATGCCGAGCGTGCTGCTGACGTAGAGAAGAATAAGGTGGATGATATAAAGGTCGTTGACAACATCGTGGGCGAGAAGACTCGAAAGGCTTTCGAGAGACTGGCTAAGATGATGGGTGCTAACATTCAATGGCAGTACTCAGATAAGTTGGGCAACGGCTGGATTCAGGAGACTACAGATGCTGATGGCAACGTTCATCGTACCATCTTTATCACTCTTGACTCTTCCATTACAGAAGGTGCTCAGTTTATCTTCGGTCATGAAATGACTCACCAAATCAAGAACCTGAACCCTGCTGCATACAATGAGTTGACTCAGCTTGTGCTTGATACCTATGGCTCTGATGCCTTCGACAAAGCGGTAGATGAGACCATGCAGAGATATTCTGATGCTGGATTCTCTGGACGTGATAGAGAATACTATGCTGAGGAGGTTGTTGCTGATGCGGTAGGTGAAATGATTCGTGACCTCAACTTGGCTCACACTCTCGCTATGAAGATGTCTCATCCTCTGCTCGCTGCTATCCATGAGATATTGCAGAAGATTAAGTTGGCATTCTTTGGTACTGAGTATAGCGATGTGACCAAGAACATCATCCGCTCTATCGAACAAGCCTATGTGAAGACTGCCAATGGTAAGGTGACGAACTCTGAGAGTGGTGAAGATGTGTCCTACTCTCTCCGTCAGAAACCTGAGCCTAAGAAGAAGGGTATTGGTTACAAGGTATTCGTGCTAAAGGATGGCAAACTCTATCCACCAATGGTAGCGAACCCTAATGGTGCAGAAACCCCAGTCGGTGTGTGGCTCGATGCTGATGCGGCTCCTATTGCAGGAGAAAGCAAGACTGGCAGACCTCAGGTTAAGCAGGGCGGCAAGGGAACACAAGGTGGCAGTGGCAGATTAGCCTATAGACCAGGCTGGCATCTTGGTGTAGTACCTTACGCTATCCAGTTCAACCGCAAGGATGCTGAGGGCAACAAGACTCTCTTCCCAAAGAACTTCGTGTTTGCTGAGGTTGAGTATGCTGCTGATGTAGATTATCAGGAGGAAGCTCGCCAAGAGGGTATCAATCCATCGGGCAAGTATCAGCATTCACTCGCTGGCTTGAAGCATCTGCCTACTGATGGCTATTATATGTATCGTACCAACCCGAACCCTGAGACTGACCCTTGGGTAATTACTGGTGCGATGAAGGTGAACCGTATCTTGACCAGAGCAGAGCAAGCTGACTTGGTAAGCAAGGCTGGTCGTGAACCTCAGCAGATTCAGGAGGGCGATATTGTTACTGATGATGTGGTGAACAGCATCAATCAGGAGATAGCTGCTGCTCCTAAGTTCTCGCTGAAGGTGTATCATGGTAGCGGTGCTGACTTTACAGAGTTTGACTTCGACCACATGGGCGAGGGTGCTGGCTCCCAAGCATTCGGTTGGGGTGGCTATGTTACTTCTTCGGAAGAGATAGGAAAAAGCTATGTAGAATTGACACGTAAAAAGCCTACTTACTTCTATAATGGTATGGAATTGTCTGAGGATTATTTGCACTCTATTTTGTTGAATAAGGTAGGTAGAAACAACGCAAAAATTCTTGATGATTTCTTGTATAATCTTAAAAAATATGGTGTATCAGAAGCTAAAAGCATATTGCGAAAAGGTGATTACGCTTATTTTAAAGACCTTCTTAAAGGTACTCGTGGCAGTATAAGGAGTGGTTACCAGAACAAAGTAGATGCAGCAGAACTCCTACTTGCTCCTAGAAATATCCGTGTTAAAAAGTATAAGGGAAATCTCTATGAGGTGGATATACCTGAGGATAATGGCGGCAACTATCTGGATTGGGATGCTCCTATAACTGATGAACTGATAGATAAGGTAGCTAAAGCACTACCTTCTTTGAGTAGCTACGATATTAAGGACTTGAAGAAAGATAGAACCTTTGATAACTTCTATAAGACTATCTCAATGAGAAGTGTTAAGGATGATGCGTCCTTCAATGATGATAAGGCTGCAAGCAAACTTCTCTCTTCTCTTGGCTATACTGGCATCAAGTATAAGGCTGGTCGTAACTTTGGTGGTGCAGAGGTAGGTGATACCAACTATGTTATTTTCAAGCCTGAGGATATGAAAATCACAGAACATACAAAGTTCTCTCTACGTTTGAAGTCAGCTATTGATGAGACTGAAACCAATCCGTCTGATGCACAGAAAAAGAGTGGTAACTATAAGAAAGGACACGTCAAGTTTGGTGGCTACGATTACACAATAGAAAATCCAAAGGGGTCAACTCGCTCAGGCAAGGATACCGATGGTAAAGAATGGAAGGTTACCATGCACGATACTTATGGCTATATCCGTGGCAAGTATGGCAAGGATGGTGACCATCTGGATATGTTTATCAATGACAAGGCAGACCTTGATAATTGGAATGGTGATGTGTTTGTCGTTGACCAAGTGAATCCTGATGGCTCGTTTGATGAGCATAAGGTGATGTATGGATTTGATTCCATGGATGATGCAGAAAATGCTTATCGTGCCAATTATAGCAAGGGATGGAAGGGTCTTGGTAGTATTACTAGAGTAAGCAAGGATGAGTTCGACAAGTGGCTTGATACGAGCAATCGTAAATTAAAGCCATTTGCAGACTATGTTAATGTAAAGTTCTCGCAAGCGAAGTATGTTTCTGAACCTCGTTTCTCATTGAAGGATATTAAGCCAGTTGGTGTTGGTGCTTTTGGAAATATATACAATCAGTTCCGTGGTAATGCCAAGGCTGCAATCGAGTTCTTGAAGAAGGTTCGTGGTGGAGAAGCTGTTGGTGCTCTTCATCATAAGGATATTGGCGATATTGATTTGGTATGGGGTAAAGAAGGTACTGGACATAGTGATGGCTATGGTCTTTCTAAACTTGTGAAGTATCACCCTGAGGTTCTTGACAACTTGCAGGAGATTCTGAATGATATGCGTGTAGTTTCAAGCAGTAAGAATCGTGTAAACTTGGAAAGCGAAACCCATAAGGCTGGTGTTCGTCTTACTTGGGATGGAGAAAGAAAATCTTGGTTGTTGACTGCATTTAAAAAGGAAACTTCGGCAAGCGACAAGAGGACAGACACTGCCGCTACTTCGTTGGAAGGTGACACCGCTCTCTCCCAAACCGAAGGTTCTGCTGCAAAGATAGACAATTCTTCTGAAACTACCAAGGAAAATGGCGAAAAGTTTTCATTGAAGGATGAAAAAACTATGTTTGGTATGCACAACATCAGCGTTGACAAGTTAAGAAAGGCTATCAAGCAGGGCGGTTTTGCTGCTCCTTCTATGGGTGTTGTTGACTCCAAGAACGGAATATACTCTGATTATGGAGAGATTACCCTGATTCCTAAGGCTGAGAAGCTGGCTAAGAGAACAGGTAAGAATGCTGGAACCTTCACGGCTGATGCTTGGACACCTACCTATCCTCAGGTGGAGAGAATCATGAATAAACACGGCGAGAAGGCTTTCAATACCGACATGAACGTGAAACTTGGTGATGTTGATAATGGTATCTATTCCAATGTAAGAGAAAGCTGGAAGGGATATTTGTCAAGTGGCGATGTTCGTGACGGATTGTACTGGCACTACTTGTTTGATAAGGGCATGAATCCTGAAACTATCTATCAGACTGGCAAGTATGACAACGACATTACCAACGAGGTAATGCGTATCTCAGATAATGGCAACAAAACTGATTATACTGATAAAGAGGTAGCAGAACTGATTCAACTGATGAATAAGGCTACTGGCAAGGATAATGACGTAGATGCTCAACGTGAGAAATTGAAGGCTCGTATCGCAAGTGCAGAAAAGCAGGGTAATCATTTGCTTGTTGCTTTGAAGAAGAAACGTCTTGAAGAACTAGAAGGCGTGGAGAACTTCTATATCGCTGCTGATTTCGTGAATGATGTGGTTCGCAATAACAGAAAGAATGGAAAGGTAGATGTTCACGACACGATGGGGTCTGCAAAGAAGAAGGTGGAGGATAATAAGAAGTTATCTGATGATTTCCCATCTTGGCTGGATAAGAAGACAGAGGAATATGGTGTTGAGGAAATGCTTTATAATGGCACTACACCTAGCGGTAAGCCTAAGTATATCCCTAATACTATAGAAAATGCTGTGAAGCTCATGAAGAAACAGGGTGTGGCTGGCGGCTATACTGCCTTCGGCTCAGAACTTGGTGTGTTCATAGCAAAGAACTCTCCTGAGGTTAATACGCTTGCTGCCATGAAGAATGCCAAGGATAAGTTGATTCCTTTTGGCGATGAGAGACATAACCAGATAAAAGACAAGATTACCAAGGAGTTCTTGGAATTGTCTGATGAAATCCGTGTTGGCTCTAATAACAGATATGCGTTTGATGATAGCGGTGTTTCTCGTATGGTTGAACTTACTGACCATAAGGGAAATGAAAAGGAGTATTTGAAGAAGGCTTATAATATTGAGGTATCTGATGAGTGGATGGATAGATACAATAAGTTGCTTGATACAATCAAGAAAGACTATAAGGTGTTCTATTTTGAAACCAAGTTTATGAGACCTTACGGATTTGATGAGTTTGAGAAGGCTATCGTTCCTAGCGATACTCCAAGCGATGTGGTGGATGCCTTGAAGAAGGCTGGCATTGATGTGAGCAGTTATGAGCGTGGAAATGCTGAGGATAGACAGAAGGTTACTATGGATGCTATCAATAGTAGCGACAATATTCGATTCTCTCTCGCTGGTGAGCGTGGTGCGGCTGCTGCCGACAAGGCAGAGGAGCGTACCATCCGTATGGACAATCTCTCCGTGGCAAAGGATATGGAGAAGAATAAAAAGAAGGCTAAGGCTATCAAGGCGGCTACTGGCTGGGAGCGTGGTGCCGATGGTAAGTGGAGATATGAAATGCCTGATGTTATCCTCCGTGACCCAAAGGAATGGGTAAACAAGAAGACTCTGACACTCTCAGATATTGTGGAGAAACCAAACGATTTGTTTAAGGAATATCCTGAGTTATTTGATGCTTATCCTGAATTGAAGGATATGAAGATTTTGAAGGGTAGAGCAAAGAGTGGCGGTGTCTTCTACAATAATGCTATTACGCTGAATCTTGGAGATATTCGTGAGGCTATAAAGTACGACTTGGACACACACTATAAGTTGGCGAATAATAGTCTGAAAAAGACCTTGGTTCACGAGATTCAGCACTATATTCAGGAGAAGGAAGGCTTTGCACAAGGTGGCAATAGCGAAATGATAGTTGACAAGAATGCCTTGGATGCTATCGAAAAGTTGCGAGCAGAGAAAGAAGCTGTCGCAAAGGAGTTTTATGCTATGTCTCCTGATGAGCAGCAGAGAAGAAAGTACGAAATCAATAATAGATACAACGACCTTACCAAGCAGATTGAGAGATTGGAGAAGTCTAGCCGTATCGGATATGATGGGTATCAACGTCTTGCTGGCGAGGTGGAAGCTCGTAACGTGTCTTCCCGATTAAACATGACTCCTGAGGAGAGAAGAAAATCTCTCGCTGAATCTACAGAGGACGTGGCTCGCAAAGACCAGATTTTCTTGGGTGTTGGCGATGTGACCTTCTCTCTCCGTGATATGGCTGACGGAAAGGAGAGTGGAACGGCTGATATGGCTGAGGACTTGAAAAGTCTGAACACTCCTGATGAGGTGGATGATGCTATCAAGACTGCCATTGATGATATGCCGAGCGGCTGGAAGATGGCTAACAAGAAGATGATTCATATTGCTCAGGCTCTGGGCGAGAATCGCAAGGCAGAGATTGCTGGCGAGGAACCTAAGTTCTCCCTGAAGGATGGCACTCTCATTAAGGCTGGAACTTACTTTAGCGGTGGCGGTCTTGTTGAGGAAGGTTTGAAGGGTATCATCGACCCAGTTTTGGCAGTTGAGTATGATGAGAAGATAAGCGGTGTTTATCGCAACAACTTCGGGCAGCACATCGTTACTGCTGATGTCCGTGATATTGACCCTAAGGAGTTGGTTAAGCAGATAGATGGCGAGGTGGAGTACTTCCATGCCAGCCCAGTCTGCAAGAACTACTCTCAGGCGAAGAGTAACCATGCCGAGGTGGAACTTGACAAGGAGACTGCTGCTAGTACTGCCGAGTTTATCAATGCTATCAAGCCAAAGGTGGTGACTATTGAGAATGTGAAGGGCTATAAGGATTCAGATGCGATGAAGACTATTACCGATGCGCTGGATGCCAACGACTACACTTGGGATGCTGATGTCTATAACTCTGCTGACTATGGCGGCTACACCAACCGAGAGAGATTGATTGTCCGTGCGGTTCGTGATGGCAAACTTCCTGCCAAACCAAAGAAGATGGCACACAAGAGTGGATGGTATGAAGCTGTGGCTGATATTATCCCGACCCTGACCGAGAAGAAGAATGGCGTGGCTCCTTGGATGGACGTTCGCTTGAAGGCTGATGGCATTGACTGGCGCAACATTGACAAACCATTGTATGTGATGGGTAGTGCCTACGCTGACGGCAAGGTTCCTCATGCCTTCGCTGATGAACTGCTGCCAACACTCAGAACCAAGAGTGGTGATGTGATTGTGATGCCTGATGGTAAGGTATATCGTGCCATGGGTAGAGTGCTCGCAAGAGTATCAGGAGTGAGCGATGATTACAAGATGCCATTCTCCGAGAATCTGAGCCATACCATTATCGGCAACGGAATCCCTACCCAGTTGACGGAACATGTTATTGCTCCTTTGCTTACTGGCTCTGACCCTAAGTTTAGCATCCGTACCTATCATGGTACTGGTGTTAGCTTTGATAAGTTCGATTTGTCTCATGCTTTTGAGGGTGAGGGAAGTGAGACTTTTGGGCATGGTGTGTATGTTACAAACTCTAAGAAAATAGGTGATAATTACGCACAACGTGCAAAAGATAGAAAAGGAAAGTTTGGTTTTGATTATAAGATTGATATGTCTGCTGAGGCTGGACAAATGCTTAGCCATTATATCAATAAAAACCAAGATGTAGATAAGGGCTTAGAAAACGCTAGACAAGATTTGAAGTCTGCTTTGGAAATGTTCCCTGATGATGAGACATTGAAAGAGTTGTCTGCTATTTTACAAAAGGATAATAATGAGATAGCTGAGTCTAGCAATGAAGCTTATCGTTATGATGTTGATATACCTGACGATAATGGTGAAAACTACCTTGGATGGAATGAGTCTCAAAACTTCCCATTGGAAAAATGGTACAGACTTTGGGAAATTACCCATCATGGTTTTAGTGATAACGAGTATTTCAAAGATGGTGGAGCGAGATATGATAAAGATAGGATTGAGCGTATTATCCAAATGAAACTTGATTCTCCTGAGAATGGTATGCAGAAACTTCCTACATTGAAAGGTGAAGAACTTTATCATGCTTTGGAAGACTTCTTTGACCGTGAAAGACCTTTGCGTGGTGCAAAATTAGCATCAAGGGCTTTGAGTGAAATAGGTTTTGTCGGCATCAAGTACCCTGCTGGTCTTATTCATGGCGGTGCTAAGGAAGGCGATTACAACTACGTGATATTCGATGAGAACAATGCCAATATCGTGGGTAATACCCGATTCTCCTTGCGCTATGACCAGTTTGAGCACGACCTGAACCAGTGGAAGAAGGATAATAATCTGCCAAAGGATGCTCAGAGACCAACCATCCCACAACGCAACGCTGGTGAGAGTGCCGTTGACTTTCTGAGGAGAGTGGACGAGTACCGCAAGCAGATGGCTCTGTGGAAGACAGCTCCAACCTACGAGCAGCATCTTCTGAGTGACGATACAGCCCTTGGAGAGTTCAACCGAGAGTTGCAGCGTGGTTCTGTGCTCAAACGTATCGCTTTCCAAGATAGTATGCTGGCTATCCGTAAGGCTCAGGAAGCTATTATGAAGGAAGTTGGTGTTGACCGCCTGAACATGGCAGAGGATGCCTATACTGCCGAGAACCGCAGCCATGGCAAAGGCAAGAACGAGTTTGAGGAGTACAATAATGAGTTCTTGCAGCCATTGAGAAAGGCTTATCATCAGATGAAGAAGGTACTGGGCGATAGCTATGATAATGTTCGTATCTACATGATGGCTAAGCATGGCTTGGAGCGTGATGCTCAGATGGCTTTCAAGAAGTCACTGGATGCTGACTTTGAGGACGTGGCTCAGAGAAGTGCGGCATACAAGGCTTATAAGGGCGATATGAACCGTATCATTAATGATAGCGACCTAGAGTTTGGTAGAGTAGACTTCAATACTTGGAGACAGAGAGACAATGCACTCAGGGCGAAATATTCTCCATCTTATATGGACTATCGCTACGACAAGAATGGTATTGCCTACGATTACTCAGGTTTGTCTGCTCTCTTTGACGGCTCAGACTTTGAGGAAGCTGCCCACAAACTGGTAAAGAATATTGAGGATAAGTATGTAACCGAGACTCACAACCTATGGGATGCAACGAATGCGGCTACCAAGAAGATTCTCCGTGATGGCTATAAGGCTGGCATGATGAGCAAAGATACTTATCAGTATGTGCGAGATATGTATAGCCATTATATTCCTCTCCGTGGCTGGGATGGCACTACTGCCGACCAAGTGTGGGACTATATTGGTGGTGGCAAGGGTGCGTTCAATCAGACCTTGAAGACTGCAAACGGACGAACCTCTATCGCTGATGACCCTATCGCCTACATAGAGAACATGGCAGAGAGTGGAATCCTGCTGAACAACAAGAACTGGGTGAAACAACACCTGATGCTCTTGGCACAGAATCATCCAACTTCCCTGCTGACCCTGAGCAAGGCTTGGTACGTGAAGAGTACGGATGCCAACGGCAACGAGGAGTGGATTCCTGCTACACCTCAGATTACTTCTCAGATGAATAGTAATCAGGTGAAGGCTGCCATTGATGCTTTCGAGAAGAAGATGGAGCAGATGGCTCAGACTGGCGATGCTACCCAAAAGAGAGACGGATTGAACATTGCCTATCCTCAGACTCACAGCGAGGAGAGAGAACATGAGGTAAGAGTGATGAAGGATGGCGAGGAGTACGTTATCTATGTGAATGGAGACCCTCAGTTGGCTCAGGCTATGAACAATACTAGAGTACACCGAGTTAGAGAGATTCAGAGCGGCAAACTGGATAGGGCTGCTGCTTGGTTGGGCAGAAAGATGGCTGCTGCCTATACCAGTCTTTCACCTCTCTTTATTCCTTCCAACTACTTCCGAGACCTGACCATGACTCTTGCATCTACCGCTATTCGTGAGGATGCAAAGTACAACTATCTGCTAAGAAAGAATCTTGCAACCTCTTGGAATCTCGGTTTCATGCTGAGAGACTATCAGAACGGCAAGTTGAGAGACAAGGTAAGCAACGGAAACGCTACGCCAAAGGAACAAATGTTCTATGACTTCATGATGAATGGTGGCGAGACTGGCTTTGTCTCTTCTCTTGACGTGGAAGATTTGAAGAAGAAATTCAAGAATGACTTGAAGGATTTGGATAGATGGAAGGCGAACCCAGTAAAGGTAGGGCACACCATCATGGATAGTATCGAGTTCCTGAACAGAATGATTGAGGATAGTAACCGATTTGCGGTTTACATGACCTCTATTCAGTATGGACGTTCCATTGATGAGGCGGTAAATGATGCCAAGGACGTAACCCTGAACTTCAACCGCAAGGGTACTGGCGAATATGGCTGGCAGATGATTAGAAATCTCTATCTCTTCATCAACCCAGCGGTACAGAGTTTGCAGACATTGGGTGCGCTTGTCAAACATCATCCTTTCAAGTTCACTGCTGTTACTGCATCATGGTTGGCGAGTGGTGTGCTGGTTCCTATCGTTAACGCTGCACTGATGAGTCTGTTTGGCGGTGATGATGATAAGGATAAGTACTGGCAGTTCACCAAGTGGGATAGACGAAACAACCTTATCATGTGGGTTCCGTTCACTCATGAGTATATAAAGATTCCTCTTGCTCAGGAGTTTCGTGCCTTTTATGGAGTAGGCGATATGATTGCATCCAAGATGATGGGTGGCGAGTTGGCTGAGGAGAGTTGGAGCCAGTATGCAGAAGACTTGCTCGGTCAGGTAGTGGATATGCTTCCGCTCGACCCAACTGGATATGATGGCAATATAGCTGTCAGTCTGATGCCGAATGCTATTCGCCCAGTCTTTGAATTGGCTTTCAATGTTGACTTTACTGGCAAGCCATTATTCAAGGAGACAGAGTATAACAAGTATGACCCGAACTTTACCAAGGCATACGTGGGTACTCCTGATTGGCTGGTACGTGCATCTAGGATGGTTAACTCAATCGGAAACGACTATCCTGATGTGCAGCAGAACAGCATTGATGCTTTCGGTGACCCAAGATACAACCTGAATAACCCTGCCGTGGTTGACCATGTGTTGTCTTCTTATCTCGGTGGTGCTTACACCATGGGCAGTCAGGTGCTCGGTGTTCTTACCAAGTCACTCAACGACCCGAAGGAAATCAAGGTGGCTGATATTCCATTATTCAGCAAGTTCGTCAGCAATCCTGATGATAGACCGGTTACTAAGAAACAAGGTGATGAGTTCTGGAATATGAAGGAGAATCACGACCGAGCAGCCAATACCCTGAGCAAGTTGAAGAAACAAGCTAAGGTGGATGGCGATTACTCTATGCTGGAGCGGTTCTACGGCTCTGAGGAGTATAAGCAGTACAAGCAGGATGATGCGAAGGTGAAGAAGTATGAGGAAGACAAGAAGAAGGAACGTGCTGAGGAGAGTGGGGAGGAGTATAGACCTCACAAGTTGAATGCCGAGGATATATACAAGTCTCACGCTACTCCGAAGGATGATTTCGAGGACTTGAAGCTTAAACAACTCTACACCAAACTGAACGGATTCAAGACTGCCTACGACTTATTGGTTGATACGGCTCCTAGTCAGAGCGATGGCTACTACAACACCAACAAGGCAGCCATTGATGCCATTGACGAGATTTCCATTGATAAGCAGGAGATTTCCGAGTTGAAGAAAGGTTTCTTGGATGATGGCAAGGATGCCTACAACGCTGAGGACATGAAGCAGATTCGTGACCTTAGAAAGAATATTCTTTCCGTGCTGGAAAAGGCTAACAAGGTGGTTGTGGCTAACCAGAAGGCGAAGGCTAAGAAGTAATACATATATGACTATCCCCTGAAAGTGCTAGGCTTTCGGGGGATAATTGCTTTCAATCTGAAACTTTTTGCCTCTATTTCTTGTATAAATCTATCAATCTGTAA
>ERZ1026850.687-NODE-687-length-20196-cov-5.113401_pt1 | contig 20196 bp, 21 predicted proteins | sample MGYA00380155_ERZ1026850 | MGnify/ENA primary metagenome ERZ1026850 (study PRJEB33269, sample SAMEA4719791) | human gut metagenome | biome: human-associated habitat; feature: organic feature; material: feces | place: Cameroon | collected 2013-10 ... | reverse complement strand
CATTATCAGGATTTGAAACGTATTATTGCTGCCGTTGGCGGTAAGGCAAGACGTATTACCGTCATCATGCCATTCCTCTACGAAAGCAGACAGCATAAAAGAACCGCCAGAGAATCCCTGGACTGCGCTTTGGCATTACAGGAAATGGTAAATATGGGTGTAGACAATATTATTACCTTTGATGCGCATGACCCTCGTGTACAGAACGCAATCCCATTACACGGATTTGAAACCGTTCAGCCTGCCTACCAGTTCATCAAGGGGCTTTTAAGCAACGTAAACGACTTAAAGATTGATTCTGACCACATGATGGTTATCAGCCCGGACGAAGGTGGCATGAGCCGTGCCATTTATATCGCAAACGTACTCGGACTTGATATGGGTATGTTTTATAAGAGAAGGGACTATACACAGATTGTAAACGGCAGAAACCCTATCGTTGCCCATGAATTCTTAGGCAGCAGCGTAGAAGGCAAGGATATGATTATCATTGATGATATGATTTCTTCCGGCGAAAGCGTACTGGAGGTTGCTGCTGCTTTAAAACAGCGTAAGGCAAACCGTATTTTCGTATTTTCTACCTTCGGTCTTTTCACTGCCGGTCTTGACCGCTTTGATAAGGCTTATGCGGATGGTGTGATTGACCGTGTATTGACCACGAACCTGATTTACCAGACACCGGAATTATTACAGCGGGAATGGTATATCAATTGTGATTTAAGTAAATATATTGCTTATCTGATTGACACCTTGAATCACGATACCTCCATCAGCGATTTATTAAATCCTGCAGAGCGTATCCAGTCTATCGTATCCCGATACAATGCCGGAGAATTATAAAAAAGGTTGCTCGTATAAAAAGAGTTATCAGTCTTACATTTATCTGACTGATAACTCTTCTTTTTCTTGTTTTATCTATGTGGTTCCTGTCTCTTATTTGAAAATCTTATGACTGTATTTCTGTAAAGAGAATAACAGAAGCATGCCTAAAATACCACAGGAAATAACCTCCCCTGCTCCTACGGTCAATGCATAGTAACCATATACCTGTGCCGTACTCATCCCATCAATTAAAAGTCCATATCCATAGATAAGGACTAATGGTACAATCATCACATTGGCAACGATTGGACACACTGGTGCACACCATTTCCATTTGCGCAGTGCATAGGTTCCCACTGCTCCCAGCAAAGTAGCAAGACTGCCAAAAATGATATCCGGCAAAGCACAGCCTGTCAGGATATTACTCAGCAGGCAGCCGACAAACAGCCCCGGAATGGCCGCCGGTGTGAAATAAGGCAGAATGGTCAATGCCTCCGAAAAGCGAACCTGCACCGCATAATTGGCAAGTCCAAACGCGTTGGCTATAAAGGTAAGCACAACGTAAATCGCGGCAATCATTGCTGCCTGTACCCAGGGTAACGTTTTGTTTGTTTGTTTTTCCATATTTAGTTTTCTCCTTTAGTTTTGTTTTACGAGTGGAAGGTCTCGAACACTCGGTCTGTTGCCCCTAAGACCTTGTTTTTAGCGGGGATTTTGCAACTGTGCCAGTATAGCATATCCTCTATAAATTTGCAAGATATGCCTGTACCTGTGTTAAATCTTCAAAAACAGCAATGCTCTTTTCTCGCATTTCTGCCGTTGCCGGCAGCATATCCGGCACCATGACAGGCATCATTCCGGCACTGTAAGAGGAACGGATTCCATTATAGGAATCCTCAATGGCATACGCCGTCTCTGGCTTAATTCCCATCCTTTCACAGGTCATCAGATAAATATCCGGCTCCGGCTTGCTTCTCCTTAACTGGTCTCCACCACTGACTACCTTAAAGTAATCGTAGAGCCCTGCCTGCTGTAATTCTTCTGTTACTACGGCAAGCCTTGTGGAAGATGCCAGTCCGGTTTCAATGCCCTGCTCCTGCAAATAAGCCAGAAGTTCTCGTACACCCTTTTTTACCGGCATGCCGTCTCTGGCAACAATAGCCCGGAAACGGGAAGATGTCTCCTTGCTGAATTCATCATAAGGAAAGTCTGCCCCATAAACGGAGCAGACAATTTCCTTTGTTTTTACTTTATTCGTACCAATGCAGGGGATAAAAGCATCCCGGATTCCAGCCAGTCCGTATTTTCTGCCAATCTCTTCCCAACATTCCAAAACCAGTCTTTCACTGTCGAATATGACACCATCCATGTCAAAGATAACCGCATAGCTTCCTTTTCCCATGTACTCCTCCTGTTTTCTGCCTCTTTCCTAGCCGGCATTTCTCATATAAGTAATAAAATGGTTTCCATTCTCCTCCAACCATTCCTTGGAATCGTTCATTCCCTTCTTATACAGGGTTCCTGTTTCCGGTTCCATAACCACGATATTCAACTCATTAAAGCCTACGATAAGCACGGCGTTTCCATCCTCTAAAGAAGCAAAGACCGGAATATCCATATTCACGTAATAGAGTACAGCATCTAACGTACAGCCGGATAAATCCAGAATCGTATCATTCGTCAGCGCATTTTCCAATATAGACAATACGCTCTCGCCTCTGGTTAACTGCTGTTGTGTATTCCGGGAAACTCCTTCATATTTCAGGATAGTATCCAGACACACAGCTACCGAACTGCGTTCCTCAGTAGCAGTATCCTCCGTAATTGCCATAATCTGGTTTCTGGTGCTTCTGTTTCCCTTACGCCATACATAAGCTCCATTGTCATCTACCACCACACCGGATATCTGGTATGCCAGCTCTACGGCTTTCCCTGGATTCTCCCCAATGGATTCTATGCCATCTTGTCCATATACATAATACCGTTTCACAGCACTGGTCTGTTCATCAATAAGAAGATTACGGCTGCCCTCAAACAATACCTCCTTTGGGGTCAGATGTATCAGGCTATTGCTGTCAATGTCCTGCTTTACGGCAATCTGGGTAATGGTTTCATACAAATCAGTCACTGCCTGACACAGTACGTTACTTCCGCCAGCCGTCTGCCCTGTACTCATAATCTGGTCGTCTGAGGCCGTTTCATAGCTTTCAGTATCTTCGTTCCAGGTAACTCTGCTTAAACGAATCTGATTATCCTCTATCTGCCCATCTACGATATACACACCGGATTTCTGATAGGACTTGAGCACATCTCCATCATCATTTTGGATTTTTACACAGTACATAGGAAAAATAGTTGCTCCAGTACTGTCCTTTGTCACCTCATACTGTCTGGCCACCCCATATATCAAATCTTCGTCCATGAATCCCAGCACAGAAATATATTCTCCTACACCTGCCTGTATAGTGGTAAGCTGCTGGGTGTTCAGATTCATCAAAGTTACGGAAGTACTGGCATAGATATCATCCCCATCCTGCCAGACCAGCATCTTATGGGAATCCGAGATATGATATCCCCCTTCCCGTAAACCACTCTCTATTACCTGATAACTTTCCTTTTCCAAATCTACCGCATAAACGGTTTCATTCAACATAAAATAATAAATGCCATCCTTATTCAGATAGGACAATTCCTGCATTTCCGCTTTCAGCAGGCTGTAGGATTTCGTATAAGGCAGATAAATTTTCTCCTCTACCGTATTCGTCATACTATTGTAATAGTACACCGCAACGCCCACTTCTCCTTCGTGTCTTCCCCGGTTCATATAGCCGTAGACCAGAAATGCCACATTGCCTGTTTCATCCACTGTCAGTATCTGTATATCATGCTGGTTGTAACGGCATCTATCATCCAGCAGCTCCTCTGTATTGCCATAGAAGCTGTAAAGTCTGGCCAGCTTGTTATCTGTTACATTGTAGCTGTATAACTTGTCAGCTACCACAAAGGCAAAAACATTACCCCCATCGCTTTCCTGTAGGGTTACATCATCGCCTACGATACCCAGCACGATTTTATCATTTACAAAAACGCCTGCCTTTTCATCGAAAATCTGATCCATCTCCCGGTTATAATCCAACAGATACATACGGTCTTTGGTATATCGGACACGATAGTACTCCCGGATGCGGTAGGTACTGCTTTCCTTCCCTTCCCTTATGGAAGCCAGATATTCCAGCTGAAAAGAACCTGTCTGCTCTGCCAGTTCTTTGATAGAAACGACCGGCTCTGTTACCTTGTGAATAGCTAAATCTCCCCAGGTTACCTGTTGGAAGCTGCTATGAATATTAACCTGATGGAAGGTCGTGTTATCCCCTTCGGAATTAGACTCCAGATATTTCGTCAGTTCAGCTGCAGCCTCTTTGTCAAAGGTTCTCTCATGGAAATCCATAATGTATGCCAGTTTCTCATTGACATATAAATCTTCACTCTGTACCAACCTGGTATAATAGCGGATTTCCTTTCCATTCTCCGGTGTTACAAGAAAGACCAGCATATACTCGGTATCCGCATCTATCAGGTCTTTCAGGGTAATGGTAAAAGCAATCTCTTCCTCGTTCCGTTCATACTCGGTTACCTTTGTGCTCTCCACCAGTCGCTTTCCATCCACACTTCTGACTTCAAATGCAATGTCATCCACCATAATGCCATAGGTATTCATCCGTACTACCACTTTGCGGTCATTGTCTACAGGCAACAGGGTATCCCGCAAGGATGCCGTTTCCATCTCTTTGGTATAACCATGCAGGGAATTTACCTCATAGGCTCCAAGCCGCATAGAAAGGGTCGGAAGCGTTGCCTCTCCCATTTCCGTTGTCATATCTGTGTTTCCCTGATTCATGATACTGCTGACAGTAAATAACGCCACCACAAATACCACCATCAGAATCACACTCTTAATTATCGTTCTCTTCATAGGATTTTGTTCCTCAACTATCTTTATTCCGCTGACTCCAACAGTCTTTGTAAAGTCGGATTTATGCCTAAGAATGTTTCCACCTGTCTGGTCTGTTCCATTCTCTTCTCCTGTCGTCCCTTGTCTTCCTTTGTTCGCTTCACAGCGCGGATGAGCAGATTCTTCGGCGTATTCTCCATGTCAATAAATTCCAGGATGTCCACCTCATAGCCTTTACTTTCCAGCAGATTCGCCCGCACCGCATCGGTAATCAGAGCCGACATTCTCTCTTTAATAATGCCGTACTTTAACACTGGCTGCAGGGCCTCGTTATGAATCTGCTTATTGACCTCATGCTGACAGCAGGGCACCGAAAGAATCACTCTGGCATTCCACAAAACCGCCTTCTGTAAGGCATAGTCTGTCGCCGTATCGCAGGCATGCAGGGTCACTACCATATCTACCGCATCTTTTCCCTCATATTCTGCAATATCACCTTTCAGGAAATGCAGCTTATCATAGCCGTATTTCACACTGAGCTGATTACAGTGCTCTATCACATCTTCTTTCAAATCCAGCCCCGTTATTTCCACATCATAGTTTTTGATATGATGCAGATAATAATACATGGCAAAGGTCAGGTAGGATTTCCCACAGCCAAAATCAATAATCTGTATGGTTCTCTCCTTAGAAAGTGTGGGCAGAATATCCTCAATAAATTCCAGAAAACGGTTAATCTGTTTATATTTATCATATCTCGCCCGGACAATCCTGCCTTCCTTTGTCTGTACGCCTAAATCTATCAGAAAAGGAACCGGCTTTCCCTCTTCCAGAATGTACTTCTTAACACGGTTATGGGAAAGCACAAGCCTCTGTTCCTTTTTCTCATCTGTCATGGCAATCTTCTTTTCCTTAATGGTCATTTTCCCCTTTTGGCTTACCAGTATGGTAGCTTTACGGCTTCTGTGCTCTATCTCACACTGTTTAAAGTTCTCTGTTATTTCCCTGCCGATACACGCTATGATGGCATCGGCTTTCTCATTTCCATGAAATACTTTTGTACCTTCATAAACCGTTTTCTGGTACAGGATTTCCCCTTTAACCATAACCGGTCTTACCTTTATCTTAAAAGCTTTCTCTTTATCCCTCGGATTACTGAGAATTATCTGATACAAATTCTCATTTACGGTATCCTGTAAAAGTATTCTAAGCTGTTCTTCCATCTTTTCCTCCATGCCGGTCTGTGCCACGGCATTTTTTGTAAATGGTACGTTTCTATTTTAATAAGATTACCATAAAACCACAACTAAAATTTTAAGATTCCATCGTGGTTTACGTGTCGCTTCCTGTATATCTCATAAGAGAGCAATACCTGTATAAATTCCGTAACCCAGTCCCATTTTGTATCTTCCGGTTCTTCTCCGGCAGCTTTTATCTTATCTACAATAATCTGCGTCAGTCTGTAAATCTGCCATTTATCCGGATATTCGTCATAAATCATGCTGCCATCATAATCCATATGGTCTAATACTTCTGCAATTATCTTCTGATATTTCCTGGCGGCAGCCGGATACATCTGCTGTAGATATTCCAAATCTCTGGTTACTGTATCTTCCTGCTGATAATATAACGGCAATGGGTATGCCATATAAAAAGGTAATATTCTGGAACGGTTCATGTTTTAACCAGCTTCTCTTTGTTTTATTCTATTTTATGCGCAGAGCGCCGATTTGTTTATAAACACAGCAAAGGACGGATATTCCTATCCGCCCCTGTCATTTTACTTAATTTTTAACTGCCTGGATTCTGGCAACCGCACGTTTCAGCGATAATTCCGCTCTCTTCATATCTGTTCCCGGTGCATTTTCTCTAATTCGTACTTCTGCTCGTTCCTTTGCTTCCTCTGCACGGTTTACATCAATTTCTGCAGGCCACTCAATAATCTCTGCCAGAATCGTGATTTTCTCCGGTAAAACTTCGACAAATCCTGCATGTAATGCAGCTTCCACACTCTCATCGTCCTTTGTAATCGTGAGAATACCAGGTGCGATAATCATGGTCATCGGAATATGGTTCTTATAAATGCCGACTTCTCCTTCGATTGTATTAAACTCCACCATGGATACGTCGTCTTCTTCATAGAAGACTCTGTCGGGAGTAATAATTTTTAATGTAAAATTTCTCTCATCTGCCATACGTCACCTTGCTCCCTTCCTGCCCTGTCGCTTCACAGAGCCCTATTTTACACGAGCAATAACGTCGTCGATACTTCCTGCATTTAAGAAATAGCTTTCCGGTACATCATCGTGCTTACCTTCCAGAATCTCCTTAAATCCGCGGATTGTTTCCGCAATCGGAACATACTTGCCTTCCAGACCGGTAAACTGTCCTGCTACGAAGAACGGCTGGGATAAGAATCTCTGTACCTTTCTGGCACGGGATACAACCAGCTTATCATCCTCGGACAGTTCATCCATACCAAGAATAGCAATGATATCCTGCAATTCTTTATATTTCTGGAGAATTTCCTGTACGCCTCTGGCAACCTCATAATGTTCCTCACCAACGATTCTTGGGTCCAGAATTCTGGAGGTTGACTCAAGTGGGTCTACTGCCGGGTAAATACCAAGCTCTACAATAGACCTGGACAATACCGTAGTAGCATCCAGATGGGCAAATGTAGTAGCCGGAGCCGGGTCAGTCAAGTCATCCGCTGGCACATATACCGCCTGTACAGAAGTGATGGAACCATTCTTTGTAGAAGTGATACGCTCCTGTAAAGCGCCCATTTCTGTCTGTAAGGTAGGCTGATAACCAACGGCTGAAGGCATACGGCCAAGCAGCGCGGATACCTCGGAACCTGCCTGTGTGAAACGGAAGATATTATCAATGAATAACAATACATCCTTTCCACCTTTATCACGGAAATATTCTGCCATGGTCAGTCCGGTAAGTCCTACTCTCATTCTGGCTCCCGGTGGCTCGTTCATCTGTCCGAACACCATGGTCGTTTTATCGATAACGCCTGATTCTTTCATTTCATAGTACAGGTCGTTACCCTCTCTGGTACGCTCACCAACACCGGTAAATACGGAATATCCACCATGCTCTGTAGCGATATTACGAATCAGCTCCTGAATCAGAACGGTCTTTCCTACACCGGCACCGCCGAACAGACCAATCTTACCACCCTTCTGATAAGGGCAGAGAAGGTCAACGACTTTAATACCAGTCTCCAGAAGTTCTGTTTCTGTCGCCTGTTCTTCAAATTTAGGTGCTGCTCTATGAATCGGCTCATAGGTTACGCCTTCCGGCGCAGCAATATTGTCGATTGGCTGTCCCAATACGTTAAACATACGTCCTAATGTGTTCTCACCAACCGGAACAGAGATTGGAGCACCTGTTGAAACTGCCTCCATACCTCTTACAAGTCCATCCGTGGAACCCATGGCAATACATCTTACCGTATCGTCACCCAGATGCTGTGATACTTCTACAACCAGCTCTCCGCCATCTTTTAACGGAATTTTGATTGCATCGTTGATTTCCGGCAGATTTCCTGCTGGAAACTTAATATCAAGTACGGCACCGATAATCTGAGTGATTTTTCCAAGACTTTCACTTGTTTTTACTTCTGCCATCTCTTTTTCCTTTCACTCATGTTTTCTTCCCGTGCATCATGCCTCCTATTAGGAAATTGCATTTGCACCTGCTATAATTTCTGTTAATTCCTGCGTAATCGAGCCCTGACGTGCTCTGTTGTACATCAGTGATAAATCATCTATCATTTCCTCAGCATTGCTTGTTGCGGAATCCATTGCCTGCATTCTCGCACCATTCTCACTGGCATGGGATTCTACCAGTCCACCATAGATAAGGCTGGTAATATATTTGGGAATAATCAGGTCAAGTGCCTCATCATCCTCCGGCTCGAAATTCATCATCGCTTTGCTCTCGGACTTGTCCCCGTCCTCTTCTGCCTCTGCTGCTTCTACCGGAAGAAGCTTGAGCAGTTTCGGTTCATGGACAACCGTGTTCTTAAAGCTTGTGTAGGCAAGATAAATTTCGCCAATTTCGCCTGCTGCAAAGGAATCCAGCAATTTCTTACTGAGTGCCATTGCATCGACATAAGCCGGGTCTTCAATGATATCGGAATCGTCCTCTGCTATCGCATAGCCAAGACGTACAAAGGTATCTTTTCCCTTCTTACCGACTGCATAAATCTGAATATCCTCTTTTCGGAAATCACCCCTGGTAATCAGCTTTACAACATTCGAGTTATAACCACCTGCCAGACCTCTGTTCGAAGTGATTACAATAACCGCTTTCTTATCAGATGCCCCTGCTTTCAGGTAAGGGTGCTCCAGATTGCCTGTTTTTGCCAGCATGGAAGTTACTGTTTCGTACATACAGTCAAAATATGCCTTGGACTGTTCTGCCCTCTGTTTTGCTCTCTGCAATTTAACAGTTGAAACCAGCTTCATGGCTTTTGTGATCTGCTGAGTGCTTTGAATACTACTCTTACGCCTTTTAATATCTCTCATTGAGGCCATAGCGTCACCTTACCTTCTTAAAACTGTTTTTTAAACTCTTCAATTGCCTTCTTTAACTTCCCATCTGTCTCATCAGAAATTACTTTTTCCTGTGCGATTGCATTCGGAATCTCAGGATATTTCGTATCCAGGAATTCAAAGAATTCGCTCTCAAATCTGGTAATATCAGCAACAGGTACATCTAACAGGTACTTATTGGTTACTACATAGATAATGATAACCTGATACTGTACCGGCATTGGTTTGTACTGTGGCTGTTTCAGAATCTCTTTAATTCTTTCACCCTGTGCCAGCTTCTCCTTCGTATCTGCATCCAGCTCGGAACCGAACTGGGAGAACGCTGCCAGCTCCCGGTACTGTGCCAGCTCTGTACGAATCGGTGCTGCAATCTTCTTCATCGCCTTAATCTGTGCCGCACCACCTACACGGGATACGGAAAGACCTGCGTTTACAGCTGGTCTGAAACCGGAGTTGAACATCTCTGTCTCCAGGTAAATCTGACCATCCGTAATGGAAATTACGTTAGTTGGGATGTATGCGGATACATCGCCTGCCTGTGTCTCGATAATCGGAAGGGCTGTTAAGGAACCTCCGCCATACTCATCACTCATTCTCGCTGCACGCTCCAGTAATCTGGAATGTAAGTAGAATACATCTCCAGGATATGCCTCACGTCCCGGTGGTCTCTTAAGCAGCAAGGAGAGTGTACGGTATGCCGTGGCATGTTTGCTCAAGTCATCATATACGACTAATACATCTTCGCCGTTCTCCATCCACTCTTCACCGATTGCACATCCGGAATATGGTGCAATATACTGTAATGGTGCAAGCTCACTGGCTGTAGCTGCTACAACTGTGGTATATGCCATAGCACCATACTCTGTCAAAGTCTTAACAATTGTGGCAACAGTAGATGCTTTCTGTCCTATGGCTACATAGATACATTTCACACCCTGTCCCTTCTGGTTAATAATGGTATCAATCGCGATAGCTGTCTTACCGGTCTGTCTGTCTCCGATAATCAACTCTCTTTGTCCTCTTCCGATAGGAACCATGGAGTCAATCGCCTTAATACCTGTCTGCAATGGTGTATCTACGGATTTTCTTGTGATAACACCAGATGCAACTCTCTCAATTTTACGATACTTATCAGTCTGAATCGGTCCCTTGCCGTCAATAGGCTGTCCCAGGGCATTCACAACACGTCCAAGCATACAATCGCCTACAGGTACTTCTACAACTCGTCCTGTGGTCTTTACGATATCACCTTCGTTAATATTATGCTGGTTACCAAGTAAAACCGCACCAACATTATCTTCCTCCAGGTTCAGAATCATACCGTAAACTTCACCAGGGAATTCCAAAAGTTCTCCCTGCATTGCATTTTCAAGTCCGTGCACACGAGCGATACCGTCTGCTACCTGAATAACCGTACCTACATCGGATACTTCCAGTTCTGACGCATATCTCTTAATTTGATCCTTAATGACTGAACTAATCTCTTCTGGTCTTAAATTCATGGATCATACGCACCTTTCTTCTAAATTTGAACCTTTAATAATTCTCTTTGCAGTTCATTCAATTTCGTACTGATGCTGCTGTCTACTACTCTGTCGCCGATACGGATTACCATACCGCCGATAATAGAAGCATCCTGTACATAATGCATTTCCATTGACTGGAAGCCTGTTGTGGCAAGCAGTTTTTCCTCCACCTTACGGCACTGCTCTGCCTTCAACGGCATCGCTGTAGTTACCGTGGCAATTCCGATTCCTTTGTATTTCTTCACTTCTGCTACGAAATAGTCCAGAATCTGGTCAATTTCCCTGTATCTGTCTTTGGAAATGATAATGATGAGAAATCCCATCAGTTCTTCTGAAATTCTGCCTTCAAATACATTCTTCGCAACCTGAATCTTTTCTTCCTTGATAATCTTAGGATGATTCATCAGCTTACCAAAATCTTCATTCTCATCAAGCACCTTCTGAAGCTGTGTGATTTCTTCCAGCAATGCATCTACCTTGTCCTCTTCTACGGCAAGTTCAAACAACGCATCGCCATAAGTCTTTGAAATTAGCTTAGCCATGTGCTCTCACCTATTTCTTTCAACGTTTCTTCAATCAGACTGTCCTGTACAGTCGTGTCAATCGCCGCATTTACCACTTTGCCAGCCATCATGGATGCCAGAACTACCATCTCACGTTTCACATCGTCAGCCGCTTTCTTCTTCTCAAGCTCAGCTTCCACATTTGCTCTCTCAATGATTCGGGCAGCTTCTTCTTTTGCATCCGCTACAATCTTGTTCTCGTTGGCAAGTGCTTTCTTTCTTGCTTCTGCAAGAATTGCTTCAGCTTCTTTATCAATATCTTTTAACTTGGCTTCATACTCTTCCCTGAGTGCCTTTGCTTCTTCCATGTCGGAAGCTGCCGTATCCAGTTCTGTCTTAATACGCTCCTGTCTCTTCTGCATCATCTCCCTTACCGGATTAAACAGTAAGTGGGATGCAATCAGAAACAGTGCAAAAACAGCAACTATCATCAAAGCAGAATCTGCTAACAGCTGTAAATCCAAATCAAACAATCTGGGTTCCATCTCCGCTGCAGCCAGCACTAAATTTGTAGCTAGTGTATTCAAGCAATTAGCCTCCTTTCTTTCCTTCTTCTAGAATTTATCAGAGACTTTCTTATTATGGTAATAAAGGTTTTACGAATAAGAGCAGCATAGCTACTAACAGACCATACAGACCTGTTGTCTCAGCAACAGCCTGTCCTAATAACATGGTAGAAGTAATATCAGATTTTGCACCCGGATTTCTACCTACTGCTGCTGCCGCATGTCCTGCTGCGATACCCTGTCCAACACCAGGTCCGATACCTGCGATAACTGCAAGTCCTGCACCGATTGCGGAACATCCTAAAATAAAGTTTTCATTAAATTCTCCCATTTTTATTTCCTCCTTATTTTATCTTTCTTCAAAAATGGTTGTGCCCACTACTCATCGGTAGTGCAGGCATTTGTGATGTATGTCATAGTCAACATACAGAATACATATGTCTGAATTGCTCCGGAGAACAAATCAAAGTATACGTGAAGTGCTCCCGGCCAGACGAGTACGATGAGGGTTGAAATCTTGGATAACAATCCATAAACCAGTGCCATCATTACCGTACCGGATAATACATTGGCAAACAGACGCAGTGATAATGAAATCGGCACTGCCACATCTCCAATGATATTGATTGGTGCCCAGATTGGCCATGGATCACACAGTCCCTTGATAACACCACTAACCTTCTGGTATTTAAACTGGTTAAAGTGGATGATGACGAAGGTCATGATACCGAGTGCAAAGGTTACACCATAATCTGCAGTCGGCGGTCTTAATCCAAATAATCCGGAAATATTGCTGAGAAGGATAAAGATAAAAATTGTTCCAATATAATTACGGAATTTCGGACTGAATTTGCCCATAACACCGCCAATCATATTATCCAGCATTTCTACCACAAGCTCGACAATATTCTGAAAAGTACCTGGAACATCTGTTGCATGTTTGATTGCCCGGTTTGCTACAATGCAGAAGCCGATAATAACCAGCATAACAATCAACACACAGACATGCGTGGTTGTTATCCATACAGTCTGACCAAACAGTTCATAGGAAAATACCCCATGTATCATAAAGTCAATACTATCCGCACCAGACAACAGGATTCCCTGTTCCATACTTTCACCTCCTTCTTTTATAGCCTTTTATTTAGTTTTTTATGTGAATAAAACAGCTAACTTATTTTAAAAACCTTTGCACTGATTTTCCTGACGAAAGGATTCATGTAGGCAGAAACTTTCATACCCATATATCCACAAAATGCAAAGATGGGATTGGCAAAGTCAGTATACACTAAAATTACCAGAACCATTACCGCCACAAAATAACGGATAATGTTATTCGTGGTTACCTGCCTTGTAGCATCCTTCTGTACCATGTCAAGACTCCGGTCTAATGACCACCACATGTGAATGCTGCCCACGACTGCCAGTGCAATGCCTATCCATAGTCCAATGCTGTAAGCAGGTTTTCTCGAGAAGATAAGCAGGATGATTTCAAATACAATTCCGTACAACACAATGCCCAGACAAAGGTCAAACGTTGTAGGATTTATTTTCTTTCGCAATCCTTCTCCTCCTCCCTGTCCGGTTTCGTATGATGTCTGTCTCTTACAGATGGTCTTTCATATATCTTTCTGGCAAACCGGAATACATTGGTAAAGCCTGCTAACGCTCCGATAAAGAACAGCGTTACCGCCAGAAAAGATGTCCCTAGCTTCCTGTCCAGATAGATGCCTGCAAAAGTGCATAAAAAAATGGGAACCAGCATGTTAATACCAAACTGTGTTATCATCATAAGTGCCTGATAAACATTTCTATTATACTTCACTGTGTTTCCCTTCTTTTTGCATGATTCTATTCCTTTTTCCAAGCATCCTTTTCCCACGGAACCTAATAGTAAAATTATATCCACTCTTGGTATTTTTGTCTAGTAAAATCATTGACTTTTTAGGGTTCTGCGTGTAACGTAACCTATAAGAATTATTCTTTACACTTTCTTTATGATTATTTCATTTATATTTTACAGGAGGCACTATGGCAGGTCCTATTTTGTATCGTAAAAGACTTATCCCGGAGGAATGTATTCTGTTAAAAGATGATGTGGTATTATACCGTGATGAAGATGTCATCGTTACCGCATGGCATTCCCTGAAACCCAGAAAGGATCTGCACCATGGTTATTCCTGTTATTATCTGAAGGAGGGCTTCAAGGTAAGCAAATTCTATCAGGAAGACGGCAGCCTGCTTTACTGGTACTGCGATATCGTGGACTATACCTACGAAGAAACAACCGATACCTATATAACTACCGATTTATTGGCTGACGTGCTCATTTATCCCGATGGCTTTGTCAAAGTCGTGGACATTGATGAACTGGTTACCGCTCTGGAACAGAACCTCATCAGTGAATCCCTGCTGAAAAAATCTCTGCTTCGGCTAAACCACCTGCTGACGCTGATTTACGATGGCCGTTTTGAAACCATGAAACAACAAATCGAAGGGCATATCTCTTGACACATACCATTTTGGTATGTGTCATTAATAAAAGATATGTCCTCCGATAGTATACTTCGGCGTTATGCCCTCCACCGGTGTCCGGAAATAAACACAGTTCCCTACATTTGTGGTTCCTTTCATAACTTCATCAGCTGCCTGATAGCAGCTTCCCGTGGCACGACCTTCTGCCAGTGCCAGTGCCAGTCTTCCGCTTGCCACCGGCGAGAACTGTCCCGACTGGTAAATCACTCCCGTTATTGTATCCGGATACACAGAGCTTAATACCCTGTTAATTACAACAGAGCCAACCGCTACCTGACCGGAATAGGATTCTCCTCCAGCCTCACAATAAATCAGATTGGCTAACAGATACCGGTCACCATCCGCAAAGGATACTTCAGAAATATCCCGCCAGCTTGATTGTGCCGCCAGCTCTGCCATACGGATTTCTTCTGCCAGTTTCGCCCGCAGTGCCGTAAGATTCTGTTCCTGCTCTTTTAATTTCTGCTCATAGGCAAGTGCCTCGGCCTCGGCCTCGGATATCTGACTGGCAGTGGCTGTAATCGAATTAGAGGTCTGGCTTACCAAACCGGACACACGCCCCTGTTCTGCTACAACCTGCACCTTATATTCATCCAGCTCTGCCTTATCCTGCTCCAGCTCCTTCTTGGCCTGTTCCAATTCTGCCGCCTTCCGCTCAATCGCTTCCTGCGCTGCTTTAAACTCCTCCAGCTGCTTTTGTTCGTACTGGGAGAGTTGTTCAATATAATTGTTCTTATTCAGGAAATCTGCAAAATTCCCGGCAGAAAACAAAAGTTCCATATAAAGGGAATTGCTTTTCTCATACATGAACTTAATCTGCTGTTTCATCCTGGCATACTGTTCATCTTTCAAGGTAATGGCAAGTTCCAAATCCTGGTTCGCCTCTTCGATTCTGCGGTTTGCCTCCTCGATTTCGCTTTCCTTATCCGATATCTTCCCTTCCAGGTCACTTAAATTATTGCTGACCTGGGATAATTCCGTGTTCAGCGTATTTAAGGTTCCTTGCAGGGAATCTTTCTGCTCATTTAACCGGTCAAGATTCTGCTCGGTTTCCCCTAGTTTATTTTCCGTATCTTTCTTCTGGTTCTCAGCCTCTTTAATCTGTTGCCGCGTTTCCTCGGTTGCATACACAGTAACGGGCACAACGCTCAAAAACAACATCGCGGCAAGGAACACAGCTATTTCCCGCTTTCTCCGCATAAACCTCCTCCACGCATTATCGTAACTTCTGCCTGCTAAACCTGTTCTATCAGATTGATTCTTCGTTGATGTCTCTCTTCTCCGGAGAACTCCGTGCCAAGGAAGGTATCTACAATACCAAGTGCCAGATTCTCCCCGACGATGCCCGCACCCATTGCCAGCACATTGGCATCATTGTGTAATCTGGTTAATCTGGCAGATACCGTATCCGCACAAAGTGCACAACGGATTCCCGGCACTTTATTGGCAGTAATGGAAATGCCGATACCTGTGGTACAGATGACGATTCCCTTCTCACATTCTCCCGCCGCAACGGCTCTGGCTACTGCCCTGCCATAGACTGGATAATCGCAGGAGCTTTTATCCTGACATCCCATATCCTTACATTCAATACCCTGCTCCTTTAAGTGGGCGATGACCCTCTCCTTTAAATCATATCCTCCATGGTCACTTCCAATTGCTATCATAATCCCATCCTTCCTTTCCTTCTCTTCTACTCTAGCGTAATCACTTTATGTCCTGCTGCCTTTAACAGCCTGTTCATAATAGCCTGTCCCAATCCCTGGGTAGAAAAAGACTCCGAATAAATAACCTCCACTTTTTCGTCATCAAATTCCCTTAGAATCCGGTACAGTTCTTTGGCTATTGTACTATCCTGTTCTCTGTTTCCGGCACTCTTACACACCTGTGCATGGTACTGCCCTATGGTCGCATCCGTTCCGATAACACCGACCTTTTTCCCTCCGGCGGCTGCCTGCGTGGTCTGTTCATTGATATAATCGATGACTTTCAAGGCTTCTCCTGCCACGATAGTCAAATCCCCCTTGGGGGCATAATGCCGGTACTTCATTCCCGGTGCCTTCGGTGCCTGTCCTGAATCTGCCCGCATTAAAGTACAATCCTCTTCGACCGTTTCCAGCACCTCTTCCAACATTTCCTTCGTAATATAGCCGGGACGGAGAATCATCGGCTCCTCTACGGTCATATCCACAATCGTAGACTCCAGTCCTATTTCCACGTCACCGCCATCGATAATCATTTCAATACGCCCGTCCATGTCCTCTGCCACATACTTGGCTACCGTTGGACTTGGTCTGCCTGACAGATTGGCACTGGGAGCTGCCACATAGCCGCCAGCCGCCCGGATAAACTCCCTGGCCACCTTATGCACCGGCATCCGGACTGCTACCGTATCCAGTCCTCCGGTGGTTTCATGGGGCACCAAATCCGATTTCCGGAAAATCATAGTAAGCGGTCCCGGCCAGAATACCTCTGCCAACCGCTTTGCCTGCTCCGGAATCTCTGCCACGATTGGTGGCAGTGCCTCCATATCCGCGATGTGTACAATCAAAGGATTATCCGAGGGTCTTCCCTTGGCTGCATAGATTTTCTTAGAGGATGCCGGATTCAAAGCATCTCCCCCCAGTCCGTATACCGTTTCCGTAGGAAATGCTACCAGCCCGCCCGCCTTGATAATGGCTCCGGCTTCCTCCAGCTTCTGCTTATCTATCTGTTCTTCACTCATCTGAATGATTTTTGTTTCCACGTTACTGTCCTTCTCTCATTCTGCTGCATTATTCAGATATTGTAAAATCGCCAGATGGATTGCCCAGGCCGTTTTCTCCTGGTAATATTCTGACGACAGTTTCTGTGCTTCCTCATAATTGGACAGGAATCCACATTCCACTATAACAATAGGGGTAGAGGTCTTTTTTAACAGATAATAACTGTCATTGGCTTTCGCCTGCCTGGTATTCTCCACATCCAACTGTGCTGCCATAACCTGTTGAATCTGTTCTGCAAGCTGTTTACTGCTCTCACTGTTATTATAATAGAAAGTCTGCGCTCCGTGTACATATTCTTCGTGATAACTGTTCTGATGGATACTGACTGTCAGTTGAGGTCTCTTTTCCTCAATGATGCTTACCCGTCTTTTCATATCCTGCACCTTTTTATTCGATGCATTTTCATCATACAGCCCGGCATCCGACTCTCTCGTAAGCACTACATCTACATCTTCCATTCTCAGGAAGGTCTGCAGCTTCTTTGCAATCGCCAGATTGATATCTTTCTCAAGGCTGCCGTCTACACCTACCTTGCCAGGGTCTGCCCCGCCATGTCCTGCATCAATGACTACACAGTAAGGTGTTTGGTCTGGCTGCGTTGACACCAGGCTGCCAGAGTTTACAAGTCTCACCCCGCCCCGGAGCATAAATCCAAGAGTCACTCCCATCCATAATAACAGGAAAGCCCTCAGCAATACCTCTTTTTTATCATACTTCTTTTCCATTCCGTATTATCCCGCATCCTCTTTTCTACATGCTATGAAATAATAGCGGAAAAAATGCGAAACAGATACTTTACTGGTTCATGTACTCTGCAATGACATCCCAGATAGAAGGCACTTCAAAGCCGAGCTTCCACTCTGCCACACCGGCAATTCCGTACTTATTCATAATATTTAATTTTACCTGTATGGAATCCTCATCTTCCAGCCATACCTGATATAATGTATCCCCGGACTGGTACTCTCCATAATTCTGACAGGTTTCCTCATCCCATCTGGTCGTAATGTCATGCTCTGCAATATACTGGTTTGCCAAATCCATTCCCACTGCCTGACTGTCTACACCGGTACCGGAGGTTTCCCAGATTCTGGTATAGAAAGGAATGGCATTGATTACCTTATTGGCAGGCACCTGGGCTACCGTATCCGCAATTCCCTTTTCCACAAAGTTAATGGAAGCTACAGAACCGGCCTCCTGGCTGCCCTTATAGTGTTCATCGTAACCCATGATAATGACATAGTCTGCTACTACACCCTGTTCTCCACGGTCATAATGGTCTGTATACCCCATCGGTACATAATTATCTACGGATAACACGATTCCATGCTCCCTACAGGGAATGGATAATTCTCTGATAAATTCAATAAATGGTTCCCCGGCATCCAGACTAATGTTCTCGAAGTCGATGTTAATGCCATCCAGTCCGTACTGCAATGCAGTTTCCACCAGTCCGTTGATAAGATAAGTTCTGGTGCTTGTCCCGGCAAGAACCTCATAAGTATCCACATCCGGATTGGTAAAGTTGTCTACCAGTCCCCAGACCTCTAAGCCCATGCTGTGTGCCTGCTCCACATAAGCAGTCGTTGCAAAGCTGGTAAAGTTCCCTGCGTTATCGCTTAACGCAAACCAGGTCGGGGAAATTACGTTAATGCTTTTCGTATCTGCCATTACACTGGAAAGGGTATCATTTCCTCCCACACCAGCTACTGCATGCCATGCCAGATTAATCTTGTAATCTCTTGTATTGGAAGCATATACCGGTTTCTCATAATCGGTTACCGGAATCGGCTCCTGTTCGGTAATCTCTGACAGGCGTTTATTTTCCACATACCCGATAAAAGCGTCCTGGGTCTTTACCTTGCTCCAGTTCTCCATCTGCTCTAACACAATTACCATGTCATTTTTTGACACATCTGTCAGAATATCGCTTTTCACGCCGCCCTGGTATCTCACCTGGGTATCCTTTTTGATGGTGGCAGTCTGTCTGATATTCCACTCGGTATAGACCTGCATGTGATTCGGTTCTGTGAATAATTCATAAGAAAAATTCGTATATTCTTTTATAAAATCCACGGCAATATAAAGAGTATCCCCCTCGTACCGTGCAATCACATAATCCCTGTCTTCCGGCACATCTGCCTTGCTGACTGTACTGGTGCCGATTTCTGTCTTTACAATGGCATCCGGCAGTGTATATAAAAGAAGTCCTTCTTTTACATCCTCATAAAATCTATCATTAAAATACTTGTGAACGGTAGCATAATCGAAATAACACTCCCCATCCCAAAGCTTTGCATGCTCCTCAATCTTCTCATCCTGCAGGATAACAGGCACATCATCACTGCCCTGCACCCCGAAATATTCTGTTAAATCTGCCCTCTCCTTGGAATAAGAATACTTGTCCAGTAATTTCATTCCAAAAGCAGACGCTCCTATCACGATAATAAGGACGACCGCAATTAATACCGGAATCACTTTTTTCATTTATCCAGCTCCTTTCTGACCGTCCTATATTATACCAAACTATTCTGATACCGTCATTATTATTTTGACATTTTTTGCAATAGCAGGCTCGAAGCGGGGACCTCCAGTTAAATATCTGAAATAGCTTTTCAGTGCGCCTTCTATTACTTTTTCCAAAACTTTACTGTTTTAATCTGCCCAAAAGAAGTATCGTGATATACCGGCTGCATATTATAGCAGTAAGAAGTAATGTCTGTATTCCAAAAACGGCAAACAGTTCTTCCAAGATATCCCCGACATGCAAAAATAGATAAACTAACTGAATAACCTTCTTATTCCCTGTGAATTATATTTGTGAAAGTAATCGAAACAAGATGTGGTTTATGACAAGGCACGCTGCCCATAAGACCTTCTCCTATAGAATCGTGGAGAAGCAGACGTTATTTATTTGAATGCACTGCCTCCTTCCGCTGCTTTCTGTCAGGAGACA
>ERZ1026850.683-NODE-683-length-20264-cov-5.918254_pt1 | contig 20264 bp, 17 predicted proteins | sample MGYA00380155_ERZ1026850 | MGnify/ENA primary metagenome ERZ1026850 (study PRJEB33269, sample SAMEA4719791) | human gut metagenome | biome: human-associated habitat; feature: organic feature; material: feces | place: Cameroon | collected 2013-10 ... | reverse complement strand
ATACTATATTATAGATATATTCTATCGCTTTAATCCAATATACTATTCTTTCTTCTGCATCAGTTATAAACCATAATAACTGTGTACGCTCACTATCTTTTTTTATTCTTTGGGGAATCTCTTTTTTCGGGTTAAAATTTCTATATGCTAATTTTATATCTTCTAAATCAAAATCCTTTCCATAACTTCTTTGCATTTCATATGTATCTGTAATAATACCGTTAAGCTGACATGCAAAAACCGATACACTACCATAATACATTTCACGAATGTACAATGTAATAGCTTCCTCGAGTATAGGTATTCTACTCTGATTTATTACACTTGATTTTTTCCAATCTTCCAACAACCCTTTAACAAGTTCCGGCGTACAAAAGTTATATACAATATCTCTAATTTTCTCCTCATTGTCTTCTGATATACTTGTGAATGGAACCAATTCTTGCATAAGATCTTTGTCAAGCACAAAATATAATGGCCATTGTAAACTCTCTAGCTTATTCAAATAATGATAATTTTCTAGCCCTGCTTTTGCCTCTTCTGAAAGCTGTGGTAATTTAATATTACTTAGTTGTTCGGCTAATTTACCAAATGCTTTAACCGCTTTACTTCTTCATAATCGTGACTATCCACTATTAACCTCGCTCCCTTCTTAATCATTTTGCACTAACAAGTGCCATAAGATAGTTGGCATGGCATGTATTTTTCGAAAGTGTTGCTTTCTTAAACATCCACTTCCGTAAAAAAAGCGCTTCCTCAATACTTTTAATACTTTTGTCGTCTCTATCAGTCACTACTGCAATTTTGTCAAAGTCACCGGTCAGAGTTATCATCTCTTTTAATTGTACCTCAAAGAATTTCTTGAAATTGTCTTTACCTCCCACTCCGCAAATCGCCAAAAAATCATTTTCCTTTTTATACCATTTCATGCTTTTGTTATTTTTTCGGTTAGTAATCCCCACCGATGTTAAATCTTTATCATTTACAGACACATACTTCCATCCAAAAACTTTACTCATATAATACCCCAGAAATGCCGTATCTGTACTTCCTTCACATAAAATTATCCTTTTCATAACCGAACCTCAAACCCAAAACTTTCTCTGTTACGCTCCACTTCCCTGCCGGAAAGGACTCTTGACAGCGTTTCCTGTTCCCCTCTCTTTAAGGTAATCACGTTGATATCGTCGTTCTCGGTCTGTTGTTCATATCGCTGGGTTGCAAGTAATCCATCCACGGCTTCAATACTGTGCGTAGTAATAAAAGCCTGAACATGATATGCCCTGCAAGCCTTAACAATAAACCCAAAAATATCCTCAAAATACTTTTTATGAATGGCTGTTTCTATTTCATCAATAAGGAGGATTCCCCCCGCTGCCTGTATAATGGCATTTGCCAGAACGAGAACTTTTTTAATGCCATCGCCAAAAGACGCAAGAGGCATATCTCCCAGCTTCTTATGTCTCAGGTATTCAACCGCTGAATTGTCTAATTCATTTTTAAATATCATCATATCCACAATATCTTTATCAAACAACTGCAATGCATGAATACAGATTTCTTTATATTTTTCATTTCTGACAATCTCGCTGATGACACTGCCTTTCAGATGTTCAAAAGGCGCTACATATTTAATATTGACCGGAACCGGATAAATCCGTCCGATTTCCATTTCCCCAATCTGGTCTTTTCCCTCGATTAAGATCTTTTTTTGTTTTCCCTGTATACGGTATAGAATTTCCTGCCCGTTATACGTACCGGATATTTTGATTTCCCATTCTCTTACGTCATGGGGAAACATACACATAAAGTTTTCATATAAGGAATTGCTGCTCTGAGATAAAATTTCTCTTTGACGGGCAACCCAGTAGACATCACCTGCCAGCTGAGAGCTTCCCAACAATTCAATGGCTTCAAGCAAACTCGTCTTCCCGCAATTATTGTCCCCGACAACTATATTTACTTTATTCATACGGTCAATTTTCAGGTTCTTAATTCCCCTGAATTCTTCTATAAAAAGTTTGCTTAATCCGTACATAACAAAATCCCCCTTAGTTTCTGAATTCAATGATAAGTTTCTTGTTTACGGCAGCCGCTATCTTCTGCAAAGAATCAATAGTCGGATGTATGCTTCCTTTTTCAATATTGCTTATATTAGCCTGTGTTAATCCACTCTTTTCTGCCAGCTGGCTTTGTGTCAGACCCGATTCCTTTCTTGCTTTTATCACATCGGTGCTTATTTTTTTATAAATGTCGTAATTATAGACGGTTTCTTCTTTTACAACACGAGTATCTAAATCTGCAAATACAGTATCTAAGTAGTTCTGAAAATCGCTCATATTCCTTCACCTCTCTTATAATATATCTTATGTGGTATACAGTGTCAATATTTATATTTTTTATTATATAAACAATCCCGGTCTTTTCCATAAAAAAACCAGCATAGCCGATTAAGACTATGCCGGTTGCTGATATACCTGCAGTTAGCAGGGGCCTTTTATACGATACCGGAAATGATAAGAGTGCTGACACCGGGACTAACTACCCATGCACCGCTTGCCGGATCCTGGGTATAGGTGGCTGCAGGAACCGTAATCCGACCTGCTACACTGCTGAAGGTACCGCTTGTTTCATCATACGTATACTGTGTCCCTTCTGCCCAGCCGGCTCCGTTAAAGGTAACGGAGAGATTGCTGAGAATCGGAGAAAAAGTATCCAGAACCACTACACCGGCAGTAGCATCTGCGGCTGTATTTCCCATGTTCTGAATTAAGAAAGTGTAGGTAAGAGTTCCGTTTTCCGTAACAGGAACCGGGCTTACCGATTTGGTGATGGACAGGATAGGCGCTTCCTCTACAAGGATGGTTTCACTGACCGTAACCGGTGTAATACCGGTGGCGGATACAACCGCCGTATTGGTAATCTGGGAACCTGTTTCCATGGGTGCAAAAGAATTCACCTCTGCCTCATAAATAACGGTTGCATTTCCACCTGCCGGCACCGTCAGCCCGGTAACCGTAAGCGGAGAAACCGCTGCTACCGTAGGGGCAGGCTGCAAAACACCGTTTGCGTAAAATTTAACTGTTCCGGGAATATACGTTAACGGTGTCAGTGTTTCCGTGCCAAAATTATATTCACCGAGATTATCTGTAACAGTTATGCCGCTGAAAGGGACAGCTCCCGAATTTACAATACTGATGACATATGTTACATTATCATTTTGTCCGTAGGTATTGTTTACCGCTGTTTTTGTTGCCGATAAAACTTCCATAATTTCACCGACAGCAATATTGGAATTGGCTACTGCGTTGCCATATCGCAGCTGTGCCTGATTGGTAAATCGTGCCATATACTATTTCCTCTCTTAGTTAAGGTATAGTATATTATATGAAGAAATCCACTCAGGTTTCCTATATCCGGATAAAATCAGTTAACTTCCTCCAGGGAAATATTATCTATGCAGACTCTGTGCATGCTGTCGATTCTCTCGCCGACAGCGCCTAAGCATATGCTTAAGAAAGCATCCGGATCCGTATCACTTTCCATGGTAAAGGTGGTGCTGAAGGTCTGATAGTCAGAAGAAAGCGTCACAATGTTTTCTCCGGAATAGACCGGCCAGCCCTTGTCTTCCTTACCCTGTATAATGACACGAATGTCTCTTTTTATATCGGATTTGGCTTCAAAGGTTAAGGTATACGTTTTTCCCTTTTCAAGAGTGATATTATTCTGCTTGAGCTGAATATTCCAGTCACTGGCTCCAGTGTCATGAATGGTAAAATCCATGGCATTGTCTTCTGTCAGGGAATCTACCACATAATTCGCATCTGCAGAAGCATCCACAAAAATCTCGTATCCGCTCATCCCCGCATTGAAGCTGCCGTTCTTAATCATCACATTCTCCTCCACACGCACCTTGTCCAGATAATAATCCCCGGCACCGCTAAAACCAAATTGAAGTGTATTGGCTCCTGCTTTTCCGGAATATACAAACTTTAAGCTGTAGGTATCCTGCTTTTCGGACAAAGCTATGTCATGTTCTTCCCCGTTCAGAAGGACTTTCATATGGCTTCCCGCTTCCGCCTGCATTTCAAAGCTCAAGAGATATTCCGCGTCCTCCGTCAATGCCAGGTCTTTCTGCGTAACATAGAACGGGGTATCTGAATCCTTTGACATATTTACATGAAGCCTTCTGCCGTCGCTTAACGGTGTAACCTCATACGTCACCGCATCATTTTCCGTAAAATCCCAGCTTCCGACTCTGTCGGTACCTTCCTGGAAATTTGCATTGTAAACGTAATTGCCATCGGAAAGAACAGTCTTACCGCCTATGCTGCCAGAACCTTCCGCTGTCATCTCCAGACGCACATTGGATATAGAAATCGTTGCGGTACTATCCGTTTTACCCATATTGAATTCCAGACGTCCGGTGGGGTCGTTTTCCGCTGTCACCGTGAAATCAAATGTGTAGCTCTGTTTTTCTTTTGTAAGAGTAAGCTCTGTATCCTCCAGATAACGGATCCATCCGGCATTGGGCGCCGTAACCGCTACCTTCATGGTGCGTTCTTCATCGGCACAGGCATCAAAGGTTACCCGGTATTCGCTTCCCTTCAGGATAGGAATATCCGGCTGTACCAGCTGGATGCTGTATTCCTCACTGCCGGCATTCGCTGTGGAGATAATAATTTCATTATTCTTAATTTCCGCATTGCCGTCTCCGCCGTTCTGCGCCATGAACTTCCAGTCTGCGTTATCCGTCAAATCCTCTGACACAGAAAAATCTCCGTTGTTGACATAGTTGCCGGTTTCATCCGGCTCTCTGTAGGTGATTTCCTTTTCCGGTTTTGTGACATTTTCGTCATATTTATCTTTCTGGTATACTCTTACATAATCAATTTCATAGGTTGCACCGGCTATATCCGTGGTTGCATCTGGATTACCGGGCCAGTTTCCGCCCACCGCCAGATTAAAAATGATATAGTAGGGCTGGTCAAAGGGTGCCGGGAAAGTAATTTCCCCTAAACCCTCCGTTGCTGAGTACCAGTCATTTGCTGTGTGTATCAGATTGCCATCCACATACCACTTGATTTCCCCCGGGTTCCATTCACAGGCATAGGTATGGAATTCTTCTGCGAAATCCCCCTTGGAAAGTACATAGCTGCCCTGGCTTTCTTTATGCGGGTTTCCATAGTGGATGGTTCCGTAAGTGGTTCCCGTATCATTACCCAACACTTCTGCAATATCAATTTCCCCGCATCTCGGCCACTGACCGTATAAATTTTCATCCGTGGGCATCATCCAGAATGCCGGTAAAAAGCCCTGTCCTTTCGGCATTTTAATGCTTGCTTCAAAGAGACCGTAAGTAAAATCATGCTTACCCTGGGTATTCACACGTCCGGATGTGTAAGCAGTGTTACCGTTCTCATCCTTCGTTTCCACCGGCTTTATGACAAGCTTTCCGTCCTTTGTATACACATTTTCTTCCGATTTCACATAGGACTGTAATTCATTGTTCACCCAGCCCGGTTCATGGAGTTCATAATTCCAGTCATCCTCTGAAATTCCGTCTTCAAAATCATCCTCCCATACCAGGTTGTACCCCGTCATGTCAAGGTCATTTCCCTGCACCGGTTCCGTTTCCCGGATTACCGTTTCCTGTACGGTCTCCGTATTCTCCGTCCGTTTCTCTGCTCCCTTTTCCTTGCCGCAGCCCGCTGTCATTACCATTGTAAATGCCAGAACAGCCGTCAGCCATTTTGCTGTTTTTCTTTTCATTCCGTACCCTCCCATAGTTATACTGTTTTATCGGTTCCAGATATTTATGAGTTCCTGTAAAATCGGTTTATAATGTCCCCCGGTAATACCAAAATCCTTCTCTTTATATGTCCACACGGAAAATCCGATGTCAAATTTGCGGAATACCTCATTCACATCCTTAAACCAGCGAAGCGTATCCATAACCGGTGCTCTGTCGATGACTCCAAATTCACCGCAGTATAAAGACACTCCGGCTTTTTTTGCTGCATCTACGGCATCCGCAATCAGTTCTTCCATGAATTTAGGTCCCATCTCACCGGCATGTGCATTGACCGCAACATTTCCCTGATACCCCAGCACTTTAGAGTTTTCCCTGTAATATTCCATGGTTGCCGGATAGGAGATTTCCTTATTGGGGTCCATTGCCGCCACCCAGTATGCTTTCTGATGGGTAAACAGAAGCGGCTCATAGAAATGGAAGGTAAAAATAATGTTTTCATCTTCCGGTTTTCTTAAAAATCTGACGGTTTTGGCGCTGTTCCACTGGATGCCGCCGTAGATAATCGGAGTTGTGGGTGCATACTGACGGATTTCTCTCACCGCACGGATGATTAAATCATTCCAGGCCTCTGCCACATCCTCCTCCACAATTTCATTCAAAAGCTCAAAAGCCATGAAATCTTTATTTCCGTAGCGTTTTGCAAGCCTTCTCCACAACGCAAGAAAGCGGTCCATCAGCGCAGGGCTCTTAAACAGACTGTTTTCCATGGTACCTGCATCGTTAAAATCATAGCCGTAAACTTTATGCATATCCAAAATCATATTCAGCTTGTTTTCCCTGCACCAGTCTGTTACCCGGTCAAGTAATTCATAGCCGCTTTCGATGGGAGTACCGTCTTCCGTTTCCAGAATATTGTAGTCAACCGGTACCCTGACGTGGTCAAAACCCATTTCCGCAATTCTGTCCAGATCCTCTTTATGGATAAAAGATGCCAAATGTTCTTTACTGTAATCACACTGTGATAAATATCCGCCTAAGTTAATTCCACGTTTTAAGTTCATCCTGATTTTCCTCCTTGCAATCCCTGTTTTTGATTTGTATCTTCCCTATACCAATCCGGTGGCTCTTTCATTTCTGTTTTCAGTATGTCGGAAATTCTATGGAATGAATATCGTTTTATTGCTTTTATTTATGTTTTTATGCTATCATATGCTTGATAAAAACCAATCTGTTCCTTACATTTTTTTACAGGGAGGAAATCTAAAATGAGTATTTTCCGGTCAGACACCTCCGGACAGGCTCTTGCCTACCGGGATTTTGTGCAAAGAGAAGAGCGCTTTGTGAGAGCGCCCTATAATCCGGAGCTGGAGTTTTATCAGGCCGTCGTATCCGGTAACCTGAAAAAGATAAAAGAAGTGACAAAAGAAAGCTTTCTTGCCAAAAAAGAAGGCTGGGGTACCCTGTCTGCAAATCCGGTCCAGAATGTAAAGTATCATTTTGCCATTACCGCAGCCGTCATTGCCCGTTACTGTATCAACGCCGGCATGGATCTGCATGTAGCTTATAATTTAAGTGATTATTACATCTCTGCTGCGGACAGATGCCATACCCCGGAGGAAATTGCTTCCCTCCATACCCCTCTGTGTCTGGACTACACCCGACGCATGAAGGAGCTCATAAAACAGAATGTCTGCTCACAGCCGGTGGTAAAATGTATCGATTATATCTACGACCATCTGCACACCCGCATTACTCTGACACAGTTGTCAGAAATAGCCGGTTTAAGCCCTTCTTACCTGTCACGGCTGTTTAAGAAAGAAACCGGTCAGAGTGTCAGTTCCTATATCTGTGAGCAGAAAATCAATACTGCCAGGAACATGCTGCTGTTTTCCTCGTATTCTTCCGCGGAAATAGCCGCTATTTTAGCCTTTCCCAGCCAAAGTTATTTTTCCGGTACCTTTAAGAAAAAGACCGGCATGACTCCCTCCGACTACCGTCTTCACGGAAGACGGTGTGAGGAAACCCTTTTATAGAAAACCAGGGCTATGATTGTCGAAACCCCTTCCGCAATCAGAAAGGTAAACCAGATAACATAGGACGGCAGACCGCTGTCCAGCGCCTGGAACACTCCCTGAAAAGCAATATTGCATCCGGCAAATACAAAGCTTAACGAAATAATACGGATGGCGCTGATGCACAGACTTTGTGTTTCACCCGAAGGCTTAAAATATTCCTTCTCTTTTCCCTCGTTATTACAACAAAAAACGTGCAACCCATAGTTTCCTATAGATTACACGCATTTGCTGGATTTACATCTATTATTTTTTATTTTGCAGAACTCATTATAACAGAAAATACTAAGATTTCCCACTGACTTGTAATTTAGGAACCGGCATTGTAAAATAAAGATATGTGTGAAAAATAACAGACCTATCCGGGAGGGAAATTTATGTATCAGGATAAAAAAATCTGGGTGGGATGTGCCGGTGATAAAAAAGTGTACATCTACCCGAAAATGGCAAACCGCCATGGACTTATTGCCGGTGCAACCGGTACCGGTAAAACAGTGACCTTAAAGGTGCTTGCCGAGTCTTTCAGCGACTGCGGCGTACCTGTATTTTTAGCCGATGTAAAGGGTGACCTCGCCGCCATGTGCCGTCAGGGTGAAGCAAACGGCTCCGTAGCGGAACGTGCCGCTAAAATGGGACTTGATAAAGAAGGCTTTTCCTTTCAGAAATATCCGGTCAATTTCTGGGATGTATACGGAGAAAAGGGCATGCCTTTAAGAACGACTGTTTCGGAAATGGGGCCCCTGCTGCTTAGCCGTATTTTAGACCTGAACGATACCCAGTCCGATATTTTATCCATCATCTTTAAGATTGCCGATGATGAAGGACTGCTCTTAATCGACACAAAGGACCTGCGCGCCATGCTGCAGTATGTCAGTGAAAATGCCAAGGAATACAGCATGCAGTACGGAAACATGTCGCCTGCGAGCTTAGCCGCCATTATCCGTTCTGTCGTAGCGCTTGAAGGAGAAGGCGGAGAACAGTTCTTCGGCGAACCCGCCCTGAATATTGCCGACTGGTTCTCCAGAGACTGCGACGGAAAGGGCTGCATCCAGATACTGGATTGCCAGAGATTGATTAACAATCCTACCATGTACGCTACCTTCCTGCTCTGGATGCTCTCCGAACTGTTTGAACTCCTGCCGGAAGCAGGCGATTTGGAAAAGCCTAAAATGGTGTTCTTCTTCGATGAAGCCCATATGCTCTTCGATTCTGCCTCCAAGGCGCTGCTCACCAAGATTGAGCAGGTGGTAAAATTAATCCGCTCAAAGGGTGTCGGCATTTACTTTGTTACCCAGAATCCCAAGGATATTCCCGGCGGTGTGTTAAGCCAGCTTGGCAACAAAATCCAGCATGCTCTTCATGCATATACCCCCGCAGAGCAGAAGGGCGCCAAGGCTGCAGCCCAATCCTTCCGTGAAAATCCCGCCTTTAACACCTATGATACCCTGTTGGAATTAGGCATCGGAGAAGCACTTGTTTCCGTTCTGGACGAAGGCGGTGTTCCTACCATAGTAGAACGTTGTCAGATTTTGCCTCCCCAGAGTAAAATGGGCGCTTTGGATGACAGTGAACGTCAGAAAGAAATTACAGACAATCTGTTATACATTCGTTATAAGGATTTCTTTGACAGGGATTCCGCTTATGAATTCCTGCAAAGACAGTCCGCCGCCGATGCGGAGGCTGCCCGGAAAGCGGCAGAAGAAGCTGCGGCAAAGAAAGCTGCTGAAAAGCAGGCATTAGCGGAGCAGAAAGCGGCTGAAAAACAGGCTCTTGCAGAACAGAAGGCCGCCGAAAAACAGGCTCTTGCAGAACAGAAAGCTGCCGAAAAGCAGGCATTGGCAGAACAGAAGGCCGCCGAAAGACAGGCTCTTGCCGCGCAGAAAGCTGCCGAAAAAGCAGCCCAGAAACAGACTGCTGCCCGCAACAGAGCCGTAAAAAGCGTAGCCAGCTCGGCTGCCGGTACCATCGGCAGGGAACTTGGCAACTCCCTCGGCTCCTCTGTCGGAGGCAAATTCGGCAAAAAGTTAGGCGGAAACGTAGGCGCCTCCTTAGGCCGTGGATTGTTAAGCACCTTCCTGAAGTTTTAAGAAAATGTTGCTGTGAATAACGCAACGGCATAGTCTGCTACCAATCAGACTATGCCGTTTTTTCAGCTCTCTTTTTTCTTTCTCATCCCAATCATGCACACAACACCCACCAGCATGGACGGCAACATAAGCACCGTCATTTCCGCAAGCCGGTTGCCGTTGTCTAAAACTCCGCCCACATCCGTTGCCGCTGTCATGAGAAACGAACCGCTTATGTAGGCATTGTTGACCGCATGAAGAAATGCTGCCGGCCAGACAGAACCGGATTTTTTCGTCAGATTCCATTGAATGGCTCCCACACCTATACAATAGGGTATGAACGCCAGAAAGCCTAAATACGGTGCTCCCGGATAATCCAGACCGAAGGTGTGCCCCTGGGCAATCATGGGAAAATGCCACACCGCCCAGATCGTACCACCGATCAGACAAGCGCCCACATCCCCAAACTTTTCCGCTAACTTCGGGTACATATAGCCGCGCCAGCCCGCTTCTTCCCCAAAAGCCGCTGTGGAAAAAACAAGCGCACTGACCAGACAGGCTGCCGGCAAAACCAAAGTCATCTGCTTCGCCGAAAAAACCTCCGGGTGCCGCAGCCAGAGCAGTCCCCACCCCGCTTCTATGTATAAAACCGGAATAAGCACGGCGAGTACATAATATTTCTTTTTGCCGGCAAAGCCTATCGCAGGCTCCATTCCGCGAAACCCTTCCCTGGTCCACAGCCTTGTCAGAAGCATTGCCGCAAGGGGCGCAAACATGGAAAGCATAAGAACAATCTGCATCGCCATGTCTTCGTACCGGACACCCATCGCATAGGCTGCCGCACCCAATCCCCAGGTAAGTCCGAAGGAAATGCCGATATACATCCAAAACCTTTTTTTATTCATACTTTTCCCCCCTTTTCCGGAATAAAAGCACACTTCCCTTATAGGATATAAAATACAGGAGAATTACGATTGCCGGCATGCAGACCTCAAGCAGCTGCACCGCGTCCGTATGCCGGGTCATCCACTCCAGCAGAAACTTCATACCCGCTCCGTCCTCCATCGCCGCCGGGTCAAAGAGCTGCCAGACCATAACGGCAAAAAAGAGGAATACTAACAGCGCTGTTTTGACATACCGTGCTGCCCTGCTCCCGAAGGCAAACAGAAACGGGAATTCTACCGCAGCAATAAAAAGTGCGGAAACAACCAGTAAAAACAGCATGGTACCGATCATGGATATGTACAAAACCATATTCTCCGCCAGCTCTTCTTTCCTTATTCCCCCCAGAACAAATGTCTGCAAAACCACCAGCAGATTTGCCAGTGTATAATAATAAATCCCCAAAAATGCATACTTTTCCTGCACATATTTCCTGCCTCCTGTGGGAAGGCTTAACAGAAACGTCCGGATGGAATTTTTTTCATCGGAGGCAAAAATCTTTTCCGGAATGCTGATGCCGTAACAGACAGCTATAAGACCTAAAATTGCCAGGAAAAGGGCTCCGTCTATTCCCTCCGGGTCCCCCCAGATGACCATACCGATTAAAATCAGCACACAAGCCGCCAGTATCCGCAGCATCCATTTCCCTTTTGCCGTGCAAAAATCCTGATAAAGAAGACCTGTCATTTTCTGCCTCCTTTCCGGTAAAACCGCACGCTGAGCCCGTAAGAAATCACATAAAAAAGCACCATTCCAACGACCTCTGCCCACAGATACCTGCTTACTATGTTCCTGCCTTCCCGGAATTTTTCCATCAGATACCGGAACAGTTCCATGCCCGGCAGAGCATCCAGCAGGGTTATGAACTTCAGGTAAAGGAGACCCACCGGCACCAGAAACAAAATCAGGCTGGCTATAGTTCCTTTCTTCTTTCCAAGTGCATAAAAAAGCGGAATTTGTATGCCACAGAACAACAGTAATACGGCTGCTATCACCAAAATCAACTGCGTCAGTTTTTTCATGGACAGTTCTTCTATGCCTACCGCTCCGGCGCTGGCTGCCACAATGGCTGCCGATAAAAAAGAGCTTCCCATGCTGATGGCGCCAAATGTCAGATAAATCAGATATCTTGCCGTAACCGCATCCGCAGCTTTTACCGGCAGGGTTCTCACAATCTTTTCAAAACCCGCCTGTTCATCCATTTCAAAGCAACGCAGGGCATCCACAAAAAATCCCATGGGAATAAGCAGGCAGATGCCGATGATATAAAAAAGAATCACCGGCGCATTTTCTTCATTGATTGCGATTACCTCTTCCACTTCCCCGGAAAGCATCCGTCCCATATTTCCGTACCGGATACTCAGTACAACTAACAGTGCGAAAATGAGTGTCGCGATGCAGACCGGTATCATGGTGTGCAGAAGCTTTTTCAGACAGCACATGTCCTTATAATACAACCCTCTCATAAGCGCGCCTTTCCATTTTCCCTTGCCACATAAAACAGCATGATTTCTTCAAGGGTAGCCGGTTCCACCAGTGCATCGCCCCATTTTTTACGGGCTGCATCGGCATCATTTACTAATATTTCACAGCCGTAGGCTTCCATTCTTTTGAATATGACGCAATCGTCATTTATATCGTCCGCCTCTTTTTTTCCGCATCGGATAATGGCATGCTCCTCTAAAATGGTATCTTTTTCCCCGGAAAGAAGAATTCTGCCCTTATCTATAAAGGTAATCTCGTCCGCAATCCGTTCCAAATCGGATATGATGTGGGAGGACAGAAAAATGGAATGCTCCTCATCCACTATGAATTCCTGGAAAATATCAAGAATTTCATTCCGCACCACAGGGTCTAATCCGCTGGTGGGTTCATCCAAAATCAGAAGCTTCGCATGATGGGAAAGCGCCACCGCAATCTGCAGTTTCATGCGCATACCTCTTGAGAACTTTCCGCAGGGCTTCTTTAAGGGAAGCCCGAACCTTGTCAGGTACTTTTGAAAGGCTTCTCCATCCCAGTCTGCATATACATAGGACATCATCATTGCAATCTGCTTCGGCGTCATAAACTCGTGAAATCCCATTTCATCAAAAACGACACCAATGTCTTCTTTTATCGTCTGCTCGTCCTTTTGAAAATCCTTCCCGAAAATTTTAATCTCTCCTGCGTTTAACGGCATCATGTTCAGCATAGCCTTAATGGTCGTAGTTTTACCGGCGCCGTTCTGCCCGATAAAACCGTGTATTCTGCCTGCGGTTACCTGCAAATCCACATTTTGCAGGGCAAACCCGTCATAACTTTTATTCAGATTGTGAATTTCTATAACATTTACTTCCTTCTCACTACCCACTTTCTGCACCTCCCGATATTCTGCATTTCTTCCTCCGCAGTCATTCCTTCCCTGCAGCTATTCCTTCCCCTGCTGCAATTCCTTCCCCGCGGCTTTTCTCTCCCCTGCGGCTATTCCCTCGCTGCCTTTTCCGGCTGTATCTGAATTTTTACAGTTCCTCCAGCAGCATCCGGAATGTTTCCACCATTTCTTCCTTGGTGAGACCGGCATCCAGTGCTTTCTGAATACCCTTGGCAAAATATTCTTCTGTTTCCGCCAGCACGCGTTCCCGCAAAAGCTCCTCGTTCTGGGCTTTCACAAAACTGCCTCTGCCGGTAAAGGACTCAATGAAGCCGTCCCGCTCTAATTCCTCATAGGCTCTTTTGGTGGTAATCATACTGATGCGAAGGTCCTTCGCCAGTGTGCGCATGGAAGGAAGGGCGTCCCCTGCCTTCAGCTCACCGCGCAAAATCATTTCGCGGATTTGCACCTCGATCTGCTCATAAATCGGGGCTCCGCTTGTGTTGCTGATGATAATATCCATGATTTATCCTCTTACATGATTTAATTGTATATATCGTATATATACAATATTCCTTTTATAGAATATTGTCAAGAGAAAAAAATGCCTGATACATGAAATATGCGCAATAAGAAACCGGCTCCCCGGTCAGGCAATAAGCCTGGCTATGGAGAGCCGGTCTGAAATTCCGTTTTTCATTCACTTCTGAATTAACATCTTGAAAGCAGGTCAGTCAAGCAGCCGCGCTGCTTCCGACATCGTTCGCCTTACAGGAAGATAAACTTCGCTACGAACAGAAGTGCTAAAATGTACATAAGCGGTGTAATCTTCTTAGCCTTGCCGCATACGAGGTTAATAACCACATAGGAGATAACGCCTGCTGCGATACCTTCGGAAATGCTGTAGGTTAAAGGCATGAAAATCAGTGCCAGGTAAGCGGGAACTGCTTCTGTGAAGTCGGAGAAATCGATGTCCACTACTGCGGAAATCATTAAGAAACCGACGAACAGAAGTGCGGGAGCTGTTGCAAATCCCGGAATGGCAATGAAAATCGGGGATAAGAAGATAGCTACCAGGAATAATAAACCGGTTACGATGGAAGAAAGACCGGTTCTGCCGCCTTCTGCCACACCTGCAGAGCTTTCTACGAAAGTAGTTGTAGTGGAAGTACCGAGTACGGCACCTGCGCTGGTTGCAATAGCATCTGCCAAAAGAGCTTCTTTGATGCGGGGCAGCTTGCCGTCCTTGTCAAGCATATCTGCCTTGTTTGCACAGCCGATCAGGGTTCCGAGAGTATCGAAAATATCTACAAACAGGAAAGAAAATACAATGGCAATGAAGTCAAAAATCTTGAGTCCATTGAAGTCAGCCTTAAAGCACTGACCGAAGGTGGAAGAAATTGCACCTAAATTAAAGCTGCTCCATGCAGGAATTAAAGAGTAGTAACCTGCTTCGGGAACCACGGTGTAAATACCGGTAAGCTGGCAGATAATACCTAAAATCCAGGTTGCGAAAATACCAATCAGGATAGCGCCGCGAACCTTCTTTACATATAAAATCGCAATGATAAAAGTACCGATAATCGCAAGCAGTGCGGAAATACCGACAGTGTGGAAATCCTGTCTGAAATCCACGAGTGATACCAGGGTAGTAGAGTCCACAACGATTTTACCGTTCTGCAGACCGATGAAAGCTACGAATAAACCGATACCAACGGAAACGCCCTTCTTAAGCTGAAGCGGAATGGCATTGAAAATAGCCTCACGCACATTGGTAAGTGACAGCACGATGAAAATGATACCTTCCACAAATACGGCAAACAGTGCAATCTGCCAGGAATATCCCATGGAGCCGCATACCGTATAGGCAAAATAAGCATTGAGTCCAAGTCCGGGTGCCAGTGCAAACGGGTAGTTGGCAAGCAGCGCCATGGCAATGGTTCCGATAAAAGAAGCTAACGCCGTAGCAATTAAAACTGCCTGTGCGTCCATGCCGGATGCGGAAAGAATGCTGGGGTTTACCGCCAGGATGTACGCCATGGTCATGAAAGTAGTGATCCCTGCCACAACCTCGGTACGGACGGTGGTTTTGTTTTCTTTGAGTTTAAAGAATTTTTCTAACATAAGTACCTCCCTCTTTTTTAATAAAATACTATTTTATTATATTTTTATTGACATGAAAAAGCAAGGATAAGTTACCTTGCTTTCCATGAACCTGCTGCTTATGCAATTGTTAAAACGCCGCATCGGACACATCAAAGGGATTTTCTTTGCCGTCCAGTGCGTGCTGACAGCCCAAAATGCTGTTTTTCACCATATAGTCAATGGCTTCTTCCGTGTAAAATGCCGTGTGGGGCGTTACGATGACATTGGGGAAGGAACGCAGCACCGCCAGTTCCTCGTTGTGCATGGGCTTGCCCACCAAATCGTAATAATAAAGGTTGGACTCATTTTCGATAACATCCAGACCCGCTGCTCCGATTTTTTCGCTCTCCAGTCCCTTAATCAGGGCTTCGGAGTCAATCAGGTTGCCTCTGGCGGTGTTGATGATAATAACGCCGTCCTTCATTTTCGCAATGGTGTCCGCATTTATCATATGGAAGTTTTCCGCCGTGGAAGGCATATGCAGGGAAATAATGTCGCTTTCCTTATAAAGTGTGTCCAGATCCACGTACTCCGCATATTCTGCCACTTCCTTGGAAGGATACAAATCAAACGCAAGCAGCCTGCAGCCAAAGCCTTTCAGATGCTCCAGCACGGTGCGGCCGATTTTGCCGGTACCGATAACTCCCACGGTGGAATTAGAAATTTCCACGCCGATTTTGCCGGGCAGTGTGTAATCCTGCACATCCGCACGCATCATAATGGGCTTCATTTTCCGGCAGCACATCAGCATCAGCATGATGGTGTAGTTGGCTACACCGTTGGGCGGATAAGTGGCGTTGCAAACGGTAATACCTAATTTGCCCGCTGCCCTTCTGTCCACATGGTCAAAACCAACGGTACGGGTGGAAACGCATTTTACGCCGCATTCCTTCCAGATAGTCAGAATTTCTTCGTCCACAGGGGTGGTAATAATGCTGACGGCATCGTAGCCTTCTGCCAGTCTTGCATTCTCCGGTGTGGGTTTGTCCTCCACCGAAGCATACTCGACCTGCATTTCCTTACTCCATTTTTTAAAAAATCGTTTTTCGTCAAACTCTCTTAAGCTGTATACAAATAATTTCATGTCCGTGCCTTTCCGGAAGTCCCGGATTGCAGCATCCTCAGGCAAAATCTGTCAGCTGCCTTTTTCTGCAAATTTACCTTTAAGAAAAACGGAACCACTTAAAGTCAAACTGGCAGCCAGGCAGGAAAATAAATCCCACCTTTGTCATGCCCGTTACCTTTTCAAGCGGGAATGTTACTTCCGTATATTCCTCACTGTGCGGGAACTCCACAATCTGATTTACGGAGCTGCCGTCTTCTTTGAAGAAACGGATATGAATGGTGTTGGAAGAAAGAGGGGTACGGCCGCAAACAGTCACTGCCTTTACGCCTTCTTCTCCGAAATCCATATTTTCATATTCCATGGAAACATTGTTGCCTATGCCTTCCACGGCTTCCGCGGTCTCCTTGTAGGTATCTCCGTACAAGTTATTGTATTCCAATGCACCTATTTTTTCAAATGCTTTCTGAAGCTTTGTGAAAACAAAGCCCTTGATAAAGTAGCGCTGGTTGCTTGCTACGAGAGTCAGGGTGGTGATGCCCTTTAACCGGCGGTTCAGCTTGTAGGTCTCCGGCTTGTATACATCCCAGGTGCTGGGCTTCTGGTATACCAGGTCGCCCACTAATTCGCAGCCCTCTTCTCCGGGCACGCCTTCGTAAATCTTTAAGTAATGAGGGTCGCCGCTCTGGGCAAAAATAGGAAGCGTAATTTCATCGGAACCAAATTCTCCGAAGTCCAGTCCCTTGTATACAATGACACTTTCCCCTTCCTGTGCGGTTGCCACGCTCTTTTCGGAAAATCCGCCGATGTCGCCCTTAGAGTCGGTATAAAGTGCTCCGGCAATCAGCTCATAGGGATTTAAGTAAGCCTCTCCCAGTCCGCTGATAGAGAATTCCAGCTGGGACAAAAGCTTTACGTTTTCGGTGCCGTTTTTCACGGTGGCACGCAGACGGAATGCGCCGTCGCCCTTTGCCTTGATGCGGCATTTTGCAGCCAGAACTCTGTGAGTATTGGACTCAGTCAGACGCTCCGCCTCGCTTGCGGGGATTTCTTCCAGTTCTGCCAGATTGGAAACAACGCCCGCATCGTTGGTAGCCACAAAGTTTACTTCCTTGCGGGAAACATCCGCCGGATACAGATAAGCCTTCACTACCATTTCCGTTTTATTTTCATCAAAGGTCTGACCCTCTTCCGCTACAATTTCAATCTTTCTTACGGGCACAAGGGGCTCTCCCTCTGCTGCCAGCGCACTGCCGGTAATGAGAGGAACCTTCTTATTTTCCCATACGGGAGCTTCTGCTTTTTCCGCTGCCTCGTCCGCATAAAGGGTAATCATGGCAGGTGCAATTTTGCCCGCCTCGCCCAGATGCTTTACGGTAACAAGGATTTCGCCGGGCTCGTTCTTTGCCGCAATCATGGCTAAAAGCTTGCCGTTGAACAATTTTCTGCGGGTACCCTTGTAAGAGTCGTAGTCGGTGCTGTCACCGTTGTCCAGACCAATCAGACGTCCGGCGCCGGTAACTTCCACCTCCACGTAGTCCATTGCGTTTTCCACCGGATTGCCGTCTTCGTCGCGGGCAGAAATTTCCACGAAGGCAAGGTCCTTACCGTCTGCTAAAATGTGGTCAAATTCCGGTGTTACCTCGATTGCTGCGGTATTGCCGAAGGATTTGTGCACATCCTCTGCCACCACGTTGCCGTTTTCATCATAAGCCACCGCACGCAGGCTTCCCTTATGGAAAGGCACCTGGAAGCTGGGGAAGAGTTCCTGTCCGTGCGCATGGTCGATTTCTTTTACACCGAGGGATTTCTCATTGACAAATACCTCCACCTTAGGGGCATTGCTGCATACCCGCACGTCCACCATCTGACCTTCGTTGAAATCCCAGTAAGGAAGCACATGCACCATGGGATGCTTTTTATAATCCGTCCATTCTGCCTGATACATATAGAAGACATCCTTCGGGAAGCCTGCCGTATCAATCAGACCGAAATAAGAATTCTTGGTCTTATAAGGGGTGGGCTCGCCGATGTAATCAAAGCCCGTCCACAAAAACTGTCCTGCCGCAAAATCCCTGTCTCTGTCTACGGAAATACAATGCTCCACTGTCTTGGCTGCCCAGCTTGGACGGCTGTTGCCAAGGGAAGAACACTGCTCGTCTTCTTCTGTTAAAATCGGCCGGGAAAGCGGGAAATGGTAAACGCCCCTGCTCTGTACGATGGAAGAGGTTTCGCTTCCGTAAATCATCCAGTCGGGATGTTCTTTATGGTGTGCATCGTAATGATTGTCGCCGTAGTTGTAGCCTGCCAGTTTTACAATATCCGCACAGTTCTGCGCACCCTGCCAGGGCATATAATTGGAACCGATGGTTACTCTTGCATTTTTCTTGGGGTCATGAACAAGCACATCCCCCATCAGTCTTTTCGTCAGACCCACGCCCTCTGCCTCATGGGTATCGTGAATTTCGTTACCGATACTCCACATGATAACGGAAGGATGGTTTCTGTCCCTGCGAATCCAGCTTGCCACATCCTTTTCTGCCCATTCATCGAAAAATCTGGCGTAGTCGTATTCGGTCTTGGGCTCCATCCACATATCGAATGCTTCCGAAACAATATACATGCCCATGGTATCCGCTAAATCCATCAGTTCCGGCGCCGGCATGTTGTGGGAAGTACGGATGGCATTGACACCCATTTTCTTTAAGGTTGCAATCTTACGCGCCATGGCTTTTTTATGGAAAGCCGCACCCAGGCAGCCCAAATCGTGATGTTCGCAGACACCGTGCAGCTTTACCCGTTTACCGTTTGCAACAAAGCCCTGCTCCGGGTCAAATACAAAATCACGGAAACCGATGTTATATTCTGCCTTATCTCCGTTCTCCAGTGCCACGCTGACATGGTAAAGCACCGGATGCTCGGCATCCCACAGCGCCGGCTTTTCAATCATGGCATCTCCCATAAGGAGCTGTTTTTCCGCATTCCAGGTAAGGGTAAAGGTTTTCACAATCATTTTGCCCTGGGAAAGAACCACCTTGGCTGTCAGGTCGGAAGCCTTGCTGTCCGTTTTTGTCAAACCGGAAACCTCTGCCTCAATTTCCAGTTTGAAGTCGTCCCCGCATTTCTTCGTGGCAATGTAAACGCCGTCGGAAGTCAGATGCACCACGGGCGCTTCCTTGAACCATACGTTACGGAAAATACCCGCGCCGGAATACCAGCGGGAGTTGGGCTCATGGTGGTCAATGCGCACCATCACCGTATTTTCCCCATCCTTAAGGAGATTTGTCATATCGAATTCAAAGGTGGAATAACCGTATTTCCACTCCCCTAAAAGGGTTCCGTTTATGTAAACCTTAGAGTCCATATACACGCCGTCAAAACGGATACTGTATACCTTTTCCGCATCCTTTTTCACGGTAAATTTCTTCCGATACCAACCGGTGGATGTTTCATACAGATTTAAGGTGTCATAAATCAGCCAGTCGTGCGGAAGGTCCACTCTTTCAAACTTACCCTCATAAGCAGAAAGTTCCTCCAGCCCCGTCCCAAAAGGTGTCTTTGCAAATTCCCATTGATTTGTAAATAATTCCATATCTTCTCCGTTCCGAAGCCCGCTCCGCCGTCCGGTTCTGCCGTCCGATTTTCCGCAATCTCCCCTGCACCGCCGCAGAAAAGGCTTCTATGTTGCTATGATATTTTATTTTAAGTGGATAACCGTAAATCCGCAACCGATTAAATTGCAGATATAATGTACTATTTTGTATAGATTTCCATACCGGTCTGACTGCAATATCTCCGCAGGCTTTGCTTATGTGTGATAAAGAAGTAATAGAAGTGTAAAAAATTTTGCCGTTCCTATCCGGCACTTGCG
>ERZ1026850.679-NODE-679-length-20313-cov-6.157913_pt1 | contig 20313 bp, 16 predicted proteins | sample MGYA00380155_ERZ1026850 | MGnify/ENA primary metagenome ERZ1026850 (study PRJEB33269, sample SAMEA4719791) | human gut metagenome | biome: human-associated habitat; feature: organic feature; material: feces | place: Cameroon | collected 2013-10 ... | reverse complement strand
GTACAGGAGAGAAAAAGTGTCTTTCATACCCAAAGGAAAGCTGGAGAATGGGTATAGGAAGGAAAAAGTGTCTTTCATACCCAAAGGAAAGCTGGAAAATGGGTACAGGAGAGAAAAAGTGTCTTTCATACCCAAAGGAAAGCTGGAGAATGGGTATGGGAAAGAAAAAGAAGCAAAAATGGCAATATAATGAAAATGCTTTACGGATATGTAAAAAAGAAGCAGCAAATTTGGAAAATGTGAAAAAATGCTTTCAGGGAAAAAGGGAAAAGAGAAGCAAATCGGAATAAAACCATAAAATGCTTCTAAATCAAAGGCATAAAAGAGCAGCAAAACAGAGGAAAGGTTGGATGTGCTTTAAAATAGATAGTTGCACAAGCAGCAAAGCAAGGTAAATTTTCAAAATGCTTTAAAGATACGGGAATGGCGAGCAGCAAAAGGAAAGTTTCGTGAAAAATGCTTTAAAAATCAGCAATCAAGGAGAGTGCTTTTATGAAATAAGGAAAACACCTTAAAATAGTTTCATTTTCTATTGACATTTCAGAATACTTATGTTTATATTTATATATGAACAATCATTCATATGTTCAAACATGAATTATAAATATTAAACAATGAATAGAGGTAACTCATATGTCAGATGAATTAAAAGAATTAGAAAAAGAGCATGACGAGCACGAACATCACCATGATGAATGCTGCGGTCATGACCATGAGGAGCATGAGCACCACCATCACCACCACGACGATGACGACGACTGCTGCTGCGGTCACGACCATGAGGAGCATGAGCATCATCATCACGACGATGACGATGATGACGACGATTGCTGCTGCGGGCACGACCATGAGGGACATGAGCATCATCATCATGACGGAGACTGCTGCTGTGGCCACGACCACGAACATGAAGGTCATGAGCATCATCACGAAGAGGTTAAGGAAGCTCCGCCCTGCACCTCCAAGGCGCCCATGCGCATCTACATTGTGGAAAATCTGGACTGCGCAAACTGCGCGGCAAAGATTGAAAGGAAAATCCAGTCCCTGCCCGGCGTAGAATATGCATCCCTTACCTTTGCCACCAAGCAGCTTCGTGTTGCGGCAAAAAATCAGGAGGAACTGTTCCCCAAGATGGTAGCTGCCTGCAACTCCATTGAACCGGACGCTAAGATTATTCCCCGTGAAGAAACCAAGAAAAAAGACGATAAGGAAGAAAAGGACGAAAGCAGAAAGAATGTTATCTGCATCATATCCGGCGCGGTACTGTTAATAGCCGCAAAGATTATGGAAAAATCTTTCCCCATACCGTCACTGGTGCTTTACATTTTAGCATACCTGATTTTAGGACTGGAAATTGTCATTACGGCTGTTAAGAATATTTTCAAAGGAAATATGCTGGATGAAAACTTCTTAATGAGTATTGCAACCATAGGAGCGTTTGCCACAAGAGAATATCCGGAAGCAGTAGGCGTTATGCTGTTCTACCGGATTGGCGAATGGTTTGAAGATAAGGCGGTAGAAAGAAGCCGCAGCCAGATTATGGATGCTCTGGATTTACGTCCCGAAACCGTACAGCTTGTAGAGGACGGCAACGTAACCACCATTCCTGCCGGTGAAGCCAAAATCGGCGATATCGTAATGGTTCGTCCCGGAGACAGAATTCCCCTGGACGGCACGATTATCGAAGGCGAAAGCCAGATTGATACTTCCGCCATTACCGGTGAGCCGGTGCCCGTTTCCGTAAAAGAAGGCGCCTCCATTCTTTCCGGCTGCATGAACTTAAACGGTGTGCTGAAACTGAGAGTGGATAAGCCGTTAGCCGAGTCCATGGTAACCAGAATTCTGGACTCTGTGGAAAATGCAGCAGCCAGCAAGCCTAAGATTGACAGATTTATTACGAAGTTCTCCAGAGTTTACACTCCGTTTGTAGTGGCACTGGCAGTATGTACCGCCATTATTCCGTCCCTGGTAACAGGCGACTGGAACAAATGGATATACACCGCACTGACCTTCCTTGTTATCAGTTGTCCCTGCGCACTGGTGCTCAGCGTACCTCTTGCTTTCTTCTCCGGTATCGGAGCTGGTTCCAAGAAGGGTATCCTGTTTAAGGGCGGCGTAGCGCTGGAAGCTCTGAAGGATGTAAAAGCCGTTGTCTGCGACAAGACCGGTACGATTACCAAAGGCAATTTCATTGTGCAGGATATTGTTTCTGCCGATGCTTCTTTGGATGAAAGAGAAATTTTAAAGGTAGCTGCTTCCTGCGAAGCCGCTTCCACACACCCCATTGCTTACAGCATTAAGCAGAAAGCAGAGGAAGAGAAAATTACCGACCTTTACAAGGGCAGCATTTCCGAAATTTCCGGACACGGTATCTTACTGGAGGCAGGCTCCCACAAATATCTGTGCGGCAGCAAGAAGCTGCTTGCGGAAAACGGTGTGGATACCGCAGCTTATGACAAAGCAACCCAGAAGGACTCCTACGGCACCGAAGTATTGCTGGCAAAGGACAATGTACTCATCGGTTTCTTAAAGATTTCCGATACGATTAAGGAAGAAGCCGTATCCGCGATTGCGGCAATCAAGAAACAGGGAATTGCAACCGCCATGCTGACAGGCGATACCGAAGAAAATGCAAAGAATGTTTCCGAAATGGTTGGCATCGACATGTACTACGGCAAGCTGCTTCCGGAAAATAAATTAAGCAAGTTAAATGAAATCCGTGAAGAAAAGGGCGCCGTTATGTTTGTCGGCGACGGTATCAACGATGCTCCCGTACTGGCAGGCGCCGATGTGGGTGCCGCAATGGGAAGCGGTGCGGACGCCGCTATGGAAGCTGCGGATGTGGTATTCTTAAATTCCGATATGGACAGCATTCCTACCGCTATCAGGATTGCCAAGTTCACAGGACGTATTTCCAAGGAAAATGTTATCTTTGCCCTGGCAGTAAAGGCACTGATTATGATACTCGGTCTGGCAGGCATTGCCTCCATGTGGCTGGCAGTATTCGCCGATACCGGTGTGGCTATGTTATGTATCTTAAACTCCATCCGTATCCTGTATAAGAAACAGTAAACCGAAACGGTAGACACGCAAAAGAGCAACAGCAATGCAATAGAAAAGAACCGAAGCCGGTAGCAGATATCCAGAATGTTGGACCTGTTGCCGGAACTCCGGTTCTTTTTTGTTATGTAAAGCTTCTGACAAAAGACCATGCAGGGCTGCTTATTTCTGCGCCTCAAAGGCGGCATCGGAGGCTGCCTGGAAAACTTCCGGATAATCGTAGCCGTCGGCAACCCGGTAAATGGGATAGCCGTTTTCAAAGGCGGCAAAATAAACATAATCACCGGCAACACTTATGTGGGTGTAATTGCCGTCCATTAAAATCACGGGGCTGCTTCCGTCTTTCTGCATACGGATAAGAGCGGGACTTTCTGTGGAGTTTTTCTGGTAGTAAACATAATTGCCGGTGAGGTTGAAGCAGTCCACACGGTCGTTTGTAAGGACCTCAATTTCATCAGCGGAAAGAGAATAACGGCAGAGGCGGTAGTTGTTTGCCACATCCAGATAGTAGATATAGCCGTTGTCGTAAACCGGGTACCAGAGGTTTCCCTGCCAGACGGTGGAAGTACTGCCGGAATGGGTGTCGTAACGGTACAGGTAATGGTTGGTGTTGTTGCCGGCATAATAAACGGTGCCGTCCGGAAGGGCGCAGGAGAAATCGGCGCTGATGCGTTCTAAAAGCTCCGGCTCCCGGGCACTGATTTTCTGGCGGTAAAACCGGGGACCGTCCGTGCCTGCACACTGGTAATACAAATAGTTGTCAATAAGCTGCATGTTGTAAATGACCTCTTTGGAAAGGCTCGTAATATGCCTGCCGTTTAACTGCGCACGGCATAAGGAATGGGAAGAAAAAAGGTAGCCTAAACCTGCGGTGCCGGAAGAGGTATTCTGGAAGTAAAAAAGATACTTGCCGCCGGCGCAGATGTTGGAAACACTGGTGGCAATCAGCTTCTTCATATGGCTGCCGTCCGCGTCCATCACATACAAGGCATTGTCATCGTAGGGGTTGGCAAAATAAACCTTCCCGTTGTATTCACAGAACATGCCGCCGTTGTAAAGATTGCCGGCGGTATTGCCCACGGTGCCTTCGGGAACAGGGGCAATGCGGTTGCTTAAAATGTATAAAAAGATGAGGAGTCCGAGGAGCAGAACTAAAAGGCTGCCGATTAAAAATTTTTTTGCTTTTGCGTTCATAAAAGTATCCTTTTCTCACAGATTTTACCCTCATTATAGACTTAATTTTACTTGCTATCAAGGGGGTTTTGGTATAAGATAAAGTGTAAAATCAAGGAAAAAGAGGTGCCACTTTGGAGTTAGCGGAATTACGAAAGAGTCTGGATGAAATTGATGAGCAGATAGTTTCTCTGTACGAGAAGCGCATGAAAATCTGCGCAGGCGTTGCCGAATATAAAATAGAAACCGGAAAGCAGGTTTTAGATACCGCCAGAGAAGCGGAAAAGATAGCAAAAGTAAAGGAAATGGTAAAGGACCCCGGAAACAGACAGGGCGTGGAAGAGCTGTTTGAACAGATTATGTCCATGAGCCGCAAGCTGCAGTACAAGATGCTGGCGGAGGGGAAAAATCAGTTAAGGCTTCCTTTTGATATGGTGGAGTCTCTTCCTACGGAAAACATGCATGTGGTCTTTCAGGGAAGTGAAGGCTCCTATTCCCAGGAGGCGTGCATCCGTTTCTTCGGAAAAAAAGCAGATGCCTTTCATGTGGAAAGCTTCCGGGATGCCATGAATGCACTGGAAGAAGGCAGAGCCGACTATGCGGTGCTTCCCATTGAAAACTCCACGGCGGGCATTGTCAATGAAATTTATGACCTTTTAGTAGAATACGAAAACTACATTGTGGGCGAACAGATTATTAAGATAGAGCACTGCCTGATGGCATGTGAGGGAGCTACCAAGGACACCATCCGCACGGTGTATTCCCATCCCCAGTCCTTAATGCAGTGCGCACGCTACTTACAGCAGTACGACTGGCAGCAGATCAGCATGAAAAACAATGCGTTTGCGGCAAAAAAGGTAGCGGACGAAAAGGATATCACGGAGGCAGCCATTGCCGGAGAGCATGCGGCGGAGGCGTACGGCCTTAACATACTGGAAAAGAGCATCAACCAGTCGGAAACAAACTCTACGCGGTTTGTGATTTTATCCAACCGCAAGATTTACTGTAAGAATGCAAAGAAAGTGAGCATCTGCTTTGAACTGCCCCATAAGAGCGGTTCTTTGTACCATGCCCTTTCCCATGTGATTTTCAACAACTTAAACATGACCAAGATTGAAAGCCGTCCCATTGAGGACAGAAACTGGGAATACCGCTTCTTTGTGGATTTCGAGGGCAACCTTACGGACAGCGCCGTGATGAATGCGCTGCGGGGACTCAGGGAAGAAACCAGAAGCATGAAGATTCTGGGAAATTACTAAAACAGCCCGGAACAGAGACAATACAGAACAGGCAAGACAGGAAAAAGACACAATACGAAACAGATAAGGTAGGATAAACATATGCGGGAACAGGAACTTATCGTATACAGGGAATTTGAGGACGGCGAGCTTTTGCATGACATGGCGTTTCTCATGACCCATTACAATGATGCTTACTATAATAAAGAGGATCTGGCGGCGCTTTTTTACGAGGACATCCATAAGCTGTTGGACCTTGCGGGGACTTACGGGTTCCACGGCAACCTTTGGCACTGTTATTTGACCAATTTACTGGTAAACAACGAAAACAGCTACAGCAAGGCGTGCGAAATCAGAGGAAAAGTGGAGGGCACCATAAATAAGGCGGTGCTGCATGATATCCTGATTTTCAAGGAACTCTACGATTTTGATTTCACACCGGTTATGGAAGCGCTGCAGGTGCCGGAATATGCCCTGCTTACGGACTACGAAGCCTCTAGCGAGGAGAGCAAGGTCTACAACAAGCGCATCTGCAGCCGGATTTGCGAGCTGGCGGAGAAGTTCTGCAACGACCATACCGCGGAGGAAATGAAGGACACCCTGACCGAATTTTATAAAGAATACGGTGTGGGCAAGTTCGGTCTGCACAAGGCATTCCGTGTGGAGCATGACGAAAACGGTGTGCAGATTGTTCCCATTTTAAACATTGCCCATGTGAAGCTGTCCGACCTTGTGGGGTATGAGCTTGTCAAGGCAAAGTTAGTGGAAAACACAGAAGCGTTTGTAAACGGAAGAAAAGCCAACAACTGCCTTTTATACGGCGATGCGGGCACCGGCAAATCCACCAGCATCAAGGGCATTGTGAACGAATATTATGACCGCGGGCTTCGTATTATTGAGGTATACAAGCATCAGTTTCAGGATTTGAACGATGTAATTGCCCAAATTAAAAACCGGAATTATAAATTCATCATCTACATGGATGATTTGAGCTTTGAAGAATTTGAAATCGAATATAAATACCTGAAAGCCGTTATCGAGGGCGGATTGGAAAAGAAGCCGGACAATGTGCTGATTTACGCTACATCCAACCGCAGACATCTTGTGCGGGAGAAATTTACCGACAAAGAGGAGCGGGAGGACGATCTGCACCGGGGCGATACCGTGGCGGAAAAGCTGTCCTTATCTTCCCGTTTCGGCGTGACCATCTATTTCGGCGCACCGGACAAACGGCAGTTCCAGGAAATTGTCACCACACTGGCGGACAGATACGGCATTATAATGGATGAAAGCCTGCTTTTAGCAGAGGCGAACAAGTGGGAGCTTTCCCACGGCGGTCTGTCGGGACGCACGGCGCAGCAGTTTATTGATTACCTTTTGGGAAAGGGGGAGGATGCATGAAAGTATTTGCAGCCATTGACGTAGGCTCATATGAGCTTTCCATGAAAATCTTTGAATTTACCGAAAAAAACGGCATGCGGGAGATTGACCATATCCGCCATAAGCTGGACCTGGGAAGCGAGACCTATTCCGCAGGAAAGCTGAGCACGGAAAAAGTGGATGAACTCTGCCGGGTACTGAAGGAATACAAGGATATTTTAACCGGCTATAAGGTGGATGCCTACAAAGCATACGGCACCAGTGCCATCAGGGAAATGGAGAACCGGGATATTGTCATCGAGCAGATTGCCCAGACCACCGGCATCCGGATTGAGGTGTTAAGTAACTCGGAACAGCGTTTCTTGAACTACAAATCCGTGGCAGCCAAGGGAGAAGCTTTTGACAGACTGCTTGACAAGGGCACCCTTTTTCTTGACATCGGCGGCGGCAGCATCCAGCTTTCTTTGTTTGACAAAGGGGTATTAAACACCACCCAGAACCTGAAGCTCGGCGTGCTCCGGCTGCGGGAGCGCCTGGGACATATCAATACCAGCCCTTCCCGTATGGAAGAGCTTATTGAGGAACTGGACGATGCCCAGTTGTCCGTCCTGTATAAGCTGTACTTAAAGGATAAAAATATTTCCAATATTATTTTGGTGGACGATTACCTGTCCCCGTGGCTGAAAAACGGACTCTTCAGTACGGAGAATCCCGGCTATGTATCGGCGGCGCAGTGTGGCACCTTTGTGCAGAACCTGCGGGAAAGAAGCACGACGGAAATTGCCGCAAAATTAGGTATTTCCGAAGAAAACGCGGGCCTTATGTTTATTTCCGCCATTCTGGTGAACCGTATTTTAACCATGACGGGCGCGGAACAGATATGGGTGCCGGGCGCTACATTGTGCGACGGTATTGCCTACGAATACGGACAGAAGCAGAAGCTTGTGGTAAACGGCCACGACTTTGAAAAGGATATTTTAGACTGCGCACTGCAGATAAGCAAGCGCTACATGGGAAGCCGGAAGCGTGCGGAGACGCTGGAAAGCCTTACCATGAACATTTTTGACAACACGAAAAAACTGCACGGTCTCGGCAAGCGGGAGCGCCTTTACCTGCAGCTTGCGGCACTCTTACATGACTGCGGAAAATACATCAGCATGATAAATGTCGGGGAGTGTTCCTACCAGATTATCATGGCGACGGAAATCATCGGACTTTCCCACAAGGAGAGAGAAATGGTTGCCTACATTGTCCGGTTTAACCACGATGACTTTTTATATTATGATGAACTGAGCAAGGATTCTTCCTTAGATATGCAGTCTTACCTGACGGTGGCAAAGCTGACAGCCATTCTTAGGATCGCCAACGGTCTGGACAGAAGCCACAAGCAGAAATTCAAGAACGTCAAGGTGGCGTTAAAGGACAGGGAGCTGGTGCTTACCGTGGATACCAAAGAGGACATCAGCTTAGAGAAGGGACTGTTTACCGACAGGGCGTTTTTCTTTAAGGAAGTGTTTAACGTGCAGCCCACCATAAAACAGAAACGCAATTTGTAAAGAAAGGGAAATCCGTATGGGAGATAAGAAAAAAGAATTTAAGAATCCGGCTTATTATACCAACCGGGAATTGAGCTGGCTGTTGTTTGACCATAGAGTGCTTTCCGAAGCAAGGGACAAAAGTATTCCCCTGTTTGAAAGACTGAAATTTTTAAGCATTACCGCATCCAACCTGGACGAATTTTTCATGATTCGTGTAGCATCCTTAAAGGATATGGTGCATGCGGGTTACACTAAGAAGGACATTGCGGGCATGACGGCGGGGGAGCAGCTTGCCGCCCTCAACCCCAAAATCCATGAAATGGTGAACCTGCAGTATTCCACCTACAACCGTTCCCTGCTTCCGCTTCTGGAAACAAACGGTCTGCATGTGATTAAGAAGCATGAAATGTTAAACGAAAAGGAAGCGGCTTTTGTAGACTCCTATTTTGAACTGAACGTCTATCCGGTGCTGACCCCCATGGCGGTGGACTCCTCCCGGCCGTTCCCGCTTATCCGCAACAAGTCCTTAAATTTAGGCGCCCTTGTAACCAAGAAAAACGGCGACGGAGAGCTGGAATTTGCCACGGTGCAGGTGCCCAGCGTGCTGCCCCGTATTGTGGAGCTGCCGGCGGATGAGGGCTCAAGAAAGGTGATTTTATTAGAGGAAATCATCGAGCGCAACATTGAAAAGCTGTTTTTGAACTATACCATTGTCTGTGTGCATCCCTTCCGTATCATGCGCAATGCCGACCTCACCATTGACGAGGATGAGGCAGCAGACCTGCTGAAGGAAATCGAGAAGCAGTTGAAGAAGAGACAGTGGGGTGAGGCCATCCGTCTGGAAGTAGAAGACGGCATGGATAAGCGCCTGGTAAAAATCTTAAAGAAAGAGCTTCATATCGACGAGGACGATATTTACAATATTGACGGTCCCCTGGATCTGACCTTCTTAATGAAGATGTACGGGCTGGAAGGCTTTGAACACTTAAAGGTTGAGAAATACACACCCCAGCAGCATCCGGCGCTTCCGGCGGGCGAGGATATTTTCGCCGCCATCCGTAAGGGCGACATTCTGCTGCATCATCCGTACCAGAGCTTTACTCCTGTAGTGGATTTTATCCGGCAGGCAGCCAAGGACAAGGACGTACTGGCAATCAAACAGACCCTGTACCGTGTCAGTGGCAATTCCCCCATTATTGCGGCGCTGGCGGAAGCAGCGGAAAACGGCAAGCAGGTTTCCGTTCTGGTGGAATTAAAAGCACGTTTTGACGAGGAAAACAATATCGTGTGGGCAAGAATGCTGGAAAAGGCAGGCTGCCACGTTATTTACGGTCTTGTGGGCTTAAAGACCCACAGCAAGATTACCCTGGTAGTCCGCAGGGAAGAGGACGGCATCCGCCGTTATGTGCACCTTGGCACCGGCAACTACAACGACGCCACCGCCAAGCTCTATACGGACGTGGGACTGCTTACCTGCAGCGAAGCCATCGGCGAGGACGCAACGGCGGTATTCAACATGCTGTCCGGTTATTCCGAACCGCTTTCCTGGAACAAGCTGGCACTGGCGCCCATCTGGTTAAAAAAGAAATTCCTGTATTTAATCGGCAGAGAGAGTGACAATGCCAGGGCGGGGAAGGAAGCCCATATCATTGCCAAGATGAATTCCTTGTGCGATCCGGATATTATTGCGGCGCTTTACGAAGCCAGTGCGGCAGGTGTAAAGATAGAGTTGATTGTGCGCGGTATCTGCTGCTTAAAGGTAGGCATTCCGGGCGTCAGTGAGACGATTTCCGTCCGCTCTATCGTAGGCAATTTCCTGGAGCACAGCCGTATTTTCTATTTTGAAAATGCGGGCAATCCCGAATTTTACTGCTCCAGTGCGGACTGGATGCCCCGTAACTTAGAGCGAAGAGTGGAAATCTTATTCCCGGTGGAAAAAGAAGAGCTGCGCCAGAGACTGTATCACATTTTAGACTGTGAGCTGAAGGATACGATAAAGGCGCATGTGCTTACACCGGAAGGCAGCTATGAAAAGGTAGACAGGAGAGGAAAGGAAGCTCTGAATTCCCAGGATGAGTTCTGTAAGGAAGCCGTTTTGCTGGCAAAGGCGGCTCCTGAAGAAGGGGAAACAAGGGTATTTATTCCGGAAACACACCATGAATAAAATCATACTGGCAAGCGCTTCCCCGCGCAGAAAGGAGCTACTTACACAGATAGGTATTCCTTTTGAGGTGCGGGTAAGCCATGTGGAAGAAAAAATAAAAGATACGCATCCGGAAGCGGTGGTGGAGTCTTTGGCGGAGCAGAAGGCAGAGGCGGTTTTTAGGGAAACAGACAAGGAAGCCCTGGTAATCGGCGCGGACACCATCGTGGTGCTGGACGGCAGGATTTTGGGAAAGCCGAAGTCGGAAGAAGAAGCGGTGGAAATGCTTTCCGCCCTTGCGGGAAGAAGCCATGAGGTATATACGGGCGTCTGCTTCCTTTACAGACAGAACGGCGAAGAGAAGAGAAAGGTATTTCACGAGGAAACGAAGGTTACGTTTTATCCGATGACAAAGCAGGAAACAGAAGCCTATGTCAGCACAAAGGACTGTATGGACAAAGCCGGCAGCTACGGTATCCAGGGTCCGGCTGCGGCATTTATAAAGGGGATCTGCGGGGATTACAACAACGTGGTGGGTCTGCCTGCGGCAAGAGTCTACCAGGAGCTTAAGGAGTGTGAATGGCTATGAAAAAGGTTGTAATTTTTGACTTGGACGGTACACTGACCAATTCCCTTGCGTCCATGAAAGTAAGCGGGGATATGGCGATGGCGAAATTCGGCATGGGTCCCTACACGGAGGACCAGTACAAGGTTTTCGTGGGAGACGGGGCAAAGGTTTTGGTGGAACGGTGTCTGATTGCCGGAGGCGATACGGAGCTTAAAAATCTGGATGCCGCTTACGAAGAGTACTGTAAGGTGTTTGAAAAATACTGTATGTATCAGGTGGAGCCTTATGACGGCATTAGAGAGCTGCTTTCCGCCCTGAAGGAAAAGGGAGTAAAGATTGCTGTTTTAAGCAATAAGCCCCATGAAAGAACAAAGGATGTGATTAAGGCCGTCTTTGGCGAAGGTTATTTTGACGTGGTACAGGGACAGCAGGATGATGTGCCGAAGAAACCGTCCCCCATCGGTGTGTTCAAAATACTGGAAAAGCTTTCCCTTACACCGGAGGATTTGCTGTACATCGGGGATACCGGAACCGACATGCAGACCGGCAAGGCGGCAGGTGCATTTACCGTGGGCGCCCTGTGGGGCTTTAGGACGGAAAAAGAGCTTAAAGAAAATCATGCGGATGTTTTGATAAAAAAACCGCAACAACTACTTGACTATTTGGCTTAGAACGAATATTATGGTTAAATGATAGTTTTAATATGAATGCAGGAGGATAGGTTATGCATGAGTACGATGATGCAGTTTTAGCCTGTTTCTTGGAAAATCAGTTACAGCTTTTCCCGGAGGAAGTAGCTTTTACCGAGGAGGAAGCGGAAAGCTTCTTAGAGGATTGCATGGCTGTAGTGGTTGATTCCGCAGAAGATGTCCTTGCATACTTCGATGAAGCCGGTATCGATATGGACGGTGCCGATGAGGAAACGATTTTAGAGGCTTCCGAAGTATTCGATGTAGGCGATGGCAGATACCTCATTGTAGAAGGTTAGGGACATACATTTTGCCGCGGACAAATGAGATATCCGATAAAACAGAACAGTATTAAGTATGACGAAGACGTCAGGGAACTTGCAGAAGCAGGTTCGTTGACGTCTTTTTGTTTATAAAAATTTCTATAAAAAAAGGAGGAAACAGTATGTGCTCAATTATGTGTTACACAGGAAAAGACTTTACCAAAGAAGAAATGGAGGCACATTTGAACCGTACGAAAATGAGAGGCCCCGACGCCAGCCGGATGGTGGAAACGACGTTTGGCTATATGGGCTTTGCAAGACTTTCCATCATGGGGCTTAGTGAGGAAGGTATGCAGCCTTTCATGAAGGATGGAAGCATTTCCATCTGCAACGGTGAAATATACGGTTTCAGAAGATTAAAGGAAGAACTGACGGCACAGGGCTACAGCTTTGTGAGCGGTTCCGACTGTGAGATTTTACTTCCCATGTATGAAATGTACGGTCTGGAAATGTTTTCCCATCTGGATGCGGAATATGCCTGCGTTCTTTACGATGCCAAGACCGATAAGGTGATTGCGGCAAGAGACCCCATCGGTATCCGCCCGTTATTCTACGGCTATTCCAAGAGCGGCCACATTGCGTTTGCCAGCGAGGCGATTGCCCTGATGGATCTGGTGGAAGAGGTTATGCCCTTCCCTCCCGGCAGCTATTACTATGACGGTGAGTTTGTCAAATATGAAGAAATCGACAAAGTGCGCGGTTATATTCATGCGGATATGGACACTATCACAAAGGGTATTCACGACAAGCTGACAGAGGGTGTCAGAAAGCGTCTGGATGCGGATGCACCCATGGGATTTTTACTTTCCGGTGGTCTGGACTCCAGCCTGGTATGTGCCATTGCGGCAAACATCTTAAAGAAACCCATCCGTACCTTTGCCATCGGTATGGATATCGATGCCATTGACTTAAAGTATGCGAAGGAAGTAGCCGATTTCATCGGCGCCGACCATACGGAAGTCATCATGACAAAGGAAGAAGTATTAGCTTCCTTAAAGACAGTTATCAAGGCGCTTGCCACCTACGACATTACCACCATCCGTGCCAGCATGGGTATGTATCTGGTATGTAAGGCAATCCATGAAACCACCGACATCAAGGTGCTTCTCACCGGTGAAATTTCCGACGAACTGTTCGGCTATAAATATACGGACTTTGCTCCCAACGCACAGGAGTTCCAGAAGGAGGCGGAAAAGAGACTGCGTGAGCTTTACTTTTATGATGTGCTGCGTGCGGACAGATGTCTGGCTGCCAACAGCTTGGAGGCGCGTGTTCCTTTCGGTGATTTGGACTTTGCCAGATTTGTCATGGCAATCGACCCGGTAAAGAAGATGAATACCTACGGAAAAGGAAAATACCTGTTGAGAAAGGCTTTTGAAAAGGATGCCATTCTGCCGGAAGACATTCTCTGGAGAGAAAAGGCAGCCTTCAGTGATGCGGTAGGCCACAGCATGGTAGATGACCTGAAAGAATATGCAGAAGGACTTTACAGTGATGAAGAGTACGAAAAACTGCGTGCAAAATACGACTTTGCACAGCCGTTCACCAAAGAAAGCCTTCTGTATCGTGAAATCTTTGAAGAATTTTATCCCGGCCAGGCTCGTATGGTACCCGATTTCTGGATGCCGAACAAATCCTGGGAGGGCTGCAACGTAAACGACCCCAGCGCCAGAGTGCTTTCCAACTACGGCGACAGCGGTAAATAATGCTTCAGGTTGGCAAGGACATCCTCATGGATGTATAGCCTGCCGTAGCCGGTACCGAAGGAAAGTCCGGGTTTGTTTTCACCGTGGAAATCGGAGCCGCCGCTGATGGCAAGACCGAATTTCTTCGCAATCGACTGGATTTTCCGGGTATCGGAGGGCGTATAGGTGGAGTAAATGCCTTCGATGGCAAGAAGTCCGGCGTCTTTTAAGCGGGCAACCAGTGTTTCCAGTGCCTCATCCCCCATGTGATACAGGGTGGGGTGGGCAAGCACGGGAATGCCGCCTGCGGAAAGAATTAAGGAAACCGCCTGCTCCGGAGAAATCTTTTCACGGGGCACAAAGCAGGGAGCGTGGTCGCCGAGATAGCGTTCAAACGCTTCCTTTAAGCTTTTTACATAGCCCTTTTCCATCATGTACTTGGCGTAATGGGCTCGCGTAATCACGGAGTCCGGGAAATGCGCCAGCAAATCTTCGTAGGAAACGTCAAAGCCGTATTCGGCAAGCTTTTCGCACATCTTATGGTTGCGGGTTTCCCGGGAGGCTAAGAAGGAAGCCACATGCTCCTTGAAAGCCTTGCTGTTTTCATCAATAAACAATCCTACAATATGGATATCCTTACCGTTATATTCCGAAGAAAGTTCAATCCCGGGAATGACTTCCACAGAAGCACCCTCGGGATTTTTCTCTGAAACGGTGCCGGAAAGAGCTTCGGCACATGAGATGGCCTCCGACAGACCGGCAGTAGTGTCATGGTCTGTCAGGGCAAAAGCGGATATCCGATGTGTCAGTGCATATTCGACCAGCTCGGTGGGAGTAAAGGTGCCATCGGAGCAGGTGGAATGTACGTGTAAATCTACCATCAATCCTCATCCTCATCTGTTTTATTGTATACGGTACGCTTTCTTGCCATTTCATCGCTGGCAAGGTATTCGTCGTAAGTGGTAATCTTGTCAATCAGGCTGCCGTCCGGAAGTATTTCCATAATACGGTTGGCAGTGGTCTGCACAAACTGGTGGTCATGGCAGGCGAAAAGCTCTACGCCGCCGAACTTGATTAAACCGTTGTTTAAGGCGGTAATGGACTCCATGTCCAGGTGGTTGGTGGGCTCATCCAAAATCAGGCAGTTGGCGCCGCTTATCATCATCTTGGATAAGAGACATCTTACTTTTTCACCACCGGAAAGGATGCGGACTTTCTTTACGCCGTCCTCGCCGGCAAACAGCATACGTCCTAAGAAGCCGCGGACATAGGTTACATCCTTGACGGGAGAGTAACCGGTCAGCCAGTCGGCAATGGTCAGGTCGCAGTCAAATTCCTTGGTGTTGTCCTTGGGAAAGTACGCCTGGGAAGTGGTAATGCCCCATTTGTAGCTGCCTTCGTCCGGCTCTAACTCACCGACTAAAATCTGGAACAGAGTGGTCTTTGCCAGTTCGTTGCCGCCGACAAAAGCAATCTTATCATCATGTCCGACAATAAAGGAAATGTCGTTTAAGACCTTTACACCGTTTACCGTCTTGGAAAGGTGCTCTACGCTTAATACCTCGTTGCCGATTTCCCTGTCGGGACGGAAATCAATGTAAGGGTACTTACGGCTGGAAGGACGGATTTCGTCCAGTTCGATTTTTTCAAGGGCACGTTTTCTGGCGGTAGCCTGTTTGGATTTGGAAGCATTTGCGGAGAAACGGGAAATGAATTCCTGTAATTCCTTGATCTTTTCTTCCTTCTTCTTGTTGGCTTCCTTCATCTGCTTGATAAGGAGCTGGCTGGATTCATACCAGAAATCATAGTTGCCGGCATAGAGCTGGATTTTGCCGTAGTCAATGTCCGCAATCTGGGTGCAGACTTTATTTAAGAAGTAACGGTCATGGGATACCACGATAACGGTATTTTCAAAGTCGATTAAGAAGTCCTCGAGCCACTGGATAGCATCTAAGTCCAGGTGGTTGGTCGGTTCGTCCAAAAGCAGGATGTCGGGGTTGCCGAACAGGGCCTTTGCTAAAAGAATCTTTACCTTTTCGTTACCGTTTAAGTCCTTCATAACGGAGTAGTGCAGGGAGGTGTCGATGCCGAGGCCGTTTAACAGGGAGGCTGCATTGGACTCTGCTTCCCAGCCGTCCATTTCCGCAAATTCCGCTTCCAGTTCGCTGGCGCGGATGCCGTCTTCATCGGTAAAATCCTCTTTGGCATAGATGGCATCCTTTTCCTTCATAATCTGGTAAAGACGCTCATTTCCCATAATGACAAGGTCCAGTACGGTGTAGTCATCATATTTGAAATGGTCCTGCTCTAAGACGGAGAGACGCTGGCCGGGGGTGATGAAAATTTCACCGTTTGTGGTGTCCAGTTCTCCGGACAAAATCTTTAAGAAGGTGGATTTGCCGGCACCGTTGGCACCGATTAAGCCGTAGCAGTTTCCTTCGGTAAACTTGATGTTGACGTCTTCAAATAACGCCTTTTTTCCTACACGGTAGGTGACATTGTTAGCACTAATCATTTTACAATCCTCATAATAGGCACTTTTTGCGGATGATTCCGCATAAATGCTGTGTTTTTTAGTTTTCGGGTCCGTATTCTATTATACATAAAGAAGTGTAATTTTCAAGGAATTTATTTGACAGGGGCACTTTAACGTGATAGTATGGCAGAGTGCTGATGCATGAAAATGCGGAGCACAGGGATGGATTGTAGTTCCGCGTTCAGCGGAGAAAGTGAGGAGCTTATGAAAAAGAAAATGAGTTTACTGGTGGCAGCATGTCTGGCACTGACACTGACGGCATGTGGTTCCAAGAGCGAAGGCAAGACCTTTACGGTCGGCTTCGACGCAGAGTTTCCCCCTTACGGATATATGGATGACAACGGGGAATATGTAGGTTTTGACCTGGACCTGGCAGAAGAAGTATGCAAGAGAAACGGCTGGGAGCTTGTAAAGCGCCCTATCGACTGGAACTCCAAGGATATGGAACTTACCAGCGGCAACATCGACTGCATCTGGAACGGTTTTACCATGAACGGCAGAGAGGATGAGTACACCTGGTCAGACCCTTATATTGACAACAGCCAGGTATTTGTAGTGGCAAAGGATTCCGGTATTGCCACAATGGCAGACCTTGCGGGCAAAGCAGTCGGCGTACAGGCAGACTCTTCCGCGCTGAGCGCCTTAAATGAAGAAGACAACAGTGACTTAAAGAACAGCTTTGCAAGCCTGACCGAATATGCGGATTACAACACCGCATTCATGGATCTGGAAGCAGGCGCACTGGATGCCGTAGCCATGGACATCGGTGTGGCAAATTACCAGATTGCTTCCCGCGGCGACGGCTATGTCATCTTAGACGAGAAGTTATCCACCGAGCAGTATGCGGTAGGCTTTAAACTCGGCAACGAAGAACTCCGTGACACCGTAAACAAGACCCTTCTTGAGATGGTGGATGACGGTACCTTCATGAAGATTGCCGACGAATGGGGCGTGGCAGATACCGTCTGCTTAGGCAAATAAGCAAAGAGCGGTTCAGCAATAAAATAACCTGAACAAAACCGAAAGAACGATACGGCAGGGAAAGGGCAAGCGTGACAATATGAGTATACAGATGATTTTATTTCAATTAGCGAAAGGAATGCTGGTTTCTATTGAAATCTTTGCACTGACCCTGCTGTTTTCTTTGCCTTTGGGGCTGGTAGTTGCCTTTGGCAGAATGGCGAAAAACGTAGTGTTAAGGTCCGTGACGAAAGCGTACATATCCATCATGAGAGGTACCCCTCTGATGCTGCAGCTTCTCATTATCTATTTCGGACCTTCTATTCTGTTTAAGGTAAAAATCGGGCCCGGATACCGTTTCGTTGCGGTTATTCTGGCATTCTCCATCAACTATGCCGCTTACTTTGCGGAGATTTACCGCTCCGGTATCGAATCCATGCCGGTGGGGCAGTACGAAGCGGCAAAGGTGCTCGGTTACAACTGGGGGCAGACCTTTTTCAAGATTATCCTGCCGCAGGTGATCAAGCGGATTTTACCGTCCGTCACCAACGAAATCATTACGCTGGTAAAGGATACCTCCCTGGCATTTGCCATTGCACAAGCGGAAATGTTTACCATTGCCAAGCAGATTGCGGCAAAGGAAACCACAATCATGCCGCTTATGATTGCCGGCGTGTTCTATTATATTTTTAACCTGATTGTGGCGGTTGTGATGGAAAAAATCGAGAAAGCGTTCGCATACTATAAATAAGGAGGTGGTCCCATGAAAATATTGGAAATGAATCATGTTAAAAAAGGATTTGACGGCCACGGTGTTTTGAAGGACATCTCCTTAAGCGTGGAAAAGGGAGAGGTGGTTTCCATTATCGGACCCTCTGGTTCCGGTAAATCCACTCTGCTCCGCTGTGCCACCATGCTGGAAAAAATGGACGACGGCGAGCTTGTTTATTTAGGACAGAAGGTGACTGCCGCATCCACCAGGGCGGAGCTTAAGAAAATAAGAAGCTGTTTCGGACTGGTGTTCCAGAACTTTAACCTGTTCCCTCATTACAATGTCATGAAAAACATTACGGATGCGTTAATCCATGTGGATAAAATTCCCAAGAAGGAAGCCGTGGAGCGTGCGGAAAAGCTTTTGGCGCAGTTGGGACTTTCTGACAAGGCAGATGCCTATCCCTGCCAGCTTTCCGGTGGACAGCAGCAGCGTGTTTCCATAGCAAGAGCACTGGCAAAGCAGCCGCAGATCCTGTTCTTTGACGAACCGACCTCTGCACTGGACCCGGAGCTTACCGCAGAAGTGCTTAAGGTTATCAGGCAGCTTGCCAAGGAGCATATGACCATGGTGATCGTTACCCATGAAATGAAATTCGCAAAAGAGGTTTCCGACCGCATTATCTTTATGGAAGAGGGTATCATCAAGGCGGAAGGAACACCGGACGAACTGTTCTCTAAGGACAATGAAAGAGTCATGGAATTTATTGGACACTTATCGGGAGAAAGGGTATAATGGGGTATCACGGTAAAAGAGAGGGTATGAATGAATGTATGATGTAATTATTATCGGTGCGGGACCCGGGGGCATCTTTTCGGCATATGAGCTGACAAAGCTTGACCCTGCTTTGAAAATCGCGGTTTTTGAAGGCGGTCATGCACTGGACAGGAGACACTGTCCCATTGACGGCGAGAGAATCAAAAGCTGCGTCAACTGCAAAAGCTGCTCCATTATGAGCGGATTTGGCGGTGCCGGAGCTTTTTCTGATGGAAAATACAACATTACCAACGATTTCGGCGGCACACTGTACGAGTATATCGGCAAGGTAAAGGCGCTGGAGCTGATGAAGTACGTGGACGCCATCAACATGTCCCATGGCGGCGAGGGCACAAAGCTGTATTCCACGGCGGGCTCCAAATTCAAAAAGCTCTGCATGCAGAACAAATTAAATCTGCTGAACGCTTCCGTGCGGCATTTAGGTACGGACATCAACTTTGTGGTACTGGAAAATCTGTATGCGGAATTAAAGGACAAGGCGGACTTTTTCTTTGATACGCCGGTGAAGACCGTAAAAGCGACGGAGGACGGCTACGAGGTGGTCTGCGAAAACGGAATGTATACCTGTAAAAAGTGTATTATATCGGTGGGCAGAAGCGGCAGCAAGTGGATGGAACAGGTGTGCCGGGATATGGAAATCCCCACTAAGTCCAACCGCGTGGATATCGGCGTGCGCGTGGAGCTTCCCGCCGTTATCTTTTCCCATCTGACGGACGAACTTTACGAGAGCAAGATTGTGTACCGTACGGAAAAGTTTGAAGACAACGTGAGAACGTTCTGCATGAACCCCTACGGCATCGTGGTAAACGAAAACACCAACGGCATTGTGACGGTAAACGGACACAGCTACGAGGATGAAAATCTGCGGACGGAAAACACGAACTTTGCCCTGCTTGTGGCAAAGCATTTTTCCGAGCCCTTTAGGGACAGCAACGGCTACGGCGAAAGCATAGCGCGTCTTTCCAATATGCTGGGCGGCGGTGTCATTGTGCAGCGGTTCGGCGACCTTGTGCGCGGACGGCGGAGCAATGCCAAGAGAATAGAAGAGGGTCTGGTGCGTCCCACCCTGGCAGCGACACCCGGGGATTTGAGTCTGGTACTGCCGAAGCGCATATTGGATGGCATCATGGAAATGATTTATGCACTGGATAAAATCGCTCCGGGAACGGCAAATGATGATACACTGCTTTACGGCGTGGAAGTTAAGTTCTATAATATGGAAGTGGAAATCGATGAACATCTGGAGACCCGTTACAAGGGACTGTATGTCATCGGTGACGGCAGCGGTATTACCCATTCGCTTTCCCATGCCTCCGCAAGCGGTGTGTTTGTGGCAAGGGACATTGTGGAAGCAGAAGAGTAACCGACAGAAATTTATAAAAATAGACTAAAATTATAGATATAATTTTAACAAAATGCACAAAAGTGGATTTTGCTCCAAAGTTTTAAATTAAATATCTTGATATATTTC
>ERZ1026850.675-NODE-675-length-20369-cov-4.722064_pt1 | contig 20369 bp, 18 predicted proteins | sample MGYA00380155_ERZ1026850 | MGnify/ENA primary metagenome ERZ1026850 (study PRJEB33269, sample SAMEA4719791) | human gut metagenome | biome: human-associated habitat; feature: organic feature; material: feces | place: Cameroon | collected 2013-10 ... | reverse complement strand
AATAAATATGCATAAAACGAATAAAAATAAATGAAATATGCATAAAATTGCACTTGCATTCCCAGGAGATTTATTGTATATTGTTTTATAGTCATTGCAACAGGTAAATCATACAGAAGCTGAGGCTTCGGAATGGGAGAGAGCATGAAAGTCATCGAAGGCGGAGTGACCGCAGCAAAAGGATTTGAAGCAGCCGGTGTGGAAGCTGCAATTAAATATCAGAACAGAAAAGACATGGCGATGGTATATAGTACGGCACCCTGTACGGCAGCCGGTGTATTTACCAGCAATGTAGTTAAGGCAGCCCCGGTACTGTGGGACAAAGAAGTGGTTGCCCATGCTCCATCCGTACAGGCAATTGTGGTTAATTCAGGAATCGCCAATGCCTGCACAGGAAAACAGGGATATGACTGCTGTAAAGAGACAGCGGATAAAGCGGCAGAAGTATTAGGAATCCAGGCAGATGGGGTAATCGTAGCCTCCACCGGTGTTATCGGCTGGCAGCTTCCGGTTGACCGTATCAAAGCAGGTGTGGAGAAATTGGCAGCAGCAAAGCAGGCTACCTTAGAGGCAGGAACTCAGGCAGCAGAAGCCATCATGACAACCGATACTGTTTCCAAGCAGGTAGCAGTAACGATAGAGATTGACGGCAAACAGGTTACCATAGGCGGTATGTGCAAAGGCTCCGGCATGATTCATCCGAATATGTGTACCATGCTTGGCTTTATCACAACGGATATCGCTATTTCCAAGGAACTGCTGCAGGAAGCACTCAGCGAGGATGTGGTAGACACCTTTAACATGATTTCGGTAGATGGGGATACTTCTACCAACGATACCCTGGTGGTACTTGCCAACGGACTTGCAGAGAATGAAATGATTACGACGAAGAACGATGCCTACTATCAGTTTAAAGAGGCATTACATTATATTGATACTACTCTGGCTAAGAAAATGGCAGGAGACGGAGAAGGTGCGACGGCTTTATTTGAAACGCAGGTTATCCATGCGGCTTCCAAAGAAGAAGCACGCATTTTAAGTAAGTCTGTTGTCTGCTCCAGTCTGACCAAGGCGATGATATACGGTCATGACCCGAATGTGGGCAGAATCATGTGTGCACTTGGTTATTCCGGTGTGCAGTTTGACCCGGAACAGGTAGATTTGTACTGTGAAAATGAGGAAAAGAAGATTCAGATTTGCAAAGGTGGTCTGCTGACTGACTACAGCGAGGAAGAGGCTTCCGCCGTACTGGCAGCCCCGGAGGTTCGCGTCATCGTGGACATGCACCAGGGCGAAGCAGAGGCAACCGCCTGGGGCTGTGACCTGACTTATGATTATGTAAAAATCAATGCGGACTATAGAAGTTAGGTAAAAATTATAGTGTGAATAATTGGTTTACATACTATATGAGATTGTTATATGGCGAGATGTGCCAATAAATAGATTGCCCAAACGAATAACCAGCAAGGACGCGCTTTCGCTCCACTCCGGACGCAATGGTACATAAGTGGTCAAAGAACAACCACTAAGTACCAGCGTCCTGCAAGGGTCCTTCGCTTGGTTATTCATTTGCACAATCTAAAATAAGTGTTTTGTAAGAACTTAACAGAAGTTAATTTTATAATAGAAACGAGGTTTATCATGGAACAGAAGGAAATGGACAAAATTCTCGGAAAAGCGGAGGTCTTAATTGAAGCACTTCCTTATATTCAGAAATTCAACCGTAAGATTATCGTAGTAAAATATGGCGGCAGTGCCATGAGCAATGAAGAGTTGCAGAAGAACGTCATCAAGGACGTTACCCTGTTGAAGCTGGTTGGGTTTAAACCGATTATCGTACACGGTGGTGGTAAGGAAATCAGCCGTTGGGTAGGCAAGGTTGGCAAAGAAGCAAAGTTTGTCAACGGACTGCGTGTGACCGATGAGGAAACCATGGAAATAGCCGAAATGGTTCTGAATAAAGTTAACAAGAATCTGGTTCGTATGGTGGAGGAGCTGGGAGTTAAGGCAGTAGGCATTAGCGGCAAGGATGCCCGCCTGTTACAGTGTGACAAGAAGTATTCGAATGGTGAGGACATCGGTTTTGTAGGGGATATCAAGAAGGTGGATCCGCAGGTATTGTACGACTTGCTGGAGAAGGACTTTCTTCCAATTGTAGCACCGATTGGACTGGATGATGAATTTAATACCTATAATATCAATGCAGACGATGCTGCCTGTGCCATTGCAAAGGCAGTAGGTGCGGACAAGCTGGTATTTCTGACGGATATCGAGGGACTTTATAAGGACATTAATGATAAGTCAAGTTTTATTTCCCGTCTGACTGCTTCCCAGGCAGATGAGCTGATTGCCAGCGGCTGTATCGGTGGTGGTATGTTGCCGAAGTTAAATAATTGTACTGCGGCAATTAAAGAGGGGGTAAGCAGAGTCCATATTCTGGATGGACGAATTGCCCACTGTCTGCTTCTGGAAATCTTTACCAACCAGGGTATCGGAACAGCAATTTTCCGTGATCACGAAGAGGGAGCAGAGTAGGGAAAAAGCAAGAAATTACCGGTGGTCATATCGCAGAAGACAGAAAGGCATGGTTAGCAGAGAATGAGCGAATTGATGAGCAGTTATATTGAAGAGGCAGAGAAAGCGTTATTACATACCTACAATCGTTATCAGGTTGTTTTTGAAAAGGGCGAAGGCGTTCATCTGTATGATATGGATGGAAAAGAGTATCTGGATTTTGTATCCGGTATCGCGGTATTTGCCTTGGGATATCAGAATCAGGAGTATAATGATGCATTAAAAGCACAGATTGACAAGATTATCCATACTTCAAATTACTATTATAATATTCCGGCAATTGAGGCAGCCAGGAAGCTTAAGAAAATTTCCGGTATGGACCGGGTTTTCTTTACAAACAGCGGTGCCGAGGCGATTGAAGGGGCAATTAAAACTGCCAGAAAATATGCTTACCTGAAAGATGGCACAACAGACCATGAGATAATTGCCATGAATCATTCTTTCCACGGCAGAACCATGGGAGCCCTGTCTGTTACAGGAAATCCTCATTACAGGGAAGCCTTTGAACCAATGATTGGAAATATTAAATTCGCCGATTTGAATGATTTTGACAGCGTGCTTGCCCAGGTAACGGATAAGACCTGTGCGATTATTCTGGAAACCGTGCAGGGTGAAGGCGGTATCTATCCGGCAACAGAGGACTTTTTACAGAAAGTAAGGAAGCTGTGTGATGAGAAAGATATCCTGATGATTTTAGATGAAATCCAGTGTGGTATGGGACGTACCGGTGCGATGTTTGCCTGGCAGAGATATGGCATCAAACCGGATGTGATGACAACAGCAAAGGCACTCGGCTGTGGAGTACCGGTAGGAGCCTTTCTGATGACCGAAAAGGTAGGAGCCCATTCACTGGTCGCAGGAGACCATGGAACAACTTATGGCGGAAACCCTCTGGCTTGTGCGGCTATCTGTAAGGTCATCGAATTGTTTGAGAAGCAGAAGGTATTAGAGAATGTAAAGACAGTCGGTGATTACCTTGGAAAACGATTAGACGAGCTGGTAGAAGAATTCGACTGTGTAGAGACAAGACGTGGTATCGGTATGATGCAGGGACTTGTGTTCAACAGACCGGTAGGTGATATTATCGTAAGAGCTATGGAGAATGGGTTGATTCTCATTAATGCAGGAACCAATATCATCCGTTTTGTACCATCTCTTATTATTACGAAAGAAAACGTAGATGAGATGATGGAGATTCTTCATAAGAGTATGAAGGAAATATTAGACTAGAAGGAGAAAGATAGTGACTCTGAAAAAGAGATTAGGTATGATTCTGGCAATCGTTGTGGTTGCAGTAGGTGTTTATGGCGTAGGAAAAGCCGGAATCACAATAAAGCAGACAGAGAAAACGGAGGGAGAGGATTCTCTTTTCGGACACAGGGAGACATTATACCTTTGGTATACTGACGAAGCACTGACAGATTATCTCAACAGTGTGGCAGTATCTTACAGTGAATACCAAAGTGAGGTAAGAGTAGTACCAGTATATACCTCAGGACTGGAGTACCTGGAAACCATTAACCAGGCAGCCCTGCAGACAGAGGAAGTACCGGATTTGTATATTGTAGGCAATGATAGTCTGGAAAAAGCTTATCTGGGAGGACTCGCCAGTGAAGTGCAGACACCGGAAGGAAGTCCTGCGTTACAGGATATTTTCCCGGATACGGCAATTCAGGCAGTAACCTATCAGGACAAGCAGATTGCTTACCCATTTTATTTTGAAACAAGCTGTCTGTTGTACAACAAGACTTATCTGGAGGACTGGGCAAAGGAACAGATTGAGGCAGAAGCAGATGCAGCAGCAGGTGAGGAAGCTCAGGAACAGGCAGATAATGGTCAGATAATAACAGAGGAAGATACGGAAGAAACCACTTTGGAAGAAGGAACGGATACAGATGGGACGGCAACTGATGTAGCTGCGGAGGAGACAACGCAGGAAACAGAAGCCGAGGAGGCAGACACACAACTGGATGCACAGGTTGCGGAGAAAGTGCAGCAGATATTACCGGATACGATTGACGATATCCTGAGTTTTGCGGATGAATATGATGCACCGGAGCAGGTGGAGGCAGTCTTTAAGTGGGATGTGTCAGATATTTTCTATAATTATTTCTTTGTGGGAAATTATATTGATGTAGGTGGTACGAACGGCGATAATGCGGATTGTATTCATATTTATACGGAAGATGCCATCCGATGTATGCGTGTGTATCAGAATCTGAATCAGTTCTTTTCCATTGATACGCAGGAAATCAGTTATGCAGGAGTGTTACAGGATTTCTTAGATGGTAAGATTGTGTATACGGTGGCAACAAGTGATGCATTGAAGACAATGGAGCAGGCAAAAGAAGATGGTACCTTTGCTTATGATTATGAGATGTCCATGCTGCCCAACGTAAGCGAAGAACTGGTTTCTTCTTCGCTGTCAGTTACCCAGTGTCTGGTGGTAAATGGTTATTCCACGAAGAAGGAGATGGCAAATGATTTTGCCGTATACCTGACAGAATACGATACCGATAATCTCTATGGAAGAACCGGAAAGCTTCCTGTTTATACAAGTGGAACAACTTATGATAATCCCAACGCAGCAGCGTTTAAGGCAGAGTATGAAAACTCTGTTCCGATGCCGAAAATGATTGAAACCAGTAATTTCTGGGTAGAGTTGGAGATTGCTTTTGCCAGGGTTTGGGATGGTGAGGATGCCAACCAGGATTTGAAAGCCTTATCTGAGAAAATCATGGCACAGGTAGTGGGCGAAGAATATACGGAGGAGTATATTGATGTACCGGAAGAAACCAGTGAAGAGGTATTAGAAGAAGGCGATATGCCGGAAAGCGGCGAACAGGCTTCGGAATAGGATTTTTTGTTAAAGATGCATACTTTTTTCTAAGATGGATAGGATAAGACAAGACAGAATTTCTGTCTTGTCTTTTGCTATGGCGACGAAAAAATGCACTCACTTGTGCAGGATAGATTTTCAGAGCGGAAATAAGGAAAAAGGAGCAGGTTTCTTATGTTTGGTTTTTTGATTGCATTGATATCGGGTGCCCTGATGAGCATACAGGGGGTATTTAACACCCAGGTTACGAAGAGTTCCAGTATCTGGGTAGCAAATGCTTTCGTGCAGTTTACGGCACTGTTAGTCTGTCTGGCAGCGTGGCTGATAACGGACAGGTCTTCCTTTTCGTCATTGTGGAAGGTAGAGCCCAAGTATATGCTGTTAGGCGGAGCCATAGGGGCTTTTATTACGTATACGGTCATTAAGGGAATGGAAATGTTAGGACCAGCGAAAGCGGTTATGATTATTGTCATTTCCCAGCTGCTTGTTGCCTATCTGATTGAATTGTTTGGACTTTTTGGTGTGGAAAAACAGCCATTAGAGCTTCGGAAGGTGGTAGGCATGGGAATTGCGATTGCCGGAATCGTTATTTTTAAGTGGACATAAACCATAATTTATCTTACAATGAGGATACAGTGCATAGGCGGGGACTTCCTTGGAGTGAAAGACTCGGAAAGGAAACTATGCATAGGAGAAAAAACAGAACAAAAAGTGATAATAAACAGTGTGCTAAAATAAAAAAAACGTGCATATGGCTGGGCATAGAACTACTCTTACTGGGAGGACTGCTGTGTGGCTGTACCAGAAAAGAAGAGCTGCTGTTCGTGGAACAGACTACGTCCCATGATGCAAGGCTTTCCCAAGAAGGAGAGAAGGAAAGTTCTACTACTCAAGAGGATGGAAATTCAGTAGAGGGAGAGCCACAGAGTTCCGGTTTTCAGGGAACTGGAAATCTGGAAGAAGGAGAGCGACAGAGTCCTACCTTTCAGGGAACTGGAAATCTGATAGAAGATGGGCAAGAAAATCTGTCAGAAGAAAAAAGACAGGGGCAGGCTGACGGCAACGCTTTTAAAGAGGCGGGTTACATAGAGACAGGGAACACAGCCGGGAAAATCTACGTCCATGTCTGTGGTGCGGTAAAACAGCCGGGCGTTTATGCGTTGGAACCGGAAAGCCGCGTGTACGAAGCGGTTATGGCAGCCGGAGGATTTACAGAGGAAGCAGATGAAGATTATGTAAACCAGGCACAGCCGATAAGCGATGGAGTCAAGCTGCAAATTCCTACCAGGGAAGAGGTCGCAACGGGCAGTGTAGAGAGCACAGCGGCAGGGATTACCGGAGGCAGTGTGGAGAGCACAGCGGCAGGGATTACTGAAGGCGGTAATGTGCCAACAACAGCAGAGCCGGAAATTTTACAGGATGGAAGGATTGACATTAATACCGCAACAGAAGCACAGCTATGCGGAATTCCGGGCATTGGTGCCACCAGGGCGGCAGCGATTGCAGCCTATCGGCAGGAGCATGGCAGATTTGACCGGATAGAAGATATTATGAAAGTAAATGGTATCAAGGAAGGTACCTTTGAAAAAATAAAGGATGCAATTAAAGTAGATTAAAGGCAGGGGAAAAATGGGTCAGAAAGTCTTGGTAGTAGATGATGAGAAATTGATTGTGAAGGGCATTCGTTTCAGTCTGGAGCAGGATGGCATGGAAGTGGATTGTGCGTATGATGGTGAGGAGGCACTGGAGCTGGCACGGGAAAATAACTATGATATGATTCTTTTGGATGTCATGCTTCCGAAAATGACTGGATTTGAAGTATGTCAACAGATTCGGGAATTTTCCAACGTACCGATTGTTATGTTAACTGCAAAGGGCGATGATATGGATAAAATTCTGGGGCTGGAATATGGTGCCGATGATTATATTACCAAGCCTTTTAATATCCTGGAAGTAAAAGCGCGTATTAAAGCGATTATGCGCCGCACGAACCGTAAACCGGATGAAAGGGAAGTGCCCCACGTTGTGGAACGGGGGGATATGAAGTTGGATTGCGACGGCAGAAGGGTTTATATCAAGGAAAAGGAAATCAATCTGACAGCTAAGGAATTTGAGGTGTTGGAGCTTTTGATGAAAAATCCCGGTAAGGTATACAGCAGAGAGAATCTGTTAAAGCTGATATGGGGAAACGATTATCCGGGAGATGTCAGGACAGTGGACGTACATATCAGAAGACTGCGGGAAAAAATCGAGGAAGTACCAAGTGACCCGGCATATGTACGGACTAAATGGGGTGTGGGTTATTACTTTGCTTAGAGATAAATTTTGTAAAATAAAATTCTTGAGAAGTCTGAAAGTACGAATCTTGCTTATTATGCTTATCGTGGGAATTCTTCCCTGTTTTGTCATGCGATATGCAATCTTACAGAATTATGAGCAGCGTGCCGTCAATGTGAGAACTTCTGACATTACGACACAGTTGCGCATTGTAGCCAATCATCTGATTACCTATCATTATTTACAGGATACTTCCTCGGAGGTTATCAATGCGGAGCTGGAGCAGTTGTCCAATCTGTATGATGGAAGAGTGCTTATTATTAACAATGACCTTCGTATTGTAAAGGATACCTATGGTATCAGTGAGGGGAAAACCAGTATTTCAGAGGAAGTAATTAAGTGTATCCGGGGAGAAAGCACCAGTCAGTATGACAGAGAGAATGGTTATATTGAAATGGCAATTCCCATTATGGAAACCGTAAGCATGACAGACAGCTCGGCCGGTACAGAGGGACCCAGGGATGTAGTGCGCGGTGTTATGCTGGTTAGTGCTTCTACAGATTCGATTGTTGTGACGATGGATATTCTGAACAGAAGGGCACTCGTTATAGAAGTGATTGTGATTATTGCATTGATTGCTCTTGCCGTGGTAGCTTCCAAGATTCTGATCCGGCCTTTTGAAAAAATTACAGAGGAGCTGAACCAGGCGCAGGAAGGCTATACCAATGACCCGATTAATGTGAAAGATTGTCTGGAAACAGAGAAAATCGGAGAAGCATTTAACCGGGTGTTAGGCAGAATGAAAATGCTGGATGATTCCAGACAGGAGTTTGTATCGAATGTGTCACACGAACTGAAAACACCGATTACATCCATGAAAGTACTGGCAGATTCCCTGATTACCCAGGAAAATGTGCCGGTTGAACTTTATCAGGAATTTATGGAAGATATTGCTCAGGAGATTGAAAGGGAAGATAAAATTATCAGTGATTTACTGTCGCTGGTTAAGATGGACAGAACCGCATCGGATTTAAATATCAGTCAGGTAGACATCAATGTACTGGTAGAATTAATCATGAAAAGACTTCGCCCGATTGCCATGAAACAGGATGTGGAGCTGGTTTATGAAAGTGTACGTCCGGTGGTGGCGGCGGTGGATGAAGTAAAGATAACACTTGTTATATCTAATTTGGTGGAAAATGCAATTAAATATAATAAGGAACATGGATGGGTAAAAGTCACGCTGGATGCAGACCATCAGTTTTTTGTTGTAGAGGTGGCTGATTCCGGTATCGGGATACCGGAAGAGTCGGTAGAGCATATTTATGAACGTTTCTACCGGGTGGATAAATCCCGGTCAAGAGAAATTGGTGGTACAGGGCTGGGACTTGCCATTACCAGAAGTGCGATTCTGATGCATCGCGGTTCCATTAAAGTGGTCAGCACAGAGGGAGAGGGAACGACCTTTACGGTAAAGATTCCACTGACTTATATAGCGGTGTAAGAGTTTCGGAGGATGCCACTGGCAGTCCTGGAGGAGAAAATGAAAAGAAGATGGACAGGGGTATGTCTCCTGCTCTGGGTGTGGGTTATGATTTTATCAGCCTGCGGACAGGCAGAACAGCCACAAAACGGAAAAGACTATCATATTTATTATGTTAGCAAAGATAAGAGCAAAGTAATAAGCGGCACCTATACAACCCAGACATCGGATACCGAAGCGTTGTTTGCAGAACTGATAGAACAGCTTGGTACACAATCGGACAAGGCAGAGTATGAACTTTATCTTTCTACAAAGTTTTCTTTGATGAAGCATACGTTGGAGAATGGACTGCTTACGTTGGATTTTGATGAGCGGTACCGGGAGCTGGACAGCATTGAGGAGGTACTGGTACGGGCATCTATTGTTAAAACATTGACCCAGATGCCGGAGGTGGAATATGTGTCTTTTCAGGTACAGGGAGAACCCATAAGTGACAGTGCCGGCGTTGCTATCGGTATGATGGGAGCGGATACTTTTATCGAGAATACAGGGAATGAAATCAATACCTATGAAAAGGTAAATCTGCGACTGTATTTTACGAACGCGGAAGGAAATCTGCTGGTAGAGGAAAATCAGAGGAACGTCGTTTACAGCAGCAATATTTCCTTGGAAAAGCTTGTGGTAGAAAAACTGCTGGAAGGACCTCATACCGAGGGTGTGTATCCTACGTTGAATCCTGACACTAAGATTGTAGGAGTTACTGTAAAAGATGGCACTTGTTATGTAAACCTTAGCGAAGAATTTTTAAGCCAGCCCTATAATGTAACCTCAAGCGTAACGATTTATTCCATTACGAATTCCTTGGTGGAGTTATCGAATATTAACAAAGTGCAGATTTCTGTAAATGGAGAGACTAATATTTCCTATCGGGAGAATGTCAGTCTGAATACCGTATTCGAGCGGAATCTGGATTTGCTTACCCCTTCCCAGAGTGAATAGTAAAATTGCAGGAAAAGGAGTGAAAGCAATATGCGAAGACCAGTCTGCCTGTTTGGGCTGGCTTTTGCGGTGATATGGAGTTTACTGCTCTCTGTCATTCCAGGGCAGACGGCTGCTTATGAAATGCTGGATAAGCAGAGGATAACCATTGCCGGGGTGGTGGAGAGCAAAGAATATAAGCTGCAAAATCAAAAAGAGATACTCGTGGTTTCTGTGAAACAAGTCTGTGTTTTACAACCGGAGGAAGTATCTTATCTACAACAAATCTTATCCAAATCGGATAGGGATTCAGAAACAATAAAAATATGGAAACAATATGTGAAGCAAAGTCGCGGTGGCGGCTTACAAGAAGGTAACGTACGGAAACAGAATGGCAAGGAAAGCTTAGAAGAAGGCGCATGGACGCAGAATGGTAATGACATGTTACAGGAAGAGGTGTCTGGGTCTACAGGCAATGATACTGTCATGAATCAGGAAAGAGACAGGGCATTGCAGGCAAGCAGCATAACAGGCGTGCTCTGTTATATGGAGAAAGGGCAGGAACCCGCCATAGGAAGCCTTGTCATAATAAGTGGCAAATTCCGCGCTTTTTGCCATGCCACGAATCCAGGAGAATTCGACAGTGCCGATTATTACCAGATTAACCGAATCCAGGGAAGGCTGATGCAGGGTGCGTTGGAGTACGAAGGTCCTTCTGACCATGCTTTAGGGGAAAAGTTATATCAATGCAGAATCTATCTTGGTCTGTTGCTGGATGCAGTCTATCCGGCAGACAAGGCAACCATTATGCGGGCAATGCTGTTGGGCGAGAAAGGTGTTCTGGATGCCGATGTAAAAGCCCTTTACCAGCAAAATGGCATCATCCACATTCTGGCAATCAGCGGATTACACTTGTCTATTTTGGGAATGGGGCTTTATAAGCTGCTTCATAAATGCTATGTGCCCCAAATTGTGAATGTTCCCGTATCCATTGCTTTTATGTTTGGATATGGCATGATGACAGGAATGGGCGTTTCCCTGCGCAGGGCGCTTATCATGTTTGCAGTTCATCTGGGAGCTGTGCTGTGTGGCAGAACGTATGATATGCTGACGGCAATGTCCGTTGCGGCAGTGACAATTCTGCTCACACAGCCATGGTATCTGACACACAGTGGATTCCTGTTTTCCTTTTGTGCTATTTGCGGAATTGGTATTCTGCTGCCTGCTATGGAACAGAACCGGGTGTGGGACGGAAAATGGATAAGTGCGGTAGTTTCCAATGTGGGAATTTCTATCAGTACTTTGCCAGTTTATTTAAGGTTTTATTATGAAATACCACCTTATTCTGTGCTGTTAAACCTGCTGGTGGTACCATGCATGACAGTCATTATGGTAAGTGGCGTGGGAACGTTGCTTTTATCTGCACTTTTTCTACCGCTTGGGCACATAACTGCCATACCGGGCACAATGTTATTGACCTTGTATGAAAAGTGCTGTGAATTATGTAAGCGACTGCCAAATCATACCTGGATTACCGGCTGCCCACAGAAGTGGCAGATAATCTGCTTTGTCCTGATTCTGGCAGTGGTAATCATGGCAAATAAGTATTTAACTAAAATACAGTTTTGGCAGGGAATTCTGGTGGCGTTGATGGTGCTTACGCTGCGGTTTTATGATGGACTGGAAATTACCATGGTAGATGTGGGGCAGGGGGATTGCATTTATGTAACTGATGGCAGGACGCATATCTTGATAGATGGTGGCAGCAGCGATAAGCAGGCGGTAGCATCGTACCAGATACTTCCTTTTTTGAAGTATCGTGGAGTAGCAAGATTAGATGCCATGTTTGTAACACATCCTGACAGCGACCACGAGAATGGTATTTTGGAAATGTTAGATAACTATGAAGACAACGGCATTACGATTGATGTGCTGTTGTTACCGGATATAGAAGAATCCTGCCAGAACGAAGATTACAGGAAACTCCGGCAACTGGCAGAAGAAGCTGGAATAGACGTACAGACTATCAAACAGGGAGATTGCTTTGGAAGAACAAAAGGTATGCTGCTTACCTGTCTGCATCCACCAGAACAGTATTTGAATCAGGATACAAATGCCTGTTCCACAGTCTTGTATTTACAATATGGTAATTTTACCGCACTTTTTACAGGAGATTTGGAAGGCGATGGCGAAAGCCTGCTCTTGGAGGAGCTGCGCCGGCGACAGATACAGAAAATGGATTTATTGAAAGTGGCGCATCATGGTTCCAGAAATTCCAGTACCCGGGAGTTCTTAAATTTATTGCAGCCGCAGATAGCTTTGCTTTCTGCTGGAAGAGATAATTCTTACGGACATCCGCACTCTGAAACACTGGAACGCCTGGCAACCTGCGGTGCCCATTATTTCTGCACTCAGGATTATGGAGCTGTCACAGTGAAGGTTACCAGGCATGGGAAAATACAGGTGGAGGGGTATGTGAGTGTGAGGTAGGGAAGGCACTTACGAACGTGCAAGAGGACTATGGGCGGGTATGGTGATACATAGCTGTCCTCCATACCCACAGAATATCGACCTGGTGGGCATGGAGTGGGTATAGAGAAGAAAAAGAGTCAAGAATACCCACAGAATATCGACTTGGTGGGTATGGAGTGGGTATGGAGAAGAAAAAGAGCCAAGGATACCCAAGGAATATCGACCAGGTGGGTATGGAGAAGAAAAAGAGCCAAGAATACCCACAGAATATCGACCAGGTTGGCATAGAGTGGGCATAGGGAAGAAAAAGAGCCAAGAATACCCGCAGAATATCGACTTAGTGGGTATAGGGAAGAAAAAGAGCCAAGGATACCCACAGAATATCGACCTGGTGGGCATAGAGTGGGTATAGAGAAGAAAAAGAGCCAAGAATACCCAAGGAATATCGACTTAGTGGGTATAGGGAAGAAAAAGAGTCAAGAATACCCAAGGAATATCGACCTGGTGGGTATAGAGTGGGCATGGAGAAGAAAAAGAGCCAAGGATACCCAAGGAATATTAACTTAGTGGGTATAGAGATAAGAAAAATGTCCTCATACCTACGAAACCAAGAAACAGATGGGAAAGTGAGGGTAAGGGAAAGCAAAAAATGCGCAAGTACCCAGAACAAAATGATTTTGTGGGTATAGAAGAGAAAAAGAGCCAAGAATACCCACATCCTCACTAGCAACCCAAATCAAGCAATGAAAGGAAAGAGTTATGTTTGCACATTATGATACAATCAAAAAGAGAATAACGAACATCCAGTCAGAACTTCATAAAATTGAAGCTTTAGAGAAGCGGTTTCCAGAGGAAGAATTAATCTGTGCCAGAAATGGAAAGTATTATAAATGGTATTTGAAGAATAAAGATAAAGATAAGTTAATACATCTTTCGAAACAAAACGGGGAACTGGCAAGAAAGCTGACAGCAAAGAGATATTATAAGTTAAGAAAGCAAGATTTGACAGATGAATTGGCTGCCTGTGAAGCTTATATGAGAAAGGCAAATCGCTTTGGTAACAGGACAGAAAAGATGCTGGAGCATGATGAGTATGCAAGGCTTCTTGATATTGGCATAGTTTCTAAAAACAAAGAATTACAGGAATGGATGGCTGCAAAATATGAGAGAAATATACAATATCCGGAGAAACTGATAGTAAAAGGAACACAGGGGAAATTTTTACGTTCAAAATCCGAGGCAATTATTGACAGGATACTGTATGGGGCAGGAATCCCTTTTCACTATGAAGAAAAGCTGGTTTTGGGAGGCATAACAGTATCACCAGATTTTACAATCAGACATCCGAAGACAGGAGAGTTTTTCTACTGGGAGCACTTAGGGATGATGGATAATGGGGATTATGTAAACCATGTTTGCGAAAAACTGAGGTTATATTGTGAGAATAATATTATACCGTCCGTTAATTTGATTCTTACTTATGAAACAAAAGAGTATCCGCTGGCAATCGGGATGGTAGAAAGGCTTGTAAATGAATACTTCCAATAAGGCAGGAAAACAATGAAATCATCAATGCCATCATTAAAATTTACGGGCTTATTTATCGGATGGATTTGTGTACAGATATTTATGAAGAGATTTCCAGTGGAGCAGAAATGTATCGGCTTATGGGCAAGTGTGGCAACATAACGGAAGTATTTGAGGAAACTTTTAAAACAGGGAATCAAAAGGGAAGAAGAGACATATTACTTTTATAAAGCGTTATCGGTTATCAGTTATGATTTTGAAGTGGAAGAACTGGTAGACGTGATACAGGAAATAATCGCAGCAACGAAGCTTATGTAGCTTTGTCACTGCGGTTATTTTTGTTATTGCTCCTAAATTTAATTCCTTAGTTCATAATATGCAACTGTTTCAAACGGTCAGCACCGAGGTTCTTGATTTCACCGACCAATTCGTCAGATACGGTAACAACCTTGGCGGTTGCATTGTGGCAGGAATCCATAACATGTCCTAAATCTTCCATATTCTGACTTGCTGTCTTGCCGCGCTCTGCGTTCTCTTCGGCAAAGGTGTTCAGGCTGTCGACACTGTTAGCAATCACATTTTTATGCTCATCGAGGTCGTGAATCTCATTTCCGATATCATTGATAGCAGTACTTACTTTGGAGATTTCTCCATTCAGCGTAGAGAAGATTTCTTCGCTGTTACGGATTTTAGCATCCTGTTTGCTGAAGGATTCGGATACTTTATTGGTAATCTCCACGCTGTCATTGGAGTTGTTAATCAGAATCTCGACAATCTTGTTGATGTGTTCCGTAGATTCTCTGGACTGGTCGGCCAGGGTACGGATTTCTTCGGCAACAACGGCAAAGCCACGACCATGTTCACCGGCACGGGCAGCTTCAATGCTGGCATTTAAAGCAAGCAGATTGGTCTGACTGGAAATACCGGCGATAATTCCGGTTACAGTCTGGATTTCCTGAACAGACTGGTTGGTCAGCTGGGTCTGTTTATTTACTTCTTCGATAGCAGTTCCGTTTTCTTTGCTGATGGTCATCAGTTCTTCCATGATTGCCATGGCGGAATCGTTACAGCCAGTTAATGCCTGGGCACTTTCTGTCAAGGTGGTTACGTTTGCCAGGATTTTATCGATGGCAGAACTGATGGAATCCGTTTTTTCCTTGATATCCTGTGTGCGCTCTGCCTGTACTTCGGTATTTTTGGTAATGGTGTTAACGGCATCACTGGTGTTATCCATTACTTCGGTCATGGAATCAAACATCTGCTGGAATTCAGCAGAAACTTCACCGAGTTCATCAGTAGCGCGTTTGATGGTGGAAATGGTAGAAGTAAGACCGGTAAAGGTATTATGTACATTGCGGACTAATTCCCCAAGCTCGTCCTCGCGTTCCAGAAGCTTTTCCGCCTTCTGAACCAGCTTATTGTCGGCATCCTTGGCAACCGTTTCACCCATCATGGCAGCTTTCAGCGGTGTAAGGATTGTCTTCCCTACAAAAAACAGAAAGGCAAAAACAATACATGCCACAAGAATGGTCAGGATAATAGCAAAAAAGGCGCTGATAACTCCGAATTTTACAAGTTCCAGGATGATAATCTGGGAAAGGAGAATAGGCACGTAGAATCCTAACAGCCCCAGAATAGCTTTGATATTTAGATTTTTCTTTGTGTTGTTCATAGAATTGATACTCCCTTTCGTGTTGATAAATAGAAGATATATAATACTAATATAGTCCTTTTACAAGGGGAGTGTCAATTAACATAGATTCCAAAAATATATTTCTTTTTTGTGCTTTTTCATCATGACTTGTTCGCAAAATAAAAAAGATATGTTACACTAATAAACGTTAGTAAGTGTACTTTGTGAGCATTGATTTTGTAGGCGATGCCATTGACATCAGTTTACGGTATCGTGTTCTTTACTGTTTGTTATGTGATATTCCAGAAAAGGCAGAGAAGAAACCATAAAGGTATCAGCAAACCGACAGTAACAATAGCGGGAAAGAGAAAAGAATAAGTGGTAAAACCAAATGAGCCAGCAGATGCAAAAGAATAAGTGGTAAAGCCAAATGAGCCAGCAGATACAAAAGCAAAAAACTCAGAAGATAGAAAGGAACAACAATAAATAGAATGCAAGCGGTCTGAAATAAGAAACAGGGAAGATAAATCAGAAAAGACAGAAAAAGGAATTATACGGCAAAGCAGGATAGAAGAAAATGCAGAAATTAAATGAAGAAATAAAAACCGGGCAGTTAAAACAGGTCTATATTTTATATGGAGAAGAAGCATATCTGCGCAATCAATATCGTGATAAGCTAAAACAGGCACTTCTAGGTAACGGTGATGCCATGAACTACCATTATTTTGAGGGAAAAGATGTATCGCCGGGGAAAGTGATTGATTTGGCAGAGACGATGCCTTTTCTGGCAGAGCGCAGGGTAATCATACTGGAAAACAGCGGACTGTTTGCCAAGGGCGGAGAAACACTGGCAGGCTATTTGGCAGAACCGGCACAAACGGCTTATTTTGTTTTCGTGGAGCCTGCGGTAGACAAACGCAGCAAGCTGTATAAGGCGGCAACCGCGAAGGGACGTGCCATTGAATTCAAGGCGCAGGATGAAAGCGTGCTGAAACGATGGATACTTGGTTTCCTGAAAAAGGAGAATAAGAACATTACCGAGCGTGATTTGAACTTTTTCCTGGAAAAGACGGGGGCGGATATGGAAAATATCCGTAAGGAGCTGGAAAAGCTGTTGTGCTACTGTATGGACCGGGATGTGATAACGGCACAGGATATTGAGTCTATCTGTACCAAACAGGTAAGCAACCAGATATTTGATATGATAAGTGCTGTGGCAGAGAAGCAGCAGAAGAAAGCCATGAACCTGTATTATGATTTACTGACGTTAAAGGAGCCGCCCATGCGGATTCTGTTTCTGATAACGAGACAGTTTAACATGCTGCTGCAGGTAAAGGAACTGAAAAACAAGGGCTATGATGCCAACAGCATCGGGGAAAAGGTTGGGCTTGCTGGTTTTATTGCCAGAAAATATGTGGCACAGGCGGCAAAATTCAAAGAAACAGATTTACGGCAGGCCGTGACGGACTGTGTGGAGGCGGAGGAAGCGGTCAAGACCGGTAAAATGAATGATGTGATGAGCGTGGAACTGCTCATTGTAAAATACAGTGCGCAGGAAGAAACGCAAAGAGGATAATGTGTCGGGACAAACGCATGAAGTAAATTCTGATTGAATTCTGATACAATTCCGGTTTCGGAATGGAACAAGATATGATAAAATGAAATCGGTGTATATCGATGGAAACAGGGGAAGCAGGAGGAAAAAACGTGTTAGTTGAATTGATTATTATTGTAGCGATTGTCTGGTGGGTGGTTAAGAAAAAGAAAGATGCTGTAAATGGGGGGAATCCCGGTAACGGCGCAGGGCCACAGGTTACGGTAACGCCGGCAAACCAGCAGAAGGATAACACAGACTATTTTCGGAAAAATACGACACCGAAAAGTAATGCGGGCACCCGCAATGCCGTTGAGGAAGCAAAACAGGATGGACATTCTACCACAGCCTATCTGATGGAAAAAGCACAGGCAGATGCCAGGGAGCATGCCAAGGAGAAAATGGAAGAACAGAAGAGACTGCGTGAAGCAAGAGGAAATCTTGCCGTGGCAGAGCGGTTGTTTGATGGCGACTCGGTTCCGCAGGGAAAAAGATGTGTTGTATGCGGCTATTGTGGCGCGGAGAATCTGGTGCCGATGATGCCAAGAACAAGCTACAGCTGTTATTTTTGCAGGGAGCCGCTTAATTAGATAGGGGACTTCGATTGGTTATTCACTTGCACATTTTGGACAGAGAGCAATCGATTTCACAATCAGCTGCAACATATAGAGAGGAGATATGAATTATGAGCATGACAGACAAGGTGCGTGCCGAAATGGTCACAGCAATGAAGAACAAGGACAAGGAGAGAAAGGATTCCCTTTCCATGCTTTTATCTGCCCTGAAAAACAAGGCAATTGACAAGAGAGAGGACCTGACAGAAACAGAGGAATTTGAGGTAGTCAACAAAGAAATCAAACAGACGAAAGAAACGATGGAAACAGCTCCGGCAGACAGAACAGATATTATTGAGCAGTGTAAGAGCCGCCTGGCGGTTTACCAGGAGTTTGCACCGGCACAGATGAGCGAGGAAGAAATCAAGGCAGTTGTTCGGGAAGTGCTTTCCGGTCTTGGAATTGAGAATCCTACAGGCAAGGATAAAGGAAAAGTTATGAAGGAACTGATGCCTAAGGTAAAGGGACGTGCAGATGGCGGTCTGGTAAATAAAATCGTAGGAGAATTATTACAGTAGAGCCGGCAGGGCACAAACCGGACAGGAAGGGATTCGTATGACAGCGTTTAAATTTCTTTTGAAAGATGGAAAAGATAAGGCACTTACCTTCAGCTATGATGACGGACAGGTTCATGACAGAAGACTGGTAAGCACTTTTGATGCTTATGGCATGAAAGCAACTTTTCACTTAAACAGTGGCACACTGGGGCAGATGGGTTATGTGGAACCAGAGGAATTGCCAAAGCTGTATGCAAATCATGAAATTGCCTGTCATGGTGTGACGCATCCTTATTTTAATCAGCTATCAGCGGATATGATGCTGCGGGAACTGGCAGAGGACCGCAGGGCATTGGAAGAATACAGCGGAAGAATTGTGCGGGGGTTTTCCTATCCTTTTGGGGAATATAACCAGGTTTTGTGCGAGCAGGCGAAGGCAGCTGGAATTGTCTATAGCCGTACTGTGGAAGCAACGATGCAGTTTAACCTGCCATCCGATTTCCTGTTATGGCATCCGACCTGCCATCACAACCAGGTAACCGAGAAATTGGTACAGGATTTCCTGAATGCACCGGAATATCGGAACCTGTCTTTGTTTTATATCTGGGGACACAGCTTTGAGTTTGCAAGAGAGGATAACTGGGACAGGATAGAGACTATCTGTGAAAGCCTGCAGGGCAGACCGGATGTATGGTATGCGACCAATGGCGAGATTTACGAATATGTTATGGCTATGCGCAGCCTGATAACTTCTATGGATGGAAACCGGTTGTATAACCCGACAGCCACAACCCTTTTCCTGGAAGTGGCTGACCGGAAAGTAATCCTGGAAGGTGGGAAAATGCTGGATATACGCAACTTTGTATCAGCCAGATAGATTACTCTTCGAAGAGGTTTCTGAATTCCGTAGGCGTACAGCCTTTTATAATCTTAAACATTCTGATAAAGGCGGAGAGACTGGAGAAGCCCGACTGCAGGGCAACCTCGGTAATGGATATTTCGGGGTCGACTAACAGCTTCTCTGCCTGTTCAATTCTTTTTCGGTTCAGATATTTATAGAAAGAATTTCCGGTAAAACTTTTGAATAAGCGGGTAAAATGGTATTTGCTGAAGCCTGCCAGGGCAGCTACCTCGTCAAGAGTCAGGTCTTCGGTACAATGTTCCTGGATATAGCGGCTGATGTAGATAAACTTGGCAGTGTATTCTTTTTGTTTGCTGTAGGTCACATCCGCTTTAATGCCTTCCCCCATATATTTGCGTCCGATGAGGACGAACATTTCAATCAGTAAGGAGTAGATGGAGGCACTGACCAGAATGGAATCACTGAAATATTCCTGTTGGATTTGCAACATCAGGTCTTTAAGCCGCCCGTGGATATCCGGGGCACTATCGGCAGTAATGAGCAGGGTCGGCGGGATACTGTTCAGTACGGACTCCAGGTCAGAAATGTTATGCAACATGGAAAAATCTGCCTGAAAAATAAGCCGTTCTCCTTCCACTGCGGACATACTGTGAATGACGCCGGAATTGATGAACAGAATATCTCCTTCGTTCAAACAATAGGAGGTGTTCATGGAGTCTACATAATAAATGTTTTTTAATGGCATAAGTAACTCGATGGGGGTATGCCAGTGCGATGGATAAGATTCAAAATCAATATTGTCATATAGGATAAATCCCTTTATTTCCTTGAAATTTACGGTTTCCCGGATGCCTTCCAGTGTTTCAATCATAAGAAAATCCTCCTTCGTTATTAAAACGACTAAAATCTGTTCTTATCATTCCAACAGAATGGTTATATGTGAATATCAAAAATTGCGATTTTGAAACAAAAATTGCTTATTAACATGCAAAAGTTGCTTTTTATAGAAACTATAATAT